>Ga0138256_10008356_pt1 | contig 10882 bp, 16 predicted proteins | sample KNB2016incub_MG_FD_105486 | JGI IMG/M metagenome (GOLD analysis project Ga0138256, IMG submission 105486) | Active sludge microbial communities from wastewater in Klosterneuburg, Austria - KNB2014incub_MG | ecosystem: Engineered > WWTP > Activated sludge > Unclassified | place: Austria... | reverse complement strand
GCAGATGCATCTGCGCCGCGTAGCCGATCAGCTCGATCTGGATGACGCGGTCCCTGTTCGTTTCGACGTCCGGGGAAGCTTTCAAGGCTCGGCCGGCGAGGGACGTGTCGATGCCTTGGACGCGCTCCCGGTTGTAGACGTCCACCCAGAGCTGCGGGGGGTTCCGGTGGATGCGAGACAAGGCAGCCGCCGCGCCCGGCCGGGGAGGCGTCTCCGTGCTGTGCCACAGGATCTTCCACTGGTGGTCATCGTCGCGGTACGACAGTCCCGGGACTGGGGCCGACACCCACTCAAAGCCTGCGATGCGCGCCATGGGGCTGAGTCTAAGTGCTGGTGGTCGGCAGGCTGCCGAGAGTGGCGATCAGCGCGTCGACGGTGACTCGCCAGATGTCGGCGCGGGCCTCGGCTTCGGCCAGGTCGGCTCGGAGGTCCGCGGTGAGGGCACGGGCCTGTTCACGCGCGGAGCTGTAGGCCACGCCTGAGGAGAGCAGAGCGAGGAACTGCTGGGCCTCCTCGTGGATCTGCTGGCCGCGGAGGTTGCCGAGTTCGGAACGAGCGGTCTGGAAGCCGGATACTGCATCGCGGAGTGCCTGACGCGTCACGTCCGCCGCCCCCGGCGATGGACCTGATGGGGCGGCGGACGTGGGCGTAGACACTGATCACCTCCCTGCTGTGTGAAGGCGCGTGACTAGTTGCGGGTGGGGCGCTGCACGCGCTTGGTTGGGACCGGGTCGGCCTGGATGCTGTCGGTGAGGCCGTTGTCGTCGCCGAGCGCGGCGGCCGATCCTGCCTTCACCGTGTCGGCCGGCGAGCCGTCGGGCAGCACCAGGGACGGGTGCTCCGGGGTGGTGGGCCACACCGGCAGCCCCGTGTCACTCGTCACGACGTCGGGCCGGACCGCGAGGTTCGCTGCGGCCTGATCCGCAGCGGCCGGGTTCTGGTCGCGGATCGCTTGGAGCATGAGGAGCTGGTTCTGGCGGTTCACCTCGAGCTGGCGCATCAGGTCCTCGATCACCAGCTTCGTGTCGGCCTGGCCCGGGTCGCGGCCACCGGACGCGTGCCCGAACGGGTCGTCGATCACGGTGACGATCCGCTGGTGGTCCCACGTCTCGACCTTGACGCGAGGGAGGTTCGGGTGCATGTACTGCCGGCGACCCATGATCTCGCGTTCCGTGTACGGGGCCGTCGGGTCCATGCCCTTGTAGAACGAGCCGGACTCCGGTGGGGCTGGCTCGAGTTCCGGGTCGGCGTACCACTTGTCGCTGCCCGTCGCCCACTTCGCGCTGAGGCGGTCGCGTTCCTGTGTCCGGTACCGGCGCTCCATGTCGGTGTCCGACGCGTCGTAGGTTTTGGGGTTCCCGAACCACAGGCACATCGCGAGGTACGGGATCGGCTGCGGGACGTCGGGGACGAGGGTGTACGGCTGACCGTGGAACAGCAGACGGATCGGCCGCGGCCCCTCGTTCGTGACGATCACCATCTGGTGCTCGTTCACGGACGGGTCCATGACGGTGCCGGCGAGATCGGGCATGTTGTCGCTCTCCTGTTGAGGGGTGGGGATGGTGGCCGAGTGGCCGTGGGATCAGGGACGCATCCACGCGGCGAACGGGAACACCGCGGTCGCGATGTCGGTCGTGTTGACCACCTCGGCCATCGCCGCGCCGTCGGTGGACGTGTCCACCCAGAACGCCATGACCTTCTTGTTGGTCGCGTCGAACGCCGGGACGATGCCCGTGGTGGAGGCGGACAGCAGGACACGGACGAACGAGCCGCCCTTGAACTGGCCGGCGGTCACAGCCTCCCCACCCGTCGGGTAGGAGGAGTCCATCGTGACGGTGCCGGTGACGAACAGCATCCCGCCACCGAAGTTGACGGGGTTCTCTGAGAGAGCGACGGTTGCAGCCATGCCGATGATGCTAGCCGCACGCGAGACTGCTACTCGCCAGGGAGCTTGTAGCCCTTGCCGCGCTCGGGCACGACCATCCCGACCGTCTTGTAGTGGATGATGCCGCGCGCGCCCGGCACGAGGATCGGTGTCTCCCCGAGCGCGATGGCGCGCAGGCAGAACATGTGGTCCTCGCCGTGCCACAGCCCACCCTGCGATTCGGGGTGGCCTGAGGGTAGGACCATCTCAGCGAACCACTTCTGCGGGTGCGCGAACGCGTCGGCCATGTCCTCGAGCAGCGTCCGGTGGACGGCCATGAAGCCCGCGCCGAACGACGTGACGGGCAGCGGGTCATCGCCCAGCTCGTCGAATCGGAGCACACGCAGGAACTGGCCGTCGGGCTGGATCGACCAGTGGCAGGACTCAGGGTGGATCGCCGGGTCGTAGGTGGTGAGCTTGTACGCGCAGATCGCCTCACCGAAGTTCGGGTCCAGGCACCAGTACGGCCCCGACGCGATGCGGGTGTTCTGCGCGATGGCCATGTCGAGCAGCGCGGTCGCGTGGGCGGGCGTGAACGCGATGTCGTCGTCGAGGAACACGAACCAGTCGGACGTCGCGAGGACCGGGTCGTCGAGGAGCTGCTTCACGAGCTGGTTGCGGCCGATGTCGAGGTACGGGCCGGAGATGCCGTTCGTGACCGCGAGAACCTCGTAGCCGGGGCCGAGGCTGCCGTGGCCCATCACCGCCTGGCAGGACCGCATGTGCGCGATGTGGGGGTGACCCGCGCTGAGGGTCGCGAAGGTGACGGTCGGCTTGGGGGTGGTGTCGCTCATGGACCGAGACTAGCCCGGGGACGCGACACCGCCCCCGGAAGGGGATACGGGGGCGGTGTCTGGCGGCGCCCGGGAGTGGCGCTGGGGTTGAACTGGCTGGCAGCGGCTGGAGGCTACAGGGACTTGCAGACGAACACGTCGGTGACGTTCGACGCGCTGTCGTTGATCGCGAAGCCGATCGCCTCGCCGGCCGCCGGGGTGGCGGTGACGGCAACGCTGCCGGTCGTGGTGACCGACCGCTTGATGATGCCCGACGCGCTCAGGGCACCGGTGGTCGGGACGTCATCCACCGCACCGAACACACGGACCTTCACGAGATCACCGGACGCCGCGGCGTGGAGGGCGACACCGACACACAGGCTGGCAGTGGAGTCGGTCGCGGCGTTCGCGACCTTCCCGGTGGTGCCGAGGGCGACGACGCGCTTCGCGGTGACCGCGGCGCTGGTCTCGAACTCCAGGTCGATGCCCTGGATCTTCGTCTGGAAGTCGGTGTACCCGTGGGCACCGAACGGCTGGGACAGGGGGTTTGCCATGGTGGGCTCCTAGGTCGAGATCAGGGCTCAGGCGGCGATGGCGCGGAACACGCCACTCGTCTGGGGCCGGCGGTTGATGACGTTGCCCATCCAGAGCAGGTACCCGACCATCGCGTCCTGGTCCGTGGGGACCATGAAGTCCCGCATGTAGAAGTCGCGGTCGCCGGTGATGACGATGTCGATGGGGTCCTCATCGATGAAGAAGATCGACGAGTTCGAGGTGTCGGGGCCGTCGGGGCACTTGTCGTCGACGATCCACGGGATGCCCTCGAAGCAGGCGTTCCAGAAGCCGGCGCTGTACAACTGCTCGTCGTGGCCACTCGGGCCGACGGGGAACTGCTGGTTGGCGACACCGAGGCCGAGGAAGCGGTTGTACTGCTCCTTGCGGCTGACGATGATGGACGGGAAGTGCCCGCCCTTGTTCGTGTTCGAGCGCATGTTCATCAGCGCCGTCCACGTGAGGGTGGTCGAGGCCGAGTCGTCGTTCGAGTTGAGGTACGTGTTGGCCGCCCGGGTGAGCGACGCGTACGAGGCCGACACGCCACCGTCGTCGATCATCGTCTGGATGCCGTCGAGGTCCTTGACGTTCGTGCCGGCCGACCAGAGCCCGGTGCCGAGGTTGGAGGCCATCGACATGCGGGCCTGCTCCCACTTCAGCGTCACCTCGTTGGCGGCGGCGAGCGGGGTGTTCATCCGCACGATCGTGCGCGCATCGAAGCTGACCGGGACGTAGTGCTGCTTCCAGTCCCACGAGCCGTTCTTCACGGTCTCGTTCTGGGCGGTGGAGAGCACGTCGTAGCCCTGGTACGCACCACCCGTCGAGAGGGTGTCGTAGATGAACGGGGCCTCGATGTGGGTCCCGCCCTGGTACTGGCGCTTGTTGGCCCGGTTCCACCGGAACCAGAGGGCGTTCGTGCCGTACACCTGGTCGGTGATGACCGGCATGACGAGGTGACGCGAGAGAGCGGTGACCTCATCGGTTCCGATGATGGCTGCCATGTCGGCGATCCTTCTCCTAGGGAGTGCGGGTGATGGGTCGGTGTCGCTCTATCTGTCGCGAGCATAGGGCATCGCGATGGGGGAACTGGCTGGAGACCGGGTCCGGGCGCGCCGCACCCCCCGGGAGAGGAGGGGACCGGGGGGTGCGGGAAGCGCAGACGAGAGGACGGCGCGGGCTACCGGTCCCCCACCATCTGCGCGATCTGGGCGGCCATCGCCAGCGCGACTTCGTTGCGGTTGTTGAGATCCGGGCCGGTGGCCGGCTGGGGGGACGTGAGCGCGGAGTGGACCGGCTGGACCGGCTGCTGTGCGGGGATGCCGGTGTAGCCGGGGGGCGTCGCGACCTGGCTGAGACGCGGGTCCGTCGGGGACGGTGGGGTGGATGGGCCGGTCGGACGCGCACCGCCACCACTGCCGTTGCCAGCGAGCGCCGCGGCCGCGGTGGCACGAGCCACGTCATCGGCGGTCGGTTCAGGGGACGTGGCCGCGGCACCCATCAACTTCTCGCGGAAGTGCGGATGGTTCAGGGCCTCGAGCTGGATCGTCTGCGCGGTCGCGGAGTACGCGTCACCGGTGGAGGAGTAGATGCCGCCCCACACCGCCGACTGGTTGACGCGGGCTTCCAATGCAGCCAGCTCCTCCGGTGCCCAGTCCGCGTGCGCGCTGCGGAACTCCACGAGGGCGCGCTGAGCTTCGGCCTGCGCGTGGGCGACGGTCTGCTGCTCCCACTGCGCCTGCTGCTGCTGGAGGGCCTCGCGCTCACGTGCCAGGGCCGCGCGCTCAGCCTCCAGCGCGGGGTCGGGGGTGGGTTCGGTGTACGGGTCGTCGTAGGGGTCGCGGGCGCGCTGGGGAGTGGGTGGCTGGTTGGCCTGCTGCTGCGCGGCCTGCAACTGGGCTTCGATCTGGCGCGGGTCGATCCGCCCCCCCATGATCCCGTCCACCCACTGCTGCTGCTCCGGGGTCAGGGACGCGAAGCGCGACGCGAGGCTGACCGTCTGCACAACCTCGTCCGCGGTGGGCGCGTGGCCGAGCACCAGTTCGTAGACGCGGGACGGATCGAAGTGCCCGGTCGCGGTGTCGGTGGCCGAGTCGGTGTCGGGCTCGATGGCGGGGGCCGCGGGTTCCGGCTGTGGGGCGGGGGTCGCGGGCTGGTTCGGGTCGCCGAGGTACGGGTCGAACGGCTCCATCGTCGGGCCGTCATCTGCCGCGGGGGTGGGCTGGGGGGTGCCCATCTGCCGGCCCTGCTGGTGGAGCGCCGGGTCACTGGGATCGGGCGCGACGTACGGGGCCGGCGCGGCAGGATCGGTGGGTTGCGGGGGGGGCGCGGACAGAGCGACACCACCCGCGCCCTCCCGCGCGATCTGGACGGTGCCGTTCGGGTCACCGGAGAGGAGGGCCGAGGTGTCGAACCCTGGGGGCGCGCCGGCATCGGGGCCAGTGGAGGGGGCCGCGGCCGCGTCGATGATCGGGCCACCGGGCTCCTGCGCGGCGGTGATCGCGGCTGCCATCGCGGCAGTGTCGAACCCTGGGGTGTTGGGCATGGTGTCGCTCCTGTTGTCGCTGGTTGCTGTGCTAGAGGTGAAGTGGTGGCCGGGTCAGCCGCGGGCGCCGCGCGGGGGGCCGGCGCCCATGATGCGCTGCACCTCGCCGAGACTGCCCATGCTGCGGCCACCGCCGCCGGGACCTGCCATGCCGGTCATCGGGGGAGCGGGGGGCGCGCCACCGGGACCAGCCATGGCAGCCATCGGGTCGTTCGGGGGTCCGGGCATCCCGGGACCCATGCCGCCGAGGAGCGCGGCCAATCCGTCGCCGGGGCCACCGGGCGTCGCGGCCATCGCGCCGGCCATGCCGCCACCCATGCCACCGCCACCGGTGGACGCGGGCGCGGGGCCCATCGCGCCCTGCTGCGCGAACGGTGCACGCGCCTTCTCGATGACCTGGGTCTCCAGGTCGGTGAGCCACACGATGTCCGCGTCGGGCATCATCTTCGCGGTGCCGAGGAGCGTCACGATCGACTCGAGCACCTCGGACATGGTGTTGGTGGAACGGGAGGCCATGACCGGATGCTAGTGGACGCGACACCGCCCCTGGCCGTGCTCGGGCTCAGAGGCGGTGTGGCGGGCAGAAGTGGACCGGGGACTGGCCCGGGAGGGAGATGCCGGTGTGGAGAGCCGGGCTCAGCCCTTCGCCTTCTGCTCGGACGGCTTCAGGTTGCCCTTCGCCTGAGCGTAGGGGCTGCGACCGTGGCGGTCGAGGTTCGTGTGACCGAGCTTGTCGATCGACGCGTTCCCCGTCTTGCCGATGGATGGCATCGAGTCGGGCATGGTCAGTCCTCCGGGGTGGTGGAACCGAACGACGCCGGGAGCGGGTCGTACGGGCCGCTGGTGGGGGTGCGCTCACCCGTCGCGTGCTGCGCGGGGATGGACGGGTCGCGGGGCACGGCACGCGAGTTGACGGTGAAGTCGTCCGGCGCTGCGTGGGTACCGCGGGTGATGTCCATGAGCAGAGCCTAGTCGCGGGTCGCGTCGAGAGCGGCGCGGACCATGCAGTCCTTCGCTTCGAGCAGCTTGCGGAGGCCGACGGTGAGTTCGGGTCCCTCCAATGACCCTGCCATCGTGTGCGCCAGGATGCAGAACGGGCGGGACACGTCCTGAAGGTGGGCTGGGAGATGGTCGTACTCGAAGTACCGGAGGATGGATTCTGTCGCTGGGTGCATGGGGTGAGCCTAGACCCGCGCTCCGGTGCGAGCGTTCGGGCCGATGCCCCCGGCCCCGAGCGACGGGCTGCTGCCCCCGCCCTTCGCCGCGGCCTCAGCCTCAGCGGCCGCGGCCTTCCGTTCCTGCACGCGGGTGGCGACGGCCTGCGCGTTCGGGAAGTCGATCTCCTCCAGCGCGGCCTGCTCGTCGATGAGTTCCATCGCGAACAGCTGCACGGCCCGGTTCTCGCGCATCTGGCGCGAGACGTGGTGGCGCGACCCGGCATCGACGTGGAGCTGGTACTGGAGGGGCACCGCGCCGTTGCTGGACGGGATGAGGAAGTGGCGGGCGCGCAGGGCACGGAACTTGTCCATGTTCTCCGGGCCGGCGATCGACACGATGCGCGGCGTGGTGTAGTTCTCCACGACCAGCGCGGCCTTCTTCACGAACGAGTCGCGAAGCGCGTACTCCATCTGCCGCAGCATCGACCTGATCCCGACGTGCGACGATTCGCTGATCTGGTCCACGACACCTTGCGCCGGCCGACCCGCGGGAGACGTGCCCTTGAGGATCGCGTTGATGCCACTGATGACCTCCATGCGCTTGAGGAGGAAGTCGACCATCTGCTGCGCGCCAGCGTTGATCGGCGGAGGAGTCAGCCAGCCGGTGCGCTGATCGGTCTGCGCGATCGGGATGCGCTGCCCCGGCTTGTTGGTGATCGGCATGTTCGTCAAGTTGCCGTTCTGGTCCAGCCAGATCGGGTTGCCGGACAGTTCGAGGTTCTGCTGGATCGCGGTGAGCAGACGGTTCAGGCACTTCTGCGGCGAGATGAGCAGCTCCACCATCGAGATGCCCCAGAACTCCGCGTTGAAGTCGATCGGCTGGTAGCGCGAGTAGGGATGCCCGCCGTGCGTCCAGATGTTCTCCGCTGGCTCGTCCAGCAGGACACGGTTGTTCGCGACCACGACGACGCGCCACGTCACCTTGCTGCGGCGAACGGGGGTGTTCGTGTGGGGGTCGCGCACGTCCACGTACTCGTGCTGCCGCAGCCAGCACTCGAGAACCGTGGTCTCGGGCATGTCGAGATTCGGGATGTGCGGGTGGTTGGTGCGCGCGTACCGGGATGAGGTGGCACCGGGCATCGCGCCGGGGTTGAGGCCGAGGCGCGGGCCACGGTTCCCCAACACATCGAACAGGGTGGGGGGCTCGTCGATGTCGACCGACATGCCACCCGTCGCCGAGAAGGCAGCGGCCGCGCCCGGGAACCGCTCGTCAAGTTCCTGGATCGTCATGCGCCGCGCTTCGATGATGTACAGGGCGTCCTCGAGGTTCGTGGCCTTCGGGTCCGGGTACAGGCGGTACGGGCTGATGTGGCGCGCCATCGCGTCGCCCATCCCGCCGGCCAGGTTGTGCTCCCACGACGTCTTCGCGAACCCGGTGCCGTACACGAGCCCGTCCCAGCACACCATCCCCCACTCGCGTTCCTCCATGTTCGCCATCCACGACGCATCCATCGTGTACTCGAGGTCCTGCGCGATGGACGTGAAGTACGCGGTGAGGTCGGAGTGGGGGACCGACGCGGGGGAGACGCTGGTGCGGAAGCGCGTGTCCATCTGCCACGCGACGAGCGTGCGGATGATCGGGAAGATTTCCGGGATCTCCGGCGACGGCATCCAGTCCGCGCGCTTCGCCGGGTTCCAGTGACGGTTCGTCAGCATCCGGTAGCACTCGTTCCAGCGCGGGAGGAGCGTGTTGCGATGCGACTTCGCCGCGGTGAAGAGCTGGTGGATGCCCTGCACCGTCTTGATCTCGGCCTCGTCGGGGGTCGGGTTGAGGTGGAACGGGCGCGGGGTCCGCTTCACGCGGTTGATGTGCGGGGTGGACGCCGCGCTGAGGGTGTCGGGTGGGTTGGCCGCGTCTGCCGCGTCGCGCGGGGCGGGGGCCTCGCCGCGCATCACCTCACCCGCGGACAGGTGGGAACTGGTGCTGGGGCGCGTGGGCCGGCTCAGGGTCGCGACGCTGCCCGCGCTATCCAGGTTGTCCGGGTCGAGCTGGGTCAGCGGGGAGAACGCGCGCGGGGCCATGAGGGAATGCTAGATGACCGTCTTGGTCACCGGTCGCCCCGGTCCACCCGCACGCTGTCGATGATCGCCCCACGCTCCACTGCGGCTTCCCCCCAGGAGCGGTAGCCCTTCTCCGTGAATCCCATCACATGTTGCTGGTCGTAGAGGTCGCACTCGTCATCCACTTCGACCGTGAAGATCAGCCTGAACTTGCTCACATCACCATCCCCTTGCTCGTCGGGTCCTTCTCCCCGCGCTTCACCGCGGCGTCGTGCTGCTCTTTCAGCCCCGCGTCGCCGTACCGCTCGAGTGCCTCGCGCCGCAGTTCCTCGTGATCACGCGGCACGAGGTTCGCTTCGATGCCGGTGCGCGCCGTCTGCTGGGCGCCGAGGATCTTCAGCTTCTCCTTGAAGTCCCGGTGGCCGTGGACCTCCGCGCCGACCGTGTGGTTGTAGTGGGACTGGAGCACCGGCGCGAAGGAGATGCTGTCGCCGCGGTAGTCGCGCCGATAGCTGCCCATCGCGCACTCGTTGCACGGCGCGTGGCCCTCGTCGTAGGCGCGCTTGATGGATGAGTCGCGGTCGCAGGTGATCGTGTGGCGGCTGCCGCATGTTGGGCAGCGGTACGTGTAGGCCGGCATGTCAGGTTGCCTCCGCCTTCAGCGCGCCCATCAGCCCGACCCTTCCAGCAGCGACGCCTTCCACCACGCGTCAAACGCCGCCCGGCACACCGGGCACAGATCGGACCGCCACGGTTCGGTCTCGCCGTCGGGGTCGCGCGATCCCATCTCGAAGTAGCTCCACCGACCCGTCATTTCGGGCGCAGCAGTCATGCCACATCGGTCGCATTGCACCACGTTGCTCACGGCTTCTCGCTTTCGTACGTGTAGGCCGGCATGTCAGGTTGCCTCCGCCATCGGACGCAACTCACGATCGCTGCACCACTGGTCGTTCTGATACCAGTCGCCGTTCTTCTTCTGGCGCTGCACTCGGTAACCGAAGCCGCCGTCGTGCAGTGCGATGACACGCACCGTCTGCCACTCACGTTCGCCCTTGCTCCACAGCCGGGCCTCACACACCGTCCCCGGCGGGTAGGCGGCGGCAGCGTTCTGCGCTTCACGCAACTCCCGCCGCAGCAGAACAATGTCCTTTTCTGCCGCTCGGATCAGATCCGTGAGGTCTTCGATCGAACGCCCGTTCTTCACCATTCCCATTTCCCGTCTCCGAACATGTCGCTGTCCCCTTGCCTCGGGCCGAACGGGCTCACCGTTGGTGGGAGCACCAGGCCGTGCGTGCCATCATCGCGCTTCTTCGTGACCGGTGCAAGGTCCAACCCATCCTGCAACTCACGCACTTCGCGCATACCGGCCATGATCGCCGGGTCGGTGCCACCCATCGCTCCAGGCACCACCGGCAGGTTGTTCCGCTCCAGGATTGCAACGCTGACCGCAATCGCCATCGAGGTCACCGTGTCGTCGTGCTGGGCCTGCTTACTGTTCTCGAATCTCCCCGCGTCGTTGATGATGTAGTTCTTCATCTCCTGGTACGTGTCCTGGTCCTTGATGCGGAAGTCCGACTGCTGCTGCGACGCGAGCCACACCTCTTTCTTCAGGTGGTCCATCGCCTCGTACTTGGTCTGGTCGGTCATCGGCCAGCCGAACACGTCGTCGTGCAGGCCACGGATCTTGCCGGCCTTCCGGTGTACGTACAGGTTCTTGTAGCGCGCCTGGAGGATGCCCGAGATGACCGCGCCGTTGAAGTTGTACTCGGGCGCGAGCATCGCCTCATCGAACCAGTGGCCCAACAGGATCATCTGCTCACCGAAGTCCAGGTCCTTGTGGCCGCGGTCCCGCCACGTCGCGCAATGCGCCATG
>Ga0138256_10008355_pt1 | contig 10884 bp, 10 predicted proteins | sample KNB2016incub_MG_FD_105486 | JGI IMG/M metagenome (GOLD analysis project Ga0138256, IMG submission 105486) | Active sludge microbial communities from wastewater in Klosterneuburg, Austria - KNB2014incub_MG | ecosystem: Engineered > WWTP > Activated sludge > Unclassified | place: Austria... | reverse complement strand
GACAGGATATCGAACTGGTATAATCCCGGATGGGAAATGATTTGTCTGATAAATCTGCCTGCAAATATTTTATATTCATGACCAGTCCGGATAGAGGACGGATGTCCATGACTTCTACTTCCATAAAAACAGCGAGGTGTGCAACAAATCCATCCGTACGACTTCCTATATCCAAATGATGGTTTGGCTTGACTGAATAAATCTTTCGGGCCATATATAAGTCCTGATGAAAATAATGGCCCGATAAAATACCGCCTTTTTGAAATCGATTTCCGAATATCGGATATTTGTGTATGATGGTGAAAGGGTCATTGTGCACCATTTTCCTGGTGAATGACCGATAGTCCTTGATATAATAGCTGAGCCCTTTAAACCCTTCCGTGATCTTCAACGGATTGAATCCAAAATTGATTAAGAAGAGATAGGTTGTTTTAAAAAACAACCTGAGGTTATTTGAATTTCTTCCGGACGGCATAATATAATTTTCTGATAAAGACTGGCATTAAGCTAAATACTATAAAATGCTTGATGTGTACCAAGGCATCCGTCTTCTTCTCCATTTGAAATACCCCTCTTTGCTTATAGTCAATTCCTTCTTCCTTTAAGGTCTCAAGCATTGAAGGATTCCAACGTCCTTTCTCAATGGCATTTATATACGGAATAACTTGCTGATAAGTTGAATAAAAATGTTTGTACTGTTGGCTACGGAGCGATCCATATTTTTCAAATTCCCAGGCATTTTCACCTCGCTTCAATAAATGCATTAATGTTGCTCTACGAACGATAGATGTACATAATGATACCCTGTACGCAGCTCCTCCTTTAATAGAACCATAGGCCGGATACTCATTTCCATCTGGTGGTGGTGATGGTCTTAACCTTAAATATTCATAACCGCTCCCTATGCAGGTTGATACAAATTCCTGTATTAAAGGTGTGTTGACAGGTTCGGAAAGTATCAGGTCCTCAAATATGGTCAAGACATAGTCACAGTTAAGTTTTTCTAATCCGACTAACAGGTTGGAACTCCAATCCAAATCCTTTCCGATTACTAAACTCCTAATCTTTGGATCAGGATATGTTTTTTCATTGGTCAACAAATTTATCCTGTAAGGACAATCCGGCCAATTTTTAAGCATTGATGAAATCGAAATATTCCATATATCTGAATACCCATCAAACGAAATGATCAATACTTCAATCGGTTGTGGTTTCTTATGATCCTGCATCCGGTCTTTTTTCTTCTCCCTCAAGGATCTTAAAAAAATAATCATGTGCCTCTTGGTGAGGCATGGCGTTTAACCTCATTGTCTTCGCTGAATAATCCTTTCCTTGTGCCGGAAAAGAAAACCCTTTAAAGACAACAAATAAATATTTTTTAGCCATGGTTCTTTCATCCTCTGTAGTTGGATTTTTTTCCATGTCACCATACATACGTATCAAATCAAAATATTTTTCTTTAGTATCAGGTTCGTGGACAAATCCCAACCCTGAATATTTTGGTTGTGCTGCACAAATAACCGGAATTCCTCTCACGACTAAATCAACACCGATGGAACTGAGCCAAACCAATCCACATTTAATCCTGGGTAAGAGGTAAAATGTATTGATCGTGTCTTCTCCTTTTATCACAAGGATATTGTCACATCCCTCACTTAATTTTTCTGCCCAATCGCCAAGCTTTATCCTGACTTTGCTTTTTGCCCAAACTTCAGCAGGGTGAGCCCTTATAACCAATGAATATTGAGGATGTGACTTGAAGTAGTCTATCACTTCAGCCATCCAACTTCTTATTCCTTCAAATATGGTCTCCCGATTAAGTGTCGAACTATCCCCTATCACATTGGGGGCCAATAAAAAGGAGTCAGGATATTTCTTTAGAAAAGCATCTACTTCTTCGCTCACATTTTCATTGATCCTGCTTTGTTGAACATTGTAGAAACTTTTCAACCATGATTTTTTATCCGCTTTCTGTCCATTTTGAAATTGTAGATATTCTTCAACTGTTTTTTCCTGATCATTCCCCCAGCCATAATGCTTCATCCATCCCTTGATATTGTATTCCAAAGCAGGTTGGTCAACATTGTAAATGACATGTCCTTCACGCCATGACCATGTCTCAATACAAATTGTTTCAATACCTGAATCGATACCAGCCCTCAATAGGGTGGGGGTTGTCTGAATAAGGCCACTATAGCAAATGAACCGATGGAATGTATTTTGCTTTGCTAACTGTTTGACAGTAGTATACGCTTTAGCACTATCTTCAATCAGGGTTTGAATCTCCTTTGCATACGTGGCCTCATCCCTGATAATATCTTCCCGCTCCACATGGTGATTATACGCGATTGCATCAAATAGAAAAAGTGGTTTCTTGCTTGCATATTGATCCAATATCCCAGGATCAGCTACACTAGCATCAATATCTATTAACCTGATAAATGGAATTGAAGAAACCAGATTCCAAAAGGATGATTTGCCATAAAGTGATTCTACTTCTGACTTCCTGTATAATAGCGCTGCGCTATAGCCTAATTGTTTATAAACAAACGCAACATACACGGCCCATTCTATCCAGGTTCCGTTTCGCAAGGCCGTAATCAGGATAGTACCTTTGTCCTGATCAGAAGCTCTTAGGTTATGTATCCAGCTTCGTAATGCTGCTTCCGGAGAGCGGTGAACAGTTGGATCGAAATACGTGGCAATTCTTTTAATCATCCTTGGGCTTTCGAAAAACAACAGCAATATCCTTCGTCTGACCTGTCCTTATTAAATAATCCTTCCAGGCAGAATCGATCGATATATCCATGCCCGGCATCACCTGATGACCTTTGGGTACATCGTCCCTTAGCCAATATAACATATTGGAGAGACCAAATTCATGAAAATATTCAGCTTTAAGAAATTCCATCCCTGCTTCCTCTACAAATTTTCTAAGTGATGCGATGGTCAGGTAAACCGGGTGTACTTTTCTGAAAAAGAAAGGCGCAAAAGCGTTAAAATGTAGTGCGAGCAATACATCATGATAATTTGGCGTGAGAATAAAAGCAATACCTCCAGGGCGTAATATTTTTCCAATAGCCCATATAAAATCACCAGGTTGATGTACATGCTCAATGACATGAAACGAAAGGACCACATCAACTTTCTGATTCCAATCTGCATTGCATGCTTCTAAATCTGCATAAACGATGTGCCCATTATCGCGGAGATTTTTCTGATACGCCTCGTTAGGTTCAACACCAATGGTGCGTATACCTTCCTTCCTTAGTGTGTCCAACAGTATACCACCTCCGCAACCCACTTCCAGGACGGTGTCTCCTGGTTTCACATATTTTTTAATGAGTTGATAATACGAATCCTGTATCTCCTGATGGAGTTCATAATATCGCTCGATAGCATTGGAATCATTGACGGCAACCCTGTAGCTTTCATCTTCATAATTAATGACAGGCATTGGGTCCAGATAGGCATATTCAAGATCCGTATCATAATACACACTATACGCATCCCCGGTCAACGTGCCAACCGCACCATCACGAATCTTTCCCTTGTAAATTAATTGCTGCATATTGTCTTAAAAATGTTCGATAACTGTTTTCCTGGCCATAGGATCCTGTTGGTCAATCCGTGGATCCAGGTAAAATGAATCTCCCCGGTAATGGGTAGTTGAGACTTCTTCAAAGATTGCCCCTGCGATACTGGTGAAAGAATGTCGGACACCTCTTTCAATGGACCGGAGCTCACCCTGCTTCAATTCCTGCGTTATCCCGTTCAAGGTTAGTTGCAGGTCGCCCCATAACATGTGAAATGTTTCTTCCTTTTTCACATGATATTGTTCAGGGTGCGATTGCCCGGGGAAGACCACAATTATTTTTTTGCAATACTCCCTGTTTACAATACTAATCAAAAGACATCCGAATTCGGTAAAACTATCCAAACCAAAATGGTGGGACAATTCAATTTGGGCATTTTCATTTAACACAACGTTCGCTTCAGCCAGCATTCCCTTCGCATCATGAATGATCTTTCGGATAAAGTGGTATTGATCTGCTTCGTTGCTTTCGAATAATGCTTCATCCCGGGCATAATCTTTTGACGCTATAAACTCAGCCCTCAACTTGCCAAACTCACCCGATGTCAATTGCCCTTCCTCGCAAGGGAATGCAAAATAACAGTTGCTCCATTCAATCCTTTCGCCCTTTCTAATAGGGTGTTTTGCAAAAACGCCTCTCTTCAAATCAAGCAATGACTTTTTCTCAACCTCAGATGTATGTTTATCTCCATCACCTATTATTGTTCTTGCCTGTTCAATAGCTTCCAGCCAATGATCCACTTCTGTTGGATTCATCGAGTAGGCATTGAGTGTAATGGTATCTGTTGGAACACCAACGTGGCGTTCAAGAATATTAGCCCCCTTCGAGATGGCAATTTGGGCTGGAAGTGTATTGTCCGGTGACTCGTGGCCTGACCATCCGATCGGTATACCAGGGTATCGTTTAATGAGTTTTTCCAAAAACCCGATATCCAGTTGATGATTTGGTGTCGGATAGATACTGACACAATGCATCAAAGCAAAATCACTCACATTATGTGTAAAAAAAGAAACAAGGTTGTCTATTTCATTCAAAGATAAACCACCTGTGGAGGCCAACACAGGTTTGCCTGTCTTTGCAACTTTCTCCAAGAGCGGCCAATCATCACCACTACAACTTGCAACTTTCACAATGTCTACATCCTGGGACATGATTACATCTACGGATTCTCCATCAAACGGGGTAACCATTGTCAGCATCCCTTGCTTCTTAATTTCTTTCAGCAAAACAGCATAATCATCAACGGATAAAGCTGTGGAAAGAAATCTTTTGACATAAGGAATAGACGTATCCAGCCTTTTCACAGGATGTATGAACGTATCCAATTGCCTGTATTGGAGTTTGAGCGCTGCATGGAGATTGTGCTTCTTCGTGAGTGCACCCATTGCCCGGATAATCGTCAGGCCATGCTCAAGACTTCCTTGATGATTATTGGCCATTTCAAAAACGATCAGATTTTTAAACGTATTCATTGAATCAGGATTTTAATAATTGTGTTATAAGTAGGTTTTTATCATCTATGTAAAAATCAGCATTGGGTTTTCCGGTTCGAAACTCATGATGCCTTACACCCCAGTTTTTTAACTGGTCCACGCTGATCTGGTGCCAGTCAATTCCTGTGGCAGATCCCCTTGCAGTGAATACGATTATATAATTACCTAAATCATATAATGTGTTTACTTTTTCTATCACCTCTGTATTGGGTGTCGCCAGGTTATAATCATTATCAGGGGACAAATGAGCGATCACACCATCCATATCGAAACAGTATCTTTTGCCTTGTCCTGGCCGATAACTTGCAGCAAGTGCCTGTTCAAAATCCTCCATATGATCAATGTCAATAAATTCGGACACCTCATATCCAAGAATGGTATTACCTGTCATTGAATTTTTTTCCGTTATCGTGGTTGCCCGAATGACATCTATAGAAGCAGTCTGCATATATGCCTGGGGCAACGCTTGTCTTGGCATATTATATGCTTCCGGAATATGCGCATCGCTGACAACAGGAACAATCGTGTGACCTTCACCTTTGAACCACATTTTAAACGGAGTATCCTTCAGTTTATAAATAGCACGTATGCAGTCACTATGTGGTGCATTGTACAACAACATAATCATCTGATCAATATCATCAACAATCCTAACTGGCGTAGTAGGCCTGAGGTGAACGACTATATCAGGAATATAAGATTCCTGTTCTGATAAATAGCTGAGGGCATGTTGAAATACTTCCAGGTCCGTTGAAAAATCCTGAGCGATTTCCGCCGGACGCAAAAATGGAACTTCAGCACCTGCTTGCCTGCCAATGCGGGCATAGACCTCACTATCTGTACTGAGAATGACTCTGTTTATTAATTTGCTTTCGAGCGCGTGCTCAATAGAATGTACCAATAAAGGTTTTCCAAAGAAAGACTGAATGTTTTTGTCCTTAATGGATTTGGAACCGGATCTGGCGGGAATGATGGCAAGTACTTTCAAATCAAATGTCCTTCGTTGGTAAATGGGTACTATCGAAAATGACAGTCACTACTACGTATTTATTTGTCTTTAAACCAGGCTACTGTTCTGTTCAATCCTTCCATTACCGACACCTGTGGTTGGTAGCCGAGTAAGCGATTAGCTTTTTGAATATCGGCCAATGAATGTGGAATATCTCCTTGTCGTGGCGGACCATAGAAGGGATCAATACTGCAGCCTGTCATGGATTTGATTTGTCCCCATAACGCATTGAGACTTGTTTGTTCACCACAAGCAATATTATATACCTGATCAAGTGCTGAAGGATCTTCAGTAAAGAGGGCCAATACATTAGCCTGGACAGCATTGTCCACATAGGTAAAATCGCGGCTGTTGCTGCCATCTCCATTGATCCGGGGGGATTGCTGACGAAGGGCAGCCTGGATAAACAATGGTATGACTGCTGCATAGGCCCCTTCAGGACTTTGATTGGGACCAAATACATTAAAATACCGAAGCCCGATAGAATGAATACCGTAGGTCCTGTTAAATACCTGGGCATATAACTCGTTTACATATTTTGTCACGGCATAAGGTGAAAGTGGAGATCCAATATTTTCTTCCCTTTTAGGCAAAACATCATTATCTCCATACGTTGAAGAAGAAGCTGCATACACTATCCTATCAATCTTTCTGGCAACTGCCGCATTAAACACATTTAGTGTCCCCGTTATATTTACCTCATTCGTTAATAATGGATTTTCCACGCTGCGAGGGACTGAACCTAAAGCTGCCTGATGGCATATCAAATCAATACCCTCCGTTGCTGCAAGACAGGCATCATAATCACGAATATCACCTTCGATAAATTCATAGTTGCTCCGACCACCAAACTGTCTGATATTATTGATATTTCCTGTAGATAAATTATCCAATACCCGGATAAAACCAATTCGTTCATCCTCAAAAAAAGCTCTGACTAAATTGCTGCCGATAAATCCTGCACCACCTGTTAATAAAAGATTCCTTTTTCGCATTGCTTGTTTTTTAAAAATGCTCCCGGAGAGATTGTCATTACAATCTCCAGTATTTTAGTTCACTCGTCGGATGATATAATGATTTTAAATCGAAAAGTATTGGTTCGATGTGTTGAAGTTGCTTGAAATAATCAATGGTCAGATCCTTGTATTGTTCATGGGATACAGCTACAATTACAGCATCGTACAATCCTGAAGGAGCATTGACAAGATCATATTTATATTCATGCATTACTTCAGCACCGGATGCCCAGGGATCCATGATATCGACCTTGACAGAATATGCTTCTAATTCCTTAATGAGTTGTATGACCTTTGTATTGCGAATATCTGAAACATTCTCCTTAAACGTGATACCCATAATGAGCACGCGTGAATTACCGGGATTCTTGCCAGCCTTGATCAAAAACTGGATAAGTTTCTTGGCGACAAAAGAAGGCATTTCTTCATTTGTCTTTCTTCCGCTAAGGATCATTTGGGGAATGTGTCCCAGCTTTTGCGCCTTATAGGTAAGGTAGTAGGGATCTACTCCAATGCAATGGCCACCAACCAATCCAGGATAAAATTTCAGAAAATTCCACTTCGTACCTGCTGCTTTCAACACTTCCTGGGTATCAATCTCCATTTTATCAAATATCATGGCCAGCTCATTCATCAATGCTATGTTGATATCGCGTTGCGTGTTTTCGATGACCTTGGCAGCTTCTGCTATTTTTATGGAAGATGCTTTAAATACACCGGGCTTAATAATGGTTGAATAGACAAGGCCAATTTGTTCGGCAGCTTCATCTGTGTTACCCGAAATGACTTTTAGTATTTTGGTAAGCGTTCTTTCTTTATCGCCCGGATTAATGCGCTCAGGGCTGTAACCATACATAAAATCAATTCCTCCCTTCAGGCCTGATGCCTTCTCTAGTTCGGGCAGACAATCCTCTTCCGTACATCCCGGGTATACCGTGCTTTCATATATGATATAGTCACCTGGCTTTAATGCCTTGCCTACTCCCCGACTCGCCTTTAACAGTGGATTAAGGTCAGGTTTCTTTTGATCATCAATATCTGTAGGTACTCCGATAATATGAAAATGCGCATCACTTAAATCAGCAGGATCTGTTGTAAACATAATATCACAACCTTCAAATGCTTCCTTCGAAAGTTCCTTCGATGGATCGATGCCCTGTTTCATCATGGCGACTCGGTCCTCATTGATGTCAAATCCGATGACCCGGAAATGTCTCGCAAATTCGAGAGCCAGCGGAAGGCCTACGTAACCAAGGCCAGTCACACTGATGGACTTCTTCTTTGCTTTTAATTCATTGAATATGGTCATACTGTAGGTATGTATTTACGCTGGTGACAGTGTTTAGAAAGTTGATGGGTTGATAGGTTTATGGGTTGCAATAAGGGTTAATCTCAAAAACTTATAAACTCATCAACAAATAAACTTATAAACACATCAACATATAAACCAAAGAAAATCATCGCTTTAAGCGATGGATTTTCAAATAACCATTCCGGCTGCCACGGTCTCATTCGTCCCCTCATCGATTAAAATGACACTGCCGGTGATTCTGTTTTTATTATATGGATCAACAAACAATGGCAGTGTTGAACGGATAGAAATCCGTGCGATATCATTCATGTTGATCTGCTTGCTGTTCATATCCCTGTGCAGTGTGTTGACATCCATGCGATAACGAACTTCACGGATGATACATCTCGCTTCTTTCGTCGTATGGCGAAGTATATACTTACCTCGCTCCTGCAAAGGTTTTTCGTTAAACCAACAAATCATCAGGTCGACCTCTTGTTCTTGTCGTGGAACATTATTGACGCGTACGATCATATCTCCACGGCTTACGTCAAAATCTTCTTCGATATGCATCGTCACACTCATTGGAGGAAATGCTTCCTCCAACTCACCATCAAACGTTTCAATTTTGCTGATACGTGTTGTGAAACCAGATGGCAACAACATCACCTGATCACCCTTTTTGAATATACCTCCGGCGACACGTCCTGCATAGCCACGATAATCATGATACTCATCATTGTATGGACGAATGACATATTGGACAGGGAAACGACAATCTATAAAATTATAATCGCTGGCTATATGTACATTCTCCAGATAATACAATAAGGTAGATCCTTCATACCATGGCATATTCGTACTCCGGTCAACAACATTATCTCCGCGCAAAGCGCTGATCGGAATAAAGCTCACGTCATGGACATCCAGTTTGCCGGCGAAACTTTCGAATTCATCATGTATGCGATCGTATACTTCCTGGCTGTAGTCGACAAGGTCCATTTTATTGATACAGACTACCAGGTGAGGAATCTGCAATAAACTTGCAATAATGGCGTGACGCCTTGTTTGTTCCAACACTCCTTGTCTTGCGTCAATCAATACCAGCGCCACATTTGCTGTACTGGCGCCTGTGACCATGTTGCGTGTGTATTGTATATGCCCCGGTGTGTCCGCAATAATAAATTTGCGTTTCGGTGTGGAGAAATATCGGTAGGCTACATCAATAGTGATACCCTGTTCTCTTTCTGCTTTCAATCCGTCTGTAAGGAGAGCGAAGTTGACACCTTCTTCTCCTCTACGCTTGGATACTTCTTCGATAGCATCGTATTGATCCTGAAAGATGGATTTGCTATCGTATAGAAGTCGTCCGATCAGTGTCGACTTTCCGTCGTCGACACTGCCTGCGGTTGTAAACCGCAGTAGTTCGATGTATTTATCTGTTGATGTGGATTTATTCTGTTTCATTTGATTTCACTGGTGATGCTGAGTTAGGGTTGATGGGTTTATTGGTTGATATGTTGATGGGTTGATATGTTGATGGGTTTTTTAGGATGGTTATTGCTTTTATCAATATATCCGCATAATTTTAAATGGTTGAAAACATATTCTATCATCTTTAAAACTTCACCTTATGTTGAAATTCAAGATTCATTCTTTTGAAAAACTAGATGTCTGGAAAGAAACCAGAAAATTAGTTGTTAAGGTATATCGGGTAACGAGTCACTTTCCACCTGAAGAGAAATTTGGACTTACCAGTCAAATGAGACGTTCTATAATTTCTGTTTCGAATAATCTATGTGAAGGCACATCGAGACATTCCTTTCGTGATCAGGCCAGATTTACCGAGATATCCTTTGGAAGCTTGATCGAATTGATTGATGATACTATTCACAGTTTAGATCTCGGATTCATTTCAGAATTAGATTTTACCGACTTACGAATTGATTATGACAAAATAGGCCCTATGATTGATGGCCTTAGAAAATCTCAAGTTTTAAGAGATCAAACAAAAATTGTTAAAAAAAACAACCCAAAAACCAATAATCCTATCAACCCATAAACCCATAAACCCATAAACCCATAAACAAGAAAAAACAAGGGCTTCTGAGGTTACTCAGAAGTACCCTTGTTTTTCAGAAATATCCTTGTTTTTTTCGGTCTTCCATACTCGTTTCACTTCGTCGATCATCGGATCTTCCTCCACGTTCCGTCAAGCGTGACGTAGCCACTTCCTTGATGATATCTTCAATTGTGGAGGCGGTTGATCGCCATACGCCAGTGCAGGTCATGTCTCCGATCGTGCGGCAACGGATCATTTCTTCCTTCACGATTTCTTCAGGGCGACGGGTGATGTATTCGCATTCAGCGAGGAGGACACCATCGCGTTCAAACACATTTCGTTTGTGCGCGTAGTACAGATTTGGTAATGGAAATTCTTCCTGGGCCAGGTAACGCCATACATCCAATTCGGTCCAGT
>Ga0138256_10008354_pt1 | contig 10886 bp, 2 predicted proteins | sample KNB2016incub_MG_FD_105486 | JGI IMG/M metagenome (GOLD analysis project Ga0138256, IMG submission 105486) | Active sludge microbial communities from wastewater in Klosterneuburg, Austria - KNB2014incub_MG | ecosystem: Engineered > WWTP > Activated sludge > Unclassified | place: Austria... | reverse complement strand
CTTCAAACTGCATCTTCAACTGTTACATATCATGCTCCTTACAATGCTTCTAATCCGCTTAATTCGTCGCCAGCGACAGCGTTTAACACAGCAACGGGCGACATCTGCTTAAATCCGCAAGCCCTCGAAGTTACGGTAATGGCAGTGTTAGTCAGTGAATACAGAAACGGTGTATTGATCGGAACTGTAGAACGTGACTTGCAATTAACTGTTATGAATTGCGCAAATACATTGCCTTCATTGACAGGTATAAATGGTACAAACAATTTCAGTATTACTGTTTGTGCTAATCAACAAACTTGTTTCGATATTTTTTCAAATGATCCCGATGCCGGCCAACAATTGACAGTCGATTGGAACTATGGTATTGCGGGAGCAACTTTCAACTCAGGTAGTGGCTTACACCCTACAGGTACTTTCTGTTGGACTCCGGGTCCAGCTGATATTGGCAATTCATATACTTTCACGGTTAGAGTTCAGGATGATGCCTGCCCTTACTATGGAAGTCAGATCTACTCCTATACAGTTAATGTAATTGGTATTGCAGTAAATGCAGGTCCTGATCAACAAATTGCTTGTAGTGACCTTGCAACATTAACTGCTCATGCCAGTGGCGGAAGCGGCATCTATACTTATTTATGGAGTAATGGTTCTACCATGCAATCAATAACTGTTGGTGAAGGAACGTATACCGTGACCGCAAATGATGGTACTTGTTCTGCAACAGATACTGTTAGCGTTACACTTCCTTTTATCCCGACAGCTGCATTTACAAATTCACCGGTATTGTGTTTGAACAACCCAATTCAATTCACTGACCAATCAACAACACCAGCCGGAATATTCGTCAGCCATCTATGGAATTTTGGCGATGGTACATTTTCATCATTGCAAAATCCGTCACATCAATTTCCTGGTGCAGGAAGCTATATTGTATCGTTGATCGTTGAAAACAACTTAGGTTGTCTCGATACTATCACTCATACTATCGTAATTGCTGCTCCTCCGGTGTCGGCATTTACAGCAACAAATTCATGTATAAATTCCGTAGTGAATTTTAATGACCAAACCAGTGGTAATGTAAATTACTGGCATTGGTATTTCGGTGATGGCTCAACATCTTTCCTTGAAAATCCTTCTCACACATATACTTCATCAGGTACATTCAATGTCTTACTAATTAGTGGAGACACATTAGGGTGTATTGATTCAGTTTCCCATCCAATTACAATCTTCCCTTTACCTGTTGCATCTGCAGGTACAGATCAAAATGTCTGTTCAGGTGGTTCAATTACTCTTACAGCATCAGGTGGTGTTACATATGTATGGCATCCTTCCGGTTCAACAGGATCGACAATTACTTTAAACCCTTCCGGAAGTACGAACATTTCAGTTACTGTCACGGATGCAAATGGATGTTCTGCTATTGACACCATGAGTATTGCAGTGCTTCCTCTTCCAAATATTAATGCAGGTACAGATGCATTTATCTGTGCAGGTGGTTCGGTTACTCTTTCCGCTTCAGGTGGTATAACATATGTTTGGATGCCCGGTGGTTTTTCAGGTCCGAATTATACTGTTGACCCAGCAACTACAACTTCATACACCGTTATTGGTACAGGTGGAAATGGTTGTACCTCATCTGATATAGTTAATGTAAATGTAGGAGCATTGCCTGTTCTGGTTGTGAGTCCTGATGCAAACATTTGTGAAGGACAAAGCACAACTCTGACTGCCAGTGGTGGTGTTACGTATTCATGGAATCCGATCGGCTCAACTACATCTACTGTAACTGTATCACCAAATGATACAATGCAGTATGAAGTAATAGCAACCGATGCAGTTGGATGTACATCGAATGCATATGTAATGGTAAATGTCAATCCATTACCTGTTGTTAATTTGCAATCATTCTTCTTGTGTGCAGGTTCAACTACAACCTTAAATGCGGGTAATCCCGGATCAACCTACATCTGGAATACAGGTGCCACAACACAAACAATAACAATAAATGCAGGTGGCAACTATGATGTAACGGTTACAAGTCCGTATGGCTGCGTTGCCAGTTCAGCATGCAACATTGCTTATGGTACAGCACTTACGATCAATCTTGCCAACGTATCTTTCTGCCAGGGAGATTCTGCAGTCTTAGATGCAGGATATCCTGGAATGAATTATGTCTGGACACCTACAGGAGAAACTTCACAATCGATCACAGTAAATACTCCCGGAAATTATGGTGTCACCGTAACTGATACTCTTGGTTGTAGTGGGTCTATAAACGTGAGTGCGGTTATGAATGCATTACCTGTCACAAATTTTTCAGCTACTTCTGTTTGTCAAGGTTCAACAACAACATTCACTGATGGTTCATCAACTACATCGGGAACAATTACTGACTGGAGTTGGTCATTTGGTGATGGTGGAACTTCTGTTGCTCAGAACCCGACACATACTTATGCAACGAATGGAACTTATACTGTGAGCTTAACAACAACTACTTCAAATGGCTGTACTAGTTCAACTACACATTCAATCTCTGTTAATCCTCTCCCTACAGCAACATTTGCAATGACTGATGGCTGTGAAGGAACCGGTATTGCATTCACAAATACATCGACAGTAAGTGTTGGATTTATCAATTCATTTGCATGGAACTTTGGTGATGGAACAACATCAACATCGGCTAATCCAACTCACATTTACTCAAGCGAAGGAAATTATGTTGTCAATTTACAAGTTACTACAGCCGGTGGTTGTAGTGCAAATGTAAACGGCAACATCACAATACATCCGAATCCTGTTGCATCTTTCAGTACACCTGCAACGTGTTTGGGTAATGCAACATCTTTTACAAACACTTCAAGTATCACTACAGGTTCGATAGCATCTACAGCCTGGAACTTCAATGATTCATATACATCGAATTCAAATTCGCCTTCACATACTTTCACTACTGCAGGAACACATAATGTGAGTCTAATTATTAACTCTGCATTTGGTTGTTCGGACACGATCATTCAGGCAGTAACGATAAATGCCCTGCCAAGCCCCAATGCAGGTGCCGACCAAACTGTATGTAATGGTACAACCGCAAATCTGACTGCAACAGGCGGTACATCTTACAATTGGATGCCGGGAAATCACAACGGCGCAACATTTGCAGTTACACCTTCTTCAACTACAAACTATACTGTCCAGGTTACCAATGCGAATGGTTGCACAGCGACAGACAATGTGATTGTAAATATTAACTCCTTACCAACTGCAAATGCCGGTGTGAGTCCGTCAATTTGTTACGGTAGTACCACTACCCTTTCGGGTTCAGGTGGATCAACATACAATTGGTTGCCGGGTGGAGCGACAACTCCTAATATATCTGTAAACCCTACTACAACTACTGTATATACCTTGACCGTTACCGATATCAATGGTTGCAAAGATACAGACCAAGTTGCAGTAAATGTTAATCCACTTCCTGTGGTTTCTGCAGGACCTGATCAAACTATTTGCAATGGCTCAACTGTTAGCTTCACAGCAAGTGGGGCTGCTACATACCAGTGGAATCCTATTGGAAGTACAACACAAACAGTTTTTGTTACTCCTTCATCGAACTCATCATACACATTGATTGGAACAGATGCTAATGGATGTATTTCAAGTGACACCGTCAATGTTAATGTATTTGCTGTTCCTGTTGTGAACTTAAATCCAACATTCATTTGTCTGGGCAATAGTTCTACGCTTGATGCCGGAAATACGGGAAGTACATTTGATTGGTCAACCGGTGATACAACACAAACAATTTCAGTTTCTGATTCAGGAAGCTATACTGTTGTTGTGACAAGTGCAAATGGTTGTGCTTCATTAGGGCAAACTGTAGTAACCGTTGGCGGAAATATTACTGCAAACCCAACTACTGTGAACATCTGTTCAGGCTTATCAACAACCTTAAATGCAGGTAATCCGGGAAGTACTTATTCGTGGTCTACCGGTGCTACAACTCAAACAATAACAACAAATGTTGCCGGTGATTACTATGTCACCATTACAGACCCGAATGGCTGTGCTGCAACGAAATTGAATAAAGTTAATGTAGATCCACTTCCTGTTGCAGATTTTGCTACAAGTCCTACTTGTTATGGCGCGGCAATGGTATTTACAAATAACAGCACTATTTCCTCAGGTACGATTGCAAGTTCATTGTGGTCATTTGGTGATGCATTCTCTTCTTCGACAAATTCACCAAGTCATCAGTATTCAGCTGACGGAACTTATACAGTAACTCTCACGGTAACATCATCTGCAGGTTGCACATCGACTATAAATCAAAATGTAACTATTAGTCCGTTACCTGTTGCAAATTTTGCAACAACAAATGTTTGTATGGGAGCTTCAAACCAATTTACAGATAATTCAACTGTAAGTTCAGGAAATATTTCTGAATGGATCTGGGCTTTTGGTGATGGCTCAACCGAAACAGGAGCTTCAGCAAGTCATTCTTATACTGCTGCAGGTACATACACAACAACATTGATCGCTGTAACAAACAACAATTGTCGTGACACGATTTCGCATACGGTAATTGTTCATGGGCTTCCTGTTGCAAATTTTACAGCTGCGAATGCATGTGAACAATCAATGATAAACTTTAACAACACCTCTAGTTCATCATTTGGGTCAATAACTTCATACGATTGGAATTTCAACAATGGAAACACCTCATCCGCTGTAGATCCCGGAATGCAATTTAATACTGCCGGAATTTATAATGTTTCACTGATAGTTACTACTGCAACCGGATGTTCTGATACAACACAACAAGCTATCACCATCTTCCCGAATCCGATCGCTGCATTTGCAACAACAAATGCGTGTACAAATTCAAATATCGGAATTGCAAATACATCTACTATTCCTTCAGGAAGTATTCAAAATTACTTCTGGAACTTTGGAGATAATAATACATCGAATGCAATCCTTCCTACACATGCATATACAACATCAGGAAACTATTCGATCAACCTGATCGTTACTTCTGATCGTGGTTGTAGAGATACAATGTCCGGAAATGCAATTGCACATCCGCTACCTATTGTAAGCTTAACTCCTGAAAGTGTTTGTTTAGGTGTTGATGTTGACTTCTTAAATACATCAACTTCTGCTTCAGGTGGGGTTACTACATGGGCATGGACATTTGGCGATGGAAGTACCTCAAATGCATTCCAACCTTCACACAATTACTCAACGCCGGGTAACTATTCTGTCCAACTTACAGCAACATCAAACTATGGATGTGTTGCCTCATCAAGTTCTTCATTGAATATTTATCCAAACCCGGTTGCCGCATTCAGTGTATCTAATATTTGTCTTGGTGGTGCTAATCAACTGGTGAATCAATCATCAGTAGATGGTGGTATCAGCTTTACAAGTACATGGACATTTGATGATGGCTCTTACGATATTAATACAAATCCTTCCCACACTTTTGCCGCTGCCGGTGTTTACAATATCTCGTTAGCGGTTACCACACCCAATGGATGTACAGCTCAGGTTGCCCACGACCTGAGTGTGTATAATCCACCGGTTGCACGATTCACAGGAACAAATGTTTGTGATGGTGCATCAGCTCACTTCCTTGACCAGTCTTATTCTCAGGATGGAAATATTGTTGGTTGGTTATGGAACTTTGGTGACAATGGTGGATCAGTTGAAGGAAATCCTGCTCACTTATACGCAGATCCAAATGTTTACAATGTAACATTGACTGTGACTTCTGTTTATGGATGTTGGGATACTTACAATGACTCTGTTCAGATCTATGCAAAACCGGTAACTGCAATTCAAGCACCACCGGCTTGTCAAGGTACACCTGTTCAATTCACAAATATTTCGAATAGCTCAGGCCAGGTTTCTTATCAATGGGATCTTGGAAATGGATTCACTTCTACTGACTCTTCATTCAGTTATACATTTGGCACTCCGGGATTCTATGATGTAACATTGGTTGCTGTTGACTCTAATAACTGTTCAACTACAGAGCTTGCCCGATTGGAAATTTATCCGAATCCGATTCCAAACTTTGCTTCAACCGAAGCATGTTTGAACTCTTCTACTCAATTCACAAATCAGTCATATATAAATTCAGGAAGTTCGATTTCTGCATATATCTGGAATTTTGGAGATCAGTCAAATTCAAATCAAACAAATCCAAATCATACCTATACACAGGTAGGGACTTACAATATTTCTTTAACTGCCATATCAAATTATGGTTGTAGAGAAACAACTGTTCTACAGGCACGCGTAAATCCAAACCCGGTTGCAGTATTCGCATCAAGCGGTTCAGGTTGTGGTCCAATCTCATCAACATTCTCTGAATCATCATCGATCAGCGAAGGTGTTATCACTGGTTGGTTATGGAATTTCAGCGATGGAGAGATCTCAACAGATCAACATCCATCACACATATTTACCAATCCGGGAAATTATGATGTGAACCTGACTGTTGTATCTGACAGAGGATGTTATGCAACATATACTGCATCAAATATAATTCAGGTTTATCCATCGCCTACAGCCGATTTCAGTGCGAACACATATAGTACTGACATCATGTCGCCAACGGTAAGCTTCCAGAATTTGTCGACAAATTATACGACATACCAATGGGTATTTGGTGATGGTACTGCTACTTCATCAGTATTGAATCCTACTCATACCTTCAGTGATACAGGTTCTTATTCAGCATTGCTTATCACTACGAATGCTTATGGATGTCGTGATACAATTTTAAAACATATTGAGATCAGACCAAAATCAACTCTGTTTGTTCCAAATTGCTTTACACCAAATGGTGATGGTGAAAATGAGGTGTTCCGTCCATATCATACAAACATGGATCACTTGCAAGTTTGGGTATTTGACCGTTGGGGATTATTACTTAAAACCTGGGATACACTTGATGGATCGTGGGATGGATATTACGAAGGAAAAAAATGTCAACAAGACACGTATGTATATAAAATTATTGGTGAGGGTATAGACGGACAACATTCAGAATGGGTTGGTCACGTCAGTATTGTTTACTAAAAATAGTGCGTTTGGTTTTTCATGGTGTGTTTCTGAACTCCCGGAGTGCGTCCGGGAGTTCTTCTTTTTATATAACTCGTCCCGTAAATTTTTTATCTGAACTTCCAACCCGGAGGATAGACCGATCTTACATTGGGTCGTGTTCTTACCAATGATCGCAAGTATGCAAAACGATGCGGTGTTCCGAATACTGCACGCAGTTTTTTAAAGTCTTCAAAGATCATGATCTGACGGTCGTCCTTAGGCTGAAATCCGAATGAATATAAATCGTTGTTTCTCATAATTGTTTTATTGATGAATCAAATTTACTCCTGAAGAGGGGGGATTTCAATTATTATTGGCGAGTGGTTCTTGTTGGAAGGTCAAGGGTCAAAGGTCAAGGGTAATGCGAATATGGATTGCACAATGTTTACCCTCTCACTTCACGCTTAAATTCAAAGTAAAACTGTGAATCGTAAAGTATGGAGTGCAGGCTGTTAACCATCACACTCCACACTCCAAACTCAAACTCAAACTGTGTAGTGTGAGTGTGAGTGTGGAGTGTGGAGTGTGGAGCGCAGACTGGTTACCTGCACACTTCACACTTCACACTCAAACTCAAACTGTGAGTGTGAGTGTGAGTGCGGAGTGCGGAGTGTAGAGTGTGCCAACCAGCCCAAATGAAAAACGCCACAGTGGGAAGCTGTGGCGCTGAATTGACTATTCACCTAAACAATACCTAATTCTTTTTAGTGAAGCAGGAAAAAGTAACGGTCGTTTAAAATACCGGTTTGGAAACACGAGATCCGGTAACGGCCGTTACTTGAATTTCATTTACGCCGGTTGATATTGAGGGGAATACCGACATAGAAAACCTGCAACTATTTTTACAAAAGCAGTCCAATATAATTTTGCCTGCCTAGGTAAAGAACGATTTAATAGCGCTAAACTATTTGGTTTTTCTGTTCAAAAACGGCCTTTTTTGCCAATGACCATTTTTTGAAGGTCAACGGCTAAATTCTGTATGTGAATGTTTACACATAACTTGAAGCACTTTTTTAACACAAATCCAACTTCCGCTGATTACCAGCCTGTTAAGGATAGTTAACAGATTTTTATTCTAACCTCTTTGTATTAGATTCGCTTCCCATTACAACTAATAAAAAATGAAAAAAAACCTCCTTCTATGCCTTGCCGTTTTATTAGCAAGCACATCCTATTCACAATTCAAATATCCAACAACTGCTAAGCAAGATCAAAAGGATATTTATTTCGGAACTGAAATATCAGATCCTTATCGTTGGCTTGAAGATGACCGTTCTTCACAAACCGGAGAATGGGTTAAGGAGGAAAACTTAGTAACTGAAAATTATCTTAAAACCATTCCTTTCAGAGATGCTCTTAAAAAAAGACTAACACAACTTTGGAATTTCCCGAAATCGGCTTCCCCTTTTAAAGCCGGAAAAAATTATTTCGTTTATACCAACAATGGATTACAAAATCAATTTGTGCTAAATATCTTACGCGGTTCAATTACCGCTAAGCCGGAAGTATTTCTTGATCCTAATACAATGTCTGCTGATGGAACCACAAATATCGGTGAGATCTCTGTTTCTAATGATGGAAAATACCTCGCTTATGCTGTTTCAAAATCAGGAAGTGACTGGCAAGAGATCAATATAAAAAACACAATGGATGGTGGTCAATTGACTGACAAAGTTGAATGGGTGAAGTTTTCGGGGATTGCCTGGAGAGCCGGTGGCTTTTTTTATTCAAGATACGACAAGCCTGATGAAAAAAGCGTTCTTAAAGGTAAAAATGAATTCCACAAAATTTTCTTTCACCTTGCCGGAACTCCACAAAGCGCTGATCAACTAATATACGAAGACAAAGCACATCCATTGAGAAACTTTGGTGCCGGTACAACTGACGATGAAAAATGGTTGATCATTTCCGGCTCTGAAGGTACCAGCGGAAACAATGTAATGGTAAAAAACTTAAATGAATCCAATTCATTCATTCCACTCATGCCGGAATTCGAATATGAAAACCAAGTAATCGATAATGAAGGAAGTGTTTTTTTCGTTCTAACAAATAAAAATGCTTCAAATTACAAACTAGTATCAATAGATGCGAATAACCCAACAACACCTGCTCTCGAACTTATTCCTGAATCAAAAGAGGATGTCCTTGAAAAAGTTGTTGTTGGCTCAAACTTTATCGTTGCTAAATACATGCATAACGCAACCGGACTTCTGAAAGTGTTTTCCAGAAAAGGTGAGTTCTTATACAATGTACCACTCCCCGGAATTGGAAATGTAGATCAGATGTCTGCAAGTAAAAAAGACGAGAATATTTTTTATTCTTTCGATACTTACACCGGCCCTTCAATTATTTATCAGTTCAACTTGAATACAAAACTTCAAACCGTTTTCTTCAAACCGAAAATGGATTTCAACTCTGACGACTACGAAACAAAACAAGTATTTTATCCATCGAAAGACGGTACACAAATCTCAATGTTCATTTTTCACAAAAAAGGAATTGAACTAAATGGCAACAACCCGACAATGATCTTTGGCTATGGCGGTTTCAATATTCCAATGGTCCCTCAATTCAAAATTGAACGCACATTATTCCTTGAAAATGGAGGTGTCTACGCAATTGCAAATTTACGAGGCGGCGGTGAATATGGCGAAGAATGGCATGAAGCGGGCACGAAACTAAAGAAACAGAATACATTTGATGATTGTATCGCTGCTGCAGAATACCTCATCCGTGAAAAATATACGAATCCGTCTAAACTTGGACTCAGCGGAAGATCAAATGGCGGACTATTAGTTGGTGCTGTAATGACACAACGTCCTGATCTGTTCAAAGTAGCAATTCCAACAGTTGGTGTCCTCGATATGTTACGTTATCATAAATTCACGATTGGCTGGGCCTGGAAAAGCGATTACGGCTCTAGTGAAGATGAACCTAATTTCAAAAACTTGCTCTCCTACTCTCCTCTTCATAACATCAAAGAAGGCGTAAACTACCCTGCAACCCTTGTCATTACAGGTGATCACGATGACCGCGTAGTTCCTGCTCACTCTTTCAAATTTATTTCTACCCTTCAGGAAAAATACAAAGGCCAAAATCCCGTTATGATTCGAGTAGATGTGAATTCAGGACATGCTTCAGCGACCGCACTTGGCTCCAGTAAGCCTGTGAGCAAACAGATCGAGGAGCAGACGGATATTTTTTCGTTTACGCTGTACAATTTGGGGATGACGGTCAAATAAGCCTGACGTACCATCTAATCATCTTAGGTCTAATACCAGGTCAAAGGTCAAGGGTCAAAGGTTAACCGTCTACGATTCTACCGCAGATTAATCGAAGCAATTAACCTTTGACCCTTGACCTTTGACCTCATTATAAATAGAACTCTGCTATCTGTCACCTGCACTTCAGTGACCCTTGACCCTTGACCATTGACCTAGTAAAACGCCCCTACTTTTGAACAACCAAACTTGAAAAGTCGGGACTCTGCATCTCAATTCCGAGACAGAAAACCCTACTTTTGTACGAAAGAGATTTATTCATGAAATTAAAAGTAGGTATTGTATTTGGCGGATTTTCGCGGGAAAGGGAAATTTCATTTGCCGGCGGTAGAACGGTGTATGATAATTTAAACAAATCACTTTTTGAAGCTGTACCAATCTTTGTAGACAGCTTTGGGAATTTTGTTCTTCTGGATTGGCAATATATTTACAAAGGAAGCATTCGCGATTTTTATCCCCCTGTCGATAAACTTCCGGGAAGTTCAAATG
>Ga0138256_10008351_pt1 | contig 10887 bp, 4 predicted proteins | sample KNB2016incub_MG_FD_105486 | JGI IMG/M metagenome (GOLD analysis project Ga0138256, IMG submission 105486) | Active sludge microbial communities from wastewater in Klosterneuburg, Austria - KNB2014incub_MG | ecosystem: Engineered > WWTP > Activated sludge > Unclassified | place: Austria... | reverse complement strand
TTTGTATTTCAATTTCACTGTTGATACAGCTGAATAATACCTTCCATCTATCCATGCAGAGTCTCCATAGCATAAATGAATGGTGTCAAATGTTGGTGGATTTGGATTGTAAATGTGAATATGATGACTTACAAAAGTATCGCAACCATAAAAATTAAAAAATCTAAAATTTAAAATCGTATCTTTTTTTAGATTCATTAACTTAATAGTATCTTTTTGATGAAAATAAATTTTATTCATACTTACATAATCATAGCTGCTATGAAATGGTAAGATATAATCACTAGCAGCACATAGACTAGTGTCACTAATTGGAAATTGGAACAAAGTGGTGTTACATTGGCATTGCATTATTTTTATGTCTACTGTATCTGTCTTGAAACCACATCTAGCTGGATAGCGCACAGCAATATGATATTCACCCTCTTGTTTATACTTTAAATAAACTGTATCTCCATCCGAACTAGTGCTCACGATCTCTCCACCATCTAGTAAACTCCACTCGGCTTTTTCATGTGGGCATGGGTCTAAGATATGTACTTCCAGTAAACTATCCTTACATCGTAAATATGCTGTCTGGATATATGCCTTATATGGAAAGCGGATACTTTGTGCAAAGTGAGGTGCCCAATACCACATCCTCGTATCTTTGCCTAAATCAAGATAAAGGTCATTGTGACCCATATCCCATCCCCATCTTCGTGGATATTTTACATGACCCAAATAGTTTGATTCAGGATTATTAGATATACTATAAGGATTAGTAAAATACAATTCAAGATTCTTACCTAATGCAGCACCCGTCCCCCAATAATTATTCAATGGAAAACTTGATTCTACTATTTTTTGGGGATTCAGCGACGAAATATCCATTTGGTATGCTGTGAAACCAGCATAAAGCATCCGATCATCTGATGAAAATTCTATATGTCCAAACTTAGCGCGATCACTAATCTGCTTTACAGGCAGGTCAATGCTGCCATAAATTCTTCCGTTAAGGGGGTCAAAGTGATGAATCTCTAGTGATGAGTTAGAAATGAACCCACCAGGATATTTTATAATTTTACCATAGGTTCCTTCAACTATAAAGGCACCAGAATGAGAGGATTTTAAATGCCCTATAACTACATAATTTCCTTCTTTATTTTTATTCCCTGAATCAAACATTTGAGGCGGTTCAATTAAGCCATTTTCATTTAACAACCAAACATAAAAGCTATCAGTGAGAGAGTTTTGTCCAATAATCCACCAATCCTTACCATTGCAGTGCCTTATTCCTTCTACTCTCTCTGCGCTATTTTCTAAAATTTTAATATGGATCTTTAAATATTTACCCCTTCCATTATTAGCTTTAATATCGATGACTGCATAATATAATGGGTGAGGAAATGTATCGGTTCCACTTAAAACCTGATTTGGATAAAAGAAATAAAATAAGCTATCAGAATTTGGAGCTGGAACTAATAAATTCATAAATGAAGACGAACCCCCAAATGGGAGGATTTTCTGATTATCGATCACCTCATAATATTTATTATAAACCTCATTATTAGTAGCAATAATCAATAGATCACCATTTTCATCAGAATAGGATGTATAGGACTCTCCTAATGGAGCGATTACATTAAATCCTGTATCTTTGGATGGATTACCTTTCTTCCAGTTGAGTCCTTTATTGCCCAATACCCATACATCTGCTTCATGGCCTGTGGGGCAGCTGTCTTGCTTAGTTGAAAGTGCTAAGTTGTAAGTTGAAAGTTTAGTTTGGTTAATAGATAATAGTGAATGGCTAATAGTTAATTGTGTATGCTGAGTAGTGAATGGAAAATAATTAATAGATAATGGAGATTTTTCATAATTTTTTTTTGCATTAAAATCGGATTGAAAATTCTCATATAAGAAATTATTTGCTGAGACTTTTTCATTGCCATTTAATAATAAAATAATGTAAATTATCCATAATAACAGTATTACATGTTTAAATTTCTTATATGAATTTAATGCAAATATAATATTCCTTTGTTTTTGTATCATAGTAAATCAAGATTCACATGTTTATGCTATTCTATGATATGACAAAGTTAATAATAAAAAATTGATTTTTAGGAAATTTATTTTATCTTTGTATCCTTGAATTATGAAATAATTTTTTTTAGCCTACTCAACACTATTTTTTCTAACTAACACTCAAAGGATTAATTTCTTTAATTTTTAAAATTTCATTTATGAAAAAACATGTATTTTATTATGCAGTATTTGCATTATTTATTTTAAGTAGTGCCATCCTCAATGGGCAATGTGTTATTGGTTTGGAGCAAGTATGTAATCGAGATGTTAATGACTATTCAGTTATGTTGGCACCAGGTGAATTTGCTCATAAGAAATTGAAGATGGGAAAAGGAGCCATTATTGGCAATCGACCAGATGGTTGTACCATTCGCTGGACCATGACTGGTACAGATGAATTGGTATTTAATATTTACGATGCAACAAGTAAATTGGTAAGAACTTGTAAAAAGCCCATTAATGTCAATGAGAATGATTTATTTGAAATTTACTCAGATCCTAAGGTGGAAGACAATGATTTATTTTTTTGTGAAAACAGTGACATAAAATTTTATACTGACCCAATAAATGGATATAATTATGATTGGAGTTTAAATGGTGTGAACTTCTCTACTAGCTCAATGGGAACAGTTAATTCAGGAATGATCAGTCCAATCAATGTTTGTTTAAAGACGTCAAATACAGTAACAAATTGTAGTACTGAAATATGTAAACGATATCACTTAGAAAAACGAAAGAATGTCAATTTTTCTGTGCTGTCGCCATACACACCATCGATTTGCCTCAATCAAACTTTAGGATTTAAGAATGAAAGTGAAGACAATTTTGGAAATTACACATGGGAAGTAATTCTTAATGGAATTACTTTGACAAAAAAGGTATTAAATTTTAGTACAAATTTTTATTATGAATTCAAGCAAGCAGGAACATACTTGATCAAATTAACTTATGGAAATAAGTGTAAGGTGTCAAAGGATATTACCATAACTGTCAATAATAATCAATCGCCACAGATAGAAAAATATAATAATGTTGTTTGCGAAAATGAAATAATAACTTATTATGCAAATCCTACAAACTGCGAGTATGCATGGACAGTACTTGGAGGAGAAATTTTGTCATATGGTGGAAATTCAGTTGTGGTAAAATGGAACAATGCCCCAAAAGATGGTATAGGTATCCTGCGATTCAAAGCTACTAATTGTGCTCTAGAATGTAGTAAAGAGAATCAAATCACTGTGCATATAATTTCCTTAAAATTAGAAATGTCTGGATTAAGTGCAGTGTGTGGCCCAAATAATCTTAATGAATATTCTGTTCCGTTAATTCCAAATGCTAATTATAAGTGGTCGATTGACTATGACCCTACCAAAGGAACTCCAAGTTACAGTAATTCTAGAGAAAAATTAGTATTGAATTCAAATAATTACTATGGAGAAATTAAAATCTCATGCGAGATCAAATCAAAAATACCAAATTGTACCGTTATAATTATGAAGACAATACAAGTGTATAATTTTAAAGTAACAGGTCCCTCAGAAATTTGTTATAATGATCCAAACGATTTGAATTATCATTTAGAGAATTTCGTATCAGGCGAAATCCAATGGAAATTATACTATAAAGAGATTTTATTGTATGAGCAAAACGGAGGAATTGATTTTAACATATCAAGGAATTTATTTAATAATTCTGGTTCATATATATTAGAGCTGAGAGTAATGATGTCAGGAATGGAATGTGTTACTAAAAAGAATATTAATATTCAATTCCCTATAATGCCTCCAATGGAAATAAAAGGAGATCAGTACATTTGTCCTTCGGAAACAAAGGAATATACGATTAATAAAGTAACGGGAACAGCGCAATGGGAAGTCATCGGTGGATCTATAATAACAGGTCAAGGAAGCGAAAAGGTATCTATTCAATGGGGAGTCAGCGGTCCTTTTGAGATCAAAGTAAGGCTTAGAACTGATTATAGCGGAATTGAATGTTTTTCAGAATGGACAAAGTTAGTAATCATTAGTGAAGACCCTTTTTTAATTGAAGTTTCTGGAAGTACTCCGATTTGTCCAGGGGATTTAGGTAACTATAAGAGTAATATCCAAGATGCTTCGAGATATTTATGGAGTGTTATACCTACTGATGCTGGGCAAGTTATAACAGGACAAGGCAGCTCAGAAATCGAAATAGAGTGGGCTGAAGATCAAAAAAATAGGCAGAATGCAATTGTTCGGTTAAATACTGATTATTGCTCTTATAGTAATATCCAAGCACCTGATTTCATTGTTGCATTTAAAAATCACGAGATACCAAAAATAAATTTTAATCCCGAACAACTTTGTGCGGGTACTAGTATTGATTTTGAAGTAAGTGTTGAAGGTGCTACCCTTTATTCATGGGATTTTGGTGATGGACAATCAGCTCAATCCACTGTTAATTATGGAAAAATCACTCACCAATATGCCAAATCAGGTTATTATAATGTTAAGGTAAGTTGGAGTAATTCAACCAATTGCTCAAAGGGTAGTATAGCAAATCAGAGAATCCTTATCAATGAGCAAATTAATATCGATATTTATGCACAACTATGTAAGAATTCGATAGTAAGATATGCAGATAATTCTGCTATGGATATAGATAGTTGTCGTCCATTTGATTGCATTCCTTTAGACGCAAAAGATAAATACATAATCCTAAGAGTTACTGGCTTGGTAGGATATAATGAATATGAATGGACTATTAAACCTCTTAATGCACCAGAAGAAACCAGAATAACAAGTGGGTCATTGACTTTATGTCATTGGTGTACAGGAATGACGAAGATTAATTATATAGGAGCGACTATTACTGTAAAAGTAAAAGACCGTCCTTGCAGTGAAGTAGCATCAATTAAATTATCAGCATGTGAACCCCGCATCGATTCTAATAATTGTGAACAATATCCACTTGATTTAGTCGTTAATGCATATCCAGCTCAAAGTTGTGCATTTAAAGATGTTCTTTTAAGAGGGCAAATGCTAAATTGTCCTTTTGCTGAACCTTGGCTCCCTCCAGTAAGCATAGAAACTTGGTGGATATTAAATGAAGGATTAGGATCAAATAGGAAGGTGATTGTAACGATGGAACCACTTTTAGAGCAGTATTTGACATTTTCAAAAGCTGGTGTTTTTACGAGTAGTTTAAATGCCCTAATGTATCAAGTAAATAGTACTGATACTTGTCTGCCTATCAAAAAACAATCTGTAAACGTTGAGATTAAAGTAGTCCCAAAGATTCATTATTATATCAGCTGTGCTCCTAATGGAATGGGGTATATTGTTAACCTTCAAGCAGTAGGGACCTATTACTCTAAAGATCATCCGGGGGATAAACCTTTAATCCGTTGGTTGAATGCAACTAATGATCTACTTGGTACAAATGAAACGCATTCAGAAGATTTGAATGTATCTAAGACTTTTATTTTAGAATATACATTGGATGGATTTACTTGCGCCACTGAACCAATCACTATCAATCCCCCACCACCATTAATGGGAGTTTTGAATGTTCCATCTTCATTATGCCAGAATACATCAAGTAAATTTAGTTACACTCCTGATGTAGATATCATCTCATATTTTTGGGATTTCGGTGACGGATATACTTCCACTTTAAAAAATCCTGATCATAAATATAGTAAAGAGGGTACATATATTGTCAAATGTACAGTAAGTAATAAGTATGGTTGCAGTGAAATGTTGCAAAAGGAAATTACTATTTTTAAAAATAATATCACTGGTTTAATCACTGAATCAACGGAAAAATGTAATTCTGAAGTGAAGTTAAAGTTTGAGCCTAAAATTTATAATAATTATTTGTGGAGTAATAACGCCACTGAATCAGAAATAACAGTAAACGCTGATGGAACTTACATCGTGACAGTGACAGATGATATGGGATGTACTGCCAAATTCAGCCATATTGTAGAAATAGATGAAATGGAATTGGGAGATATCAAAGCAAAGGACATTTGTAATTTAGATGATTTAATTGCTTATATAAATGGCCCAGAAGGCTTATACTATAAATGGTACATTCAAGATAAGATTGTATTAGCAGGAGTTGATAAAAAAGATTTAAAAATAAGCAATTATGATTCTAAGGGCGAAGTAAAAATTACAATTAAACTTGAAGTAAGGTATTCCATAGATGGACCTGCTTGTAAAACTCTCACAAAGGATGTTAATATTAAGAGCAATCCAAAAATTGAGATTGAAAAATCGGCTGAAAGTTGTAATACGAAGCTGATAAAACTTAGCGAAAAGAATATGTTGCTACTTGATTGGTTTGATCAAAATAATACATTGATCGCAACAGCTCAGAATTCTATTATTGTCTCTAAAGGAATTTACACCGTTATTTACTCTAACTCTGATTGTTCTAATAAAGCTCAAATAAACATAGGTGAGGATCCTGATTTAAGATTGAATATTTTTGGAGATTATTCTATTTGTGATACTACATTTGAGAAGTCAGATAATTTTTTAAGGTCAATCGTTGAAGGAAATTTTTCAAAATGGCAATACTTTGTTGACAATATTGGAATTGGGACTGAAAAAGAACAACGTATAATGCCTTTAATGCCATTAAAGTTGTTAAAAGAATGGTCGGGAAAGCCGATAGTCTTGCTTGTTAAAGATGAGTTCGGTTGTGAATATAAAAGTAAACCTTACACTTTTTATTTGCAAAATTGTCGGTTCGACTGCGACTCATTACCAAATTTTAGTTGTCCACATTATCAATTTTATAGACTTGGATTTGATTGTCAAACCAAATTGGGATCTTATACGATCAGTGGAGATTTTGCAGTACCAGATGGATGGGTTGTATGCGATCCAAATCCAATAGAAATAGAAGGTGTTACTTGGGAAGAATATCCAACTGTGATTAGAAATCCAATGTTTCCAAATTTATTTACTGTAGTAGGTGGTAAGTTTAAACTGCCATTAGATCAATGTGGAGTTAATTTAAAATTCTATGTTCGATTATGCATGGATGGAATTGTATGTAAAAAATATCTTGGTCTTTGGAATGATTGCTATCGATTGAATGATTGTACTCAACCAAATATTTTAATAACAAAAAATGAATCTTATACCAATATTCGAGTAGAAGGTATAAATGACCATATTGCTAGTTGCGATCCTTTATATCCTTATATTAGAATAGATCTAATGTACCCAGGTTGTAATGTTTTAATAAATTCGATCACAAAACCAAAGGTAGGATTTGGACAAACATACTTTGCTGACTTTTTATTAAATAGTACATCAAGCTTAGATTGTTATTGTATTAAAATATACTATTGCAATAGTCCATCAGGAAGTAATCAAGGCAGTTTTTCATGTATTGAATCTTGTGCTTTTCCATATTTATGTACAGGAAATAATGAAGATATAAAGATTAGTGGTGATGGCGGTATTAATACTAATATTACTTGCATAGGATCAAATCCTACAAGTGGATTGAATGATTACAATTTTAACTTTAATTATGATGGAATTTCAACTGGAGTTAGTATTGATAGTTTTAGCTTTTCTGGAAGTGATGGTACACTAAACATGTTATCAAAAAGCAATGGAGAACTTAATGGTTCATTTTCAATGCAAAGCACAGTAAGTTCAACAAACTTTACATTATATACGAGCAATAGTAATTTTCCAAATTCGAAGATAATAATCGAAGGAAACGCATCATTGCCCCCTTGTATCGGTAATGTAGGTGGTCAAAGAAGTAGAGAAGATATTCGATACAATTTGTCAATAGCGCCAAATCCAACGGATGCAAATACAACTATTTTTTATAGTTACCATAAAGAATGTAAAGCATGTTTTATTAGAATTTTTAATTACAATGGAAAGGAAGTGATTCAAAAATTAGGCTGTGATCCAAGTAATAAAAAACTTCTAAATACTTCAAATCTATCTGAAGGTGTTTACTTGGTAGTACTTGAAGAAGAAGGAATTTTTAGGACAGCGGAACGCATGGTTATTTCAAGGTAAATCGTTTTTGGGAATTTTTCATAATAAAAAGGAGGTGAGTAATTATTTGCCTTCTTTTTTTTACAAGCTACTTGCACAGTTCCTGTGTTGTTTTATGTAAAGAAATCTATAATGATATTGTTAGAATTTAATATTGTTGAGAAAATGTAGCTTGACATTTTATTAGCTGCGTCAGAGCAAACTGTGTACAGTTTTGCTATTTAGAAAATTATCGAGCTCATTAGCAGCAATTTATTAATAGAGATTTTTATAATTTGAACCCGATTATGCTTAGTTTTGCACATTCATATGCTTTTAGAATCGATCAAGCTCAAACAATTTAAAAACCACTCCGATTTTTTTGGACAATGGCAGTCTGGTTTTAATTTTATAGTTGGACCAAATGGAGTAGGGAAGACCAATATAATCGATGCTATCTATTATACTGCTATGCTGAAAAGTTATTTTCACAATTCAGATAAGCAAATTACTCAAAAAGGGACAGACTTTTATAGGTTGGAGGCTTTATTCTCTCAAGAAAACTCCGTTTATAAACTTGAAGTAAAATCATCTTCTCAGATCAAAGAAATTAAATGGGATGGAAATATAATTGATAAAATAGTCGATCATGTTGGGAAGATTCCAGTGGTATTGATATCACCCGATGATATATTTTATTTTTTCAATGAAAGTGAAGAGAGAAGAAAGTTCTTGAATCAAACTATAATCCAATTTGATCAAAATTATTTGAATTTTCTCATTCGATATACCAAGGCTCTAAAACTTCGCAATGCTTTATTGAAGAATTTCAATAATTCAAAGGAGGCAAATTATTTATTGGATTCCTACGATCAAGTATTGGTTCAAACAGGAATTTATATTGCAAATAAAAGACGAGAAGTTGTCTCACAACTACAAATTTATTTGGAAGTGTTTGTAGATCAAATTAGCAATAATTTTCAAAAGTCCACTATGATTTTTAAATCTCAAGTGAATGCTGATTTTGACAGCGTATTGAAGCAGAATCGACATAAAGATATTGTGACTCAAAGATCAAATTTTGGCATACATAAAGATCAATTAGAATGTACCATAGATCTGTTGCCAATTCGTGAATTCGGAAGTCAAGGTCAGCTCAAATCGTTTATACTTGCACTTCGTCTTGCACAGTATAAACTGATGAAGCAAATCGCTGAGAAATCTCCAATGGTGCTTTTGGATGATATTTTTGCAAAATTGGATGCCGACAGGGTAAATAATTTATTGGCATGTTTGGAACAAGAAAGTGTCGTCCAATGTTTTATTACGGATACTCATATTGATAGAATTAAACAGTTAGAGAATCGTATTCATTCAAATACTTTGATACTTAATTTAAGCAACACAAATGGCTAAGAGAAATCATGAGATAACGCTGAAAGATGCATTGGGGAATTTTTCTAACCAAGTGAGGTTGAAGGACAGTTTAATGCAAAATAAATTGGCTCAGATATGGAAGGATTTATATGGCGACTATATACATTCTCTCACAGAACATGTAAAATTAAAAGACAATGTTATGTATGTTAAATTCACATCCTCAGTCTTGAAGAACGAAATGCATCTCAATAAAACAAAAGTCTTGAACTCAATCAATGAAAAAATAAGCCCACAAATTTTAACAGATATTATTTTCCGCTAAGTTCCCCAAGTATTTTAATGATTTCTTGATTGAGATTGTCCAAAGCTAAATTAATATTCCAGTTTGATTTATTACGTGGTTCTACATAGTTTGAAATTGCTCTTATTGACACAAAAGGAATATCGATATTTCGGCAAGCATAAAATACAGAAGCACCTTCCATGCTCTCTACATCAGCCTTTCGCATTTCCATTTGGTTTATTGTATTTAACTCACCGGATGCTTTACTTACCGTGTTTCCAGTGACTTGTTTAAGTTTAGTTCTGTATTTCTTTGAGTTGTTTATCAATTTTCTATTTAGAAAAGGAAATTGATTATCTCCTAATAATTCTAAGTCAAACAGATCTAGAATCTTTCCATCTCGATCTTCAGCTCCAATATCTCCAAACTGTTCTTCATGAACCTCTACAGTATCACCTAAATTTAATTTTGAACCCGAATATGTGCCAGAAATCCCTGCATGGATTAACAAATCAAAGTCTTGAATTTTGCGATGGCGTCCCAGTGCAAATGCAGATTGCATGATACCGACACCCATGATAAAAGGAGTGATGGTAAGCTTATCATTACTAAATTCAGTAAATGATTTTTGATTAAAATTTGACTCGAGATAGTTTATTGTGGCTAGGATCTCGATATTGGTTGCTGCGACAAGGAGGACTTTATTAATCAATTTTTTGGAATTTTATATTTAAGACTAATTCCTGGAGATATACCCAATACTTGATGCATTTGGATAGCGGTAGTAATCTCTATGTTATTTTTAAGAATATACGAAACTCCTGCAGAAAGTTTTTTAGATCCAGTGCTGACTGCAGAATATAACTCAAGTTGTTTTGCTACATTGTATAGTATTCCTACTCGAACATCAATGTCACGATAACTAGTTTTGTCTAGTTCAGTCATGATAGATACATTTTTATAAGCTTTATACAATAAACCCAGTGTGAAGGTCGAAGGTAAACTAAAATTTGAATTATTATTTAGTGGGAATGGATTTCGAGCAGTTAAAGCAATATTTAAATAAGGTTTTAATTGATGGTATAGTCCAAAATTAAAATCAACAGATGACTGAGAAAAATTTTCCACTCCACTTGCTAAAGTATAATTTCCTGA
>Ga0138256_10008350_pt1 | contig 10888 bp, 9 predicted proteins | sample KNB2016incub_MG_FD_105486 | JGI IMG/M metagenome (GOLD analysis project Ga0138256, IMG submission 105486) | Active sludge microbial communities from wastewater in Klosterneuburg, Austria - KNB2014incub_MG | ecosystem: Engineered > WWTP > Activated sludge > Unclassified | place: Austria... | reverse complement strand
CGCTATCCGCTGCGTGGCGTTCGCCAACAACAGTGTATCCCCATAGAAGCAGAACGCCCCACACCTTGCCGCATGACCGCGGAAGATGCAGGGCGTTCTGTTCTGTGCTCCCCTACTTCTGGACCACCAACCTTTCCGTATAGGTCTTCTCTCCAGCGGTGATGTGTACCATGTACAGACCGTTGGCGATCGAATGGGCATCCATCGCGGAGTTCACGAACCCGTCCTGTATCTGGATGGTGCGTGCGCTTACGCGCTTGCCGGTCAGGTCGTAGATGTCAACGGTCACAACATCGGCATGCACTTCCGTGATGTTGATGAAGAGTTGATCGCCACGGTTCGGGTTCGGATACATCGTAACGGACCCTGAGCCTGTCGTAGGGTCGGTAGCCATGCTGCTGCTGCCACTTTGCAGTGGTCCAGGGCAATACGTACTCGTGGTGATGTTCACCATGCACACCTTGCCCCATGGGGTAACAGGCTCCACACAGGAAGGGGATGCCACATCGAAGCACCATGTGGCACCGCCATCCAGACTTACCCGCACATCCACATCGTACTGCCTGCCGCACTCGAGTTGTAGGCCGGAGGTTGCACTCCAGTTCATGTACACGCGAGGGCTTGTCTGTGGTGGGCGTACGATGCAGATCGCCTCACCCGGGATCCGGAAGCGGAACTGGTAACGCACGTTCGCACTGCTCACCGAAGGGATCGGTTGGGGTGGCGTTGCTGTGAGGCGATTGGTCCAGTGGTTCGCTCCACCGAATACCCGACTCACATCGCAGCTGTATTCGTTGATGTTCGGGTTGTCCTGCAAGTTCACGCGCGGACACGCTGCTAGTGCCGCATCCATCTTGAACTGGCACGCTGGTCCCCACTCGCGGTTCACACCGGCCACACGGCCTTTGATCCGTACGTTCAGCAACACGCCTTCGGGAAGGTGCGGGCTGCTCGGGGTATTGGTCCATGCATTCAGACGGAAGTGGCAGGCACGCAAGGCACCCACTCCAAAGCCATCGCTGGTGGCGTGGTTGCGCAAGCGGCGGTAGCTGTATCCACCATTCGGATCGTAGAACCAGAAGACGTATCCGCTCTGGTAGTCCGTCACACCGTATTGCGCACTCACGTCCGTGTTCTCACTGGCCACGATGAACTTGTTGGTCACCCAATCCAATTTGTCGCAGCTGCTGTAGATGACGTGGTCATCGCCGACGGGTACGTTCACGCCGGTGTTCCCCGCGATCGCGCTCGGGCAACCGTTGTTGAGGTTGTGGCGGTTATCGATCACACGCTTACCATCAACGTGTACGATGTAGCCACCGTCCACGACACCATTGCACTGCTCGTCCTCGAACACGAAGTAGAACTCCCCGTTAGGTAGGCAGGTCACCTCGGTATAATTCGGACTGACGATCGGGTAGTAGTACGAGGGGTATCCTGGGGAACTCTGCACCACGGCGCTATTGAGCGAATTGCGCAAGGTCCAGCGTAGACCGCCACCGTCCGTGTTCATCTCGATGGTCACCGCCTTCGTGCAAGGCGTTCCTGCGCAAGCACAAGCCGTACTTGCTCCAAGCACATCATTGAAGGTGAACGCATTGCCGTCATCGCAGGGATCACCCGGGCTGCCGTTGGTAACGGTGGGGCACACGTCGCAAACATCTCCCACGAAGTCTCCGTCCGTATCCGTTTGGGCGGGATTGCTGTCGTACACGCAATTGTCGCAGGCATCACCTGCGCCATCCCCATCGGTATCTTCCTGGAGAGGATTGTACGCCGTGGGGCAATTGTCCCCAAAGACGGTCACATCACCCAAGTTGGGTGCGGTGCAACCGGTACCCGTGGAAGGACCAGCACCCAAGCCGTCACCATCCGGATCCGCGTACCATATCTGGGCTGGGGTGATGGTGATGCTCACCTCATCGAAGGTGGAAGGACAAGGCGCGTTGGTGATCGTCCAACGAAGCACCACTGGTCCTGCACCACCCGTGTGGGTGAAGGTGGAGGATCCACTCGCTGCGTTGCTGAAGGTTCCCGTTCCACCGCTCTGTACGGTCCAGGCTCCAACACCGGGGCTGGCCGCATTGCCACCCAAGCCCAGTGTGGTACCCGAGGCGCAGATGTTCTGCGTAGCACCCACCGATGCAGCAGGAGCCGCCGGGGTGATCGTGATGCTCACCTCATCGAAGGTGGCCGGACAAGGCGCGTTGGTGATCGTCCAACGAAGTACCACTGGTCCTGCACCACCCGTGTGGGTGAAGGTGGATGATCCACTCGCTGCATTGCTGAAGGTTCCCGTTCCACCACTCTGTACGGTCCAGGCTCCAACACCGGGGCTGGCCGCATTGCCACCCAAGCCCAGCGTGGTACCCGAGGCGCAGATGTTCTGCGTAGCACCCACCGATGCAGCAGGGGCTATCGGGTGTACCGTGAACACTGCGGATGATCGCAACGTGCCGATGCAGTTTGATAGGTCGCATTGCGTATAGAAAGGGGTGGAACCTGCGATCGCAGGGTTGACCAACCCGGCAGCAACGGGGTTGAACACCGTACCGCTGCCCACTGGCGCACCACCGGTGGCCACGTTGAACCATACCGGGGTGGGCATGGTGTACGCGATCACTAGGTCCATGCCGCCAATGGTCGCATCCGGAACGATGCCGTCGTTGTAGCTCTCGTACATCGAAACCGCGACCGACCCGCCCGTGGCGAAGCCTGTAAGACTCCCGGTGATGTTGAACGAGGCCAGCGCAAGCGTCCCGGAAGCCGCCGTAGTGGATACCGCAACACCCGTACCGGCGATCAGGCCGCTGACGTCCAGCCGGATCTCGCTCAAATACGAGGGGGAGAGGGCCTGAATGGTGGTGACATTGAAGGTCACCGTGGTAACCACCGCACCGGCGGGCAAGGCAGGCACGGTCAAAGTGGACTGCAATACAGGCGACGTGCCATCGCTTTGGAAGGGCCCTCCGGGGAAGTTGAGGGTCGAGGTGAACGGCAGGGTCGAAAGTGAGCAACTCGTTGCACCCAAGCCTTGGCCACCAGGCACAGTGCCGTTCTGGCAGATCGTGTAGTTCGTTGTTGTAGGCGGCGCACACGGTGTAGGTGGAGGTGTGGGAACGAATGAAACGGTGAAGGACGTAGCACCGTTCACATATTCGTTGCTCCATTCGAACCACACGGTCTGGCCGCTGCTGAGCAGTGTGCTGAGCGTACTGTTATAGCCACTGGGGTGGCATCCGGTATCCCCGTCATCGTCATTGGTATTGCAAGCGCCGCCACAAGCAGCGTAGAATGCGAGGTAGGTGTCCCTGTTGCTCTGGCACGACTTGACCGTTACGGTTCCGGCCGCAGGTGCGGTGAACTTGTACCAGCGTGCCCGGGTCCCTGGATTGCAACTCCCTTTGGTGTATGAGCCAATTCCCATGTTCGAGTACGTATAGCTGCCCGCACCAACGAGGGTAGCGGCCGCGCACGTTGTTGCGCCACCTTGTCCGTAACTCCGCGCCGCTGGAATGATCAGCAGAGCGGCAAGTACGATACTGATCCACCAAGGTGTTCGCTGAGGTGAATTCGACGTGTTTCGACAGTTCATGTGGGTAGAGTTAAGTAAGAGTTTGAACCTGCAAGGGTTGGCGGCGTTCGTGCTGCCGGTACGTGGTGAGGCCGAGGGCCTGGTGGCGGGGATCTTGGCGGAACGGCCGTTGTCGGGCGCTCAACGCGGGGGTGGGGCGGGGCTTTGTTCAGGTCGCAGACGGTGCGTTCCGCTTCTCAAGTGCTCCTTCGCTTGGAAGGATACGTTCCGAAATGTATAACGCCGAAATGGGGTTTGTCAATAGTATTTCGGCATTCAGAGGCAAATGATCGCTGTTTGTCGATAAATATTCATCGACGACGGACGTCAGGCTCTCGCTATACTACCTGAAGGCGGAACGGGTCATCTCCACCTGTTGGGCACGAAGCGGCCCGGCCAACAGAGCGACGATCGATCTGAAATGAATGGTGAGGCTACACAAGCTCACTGAACAGCGTGAACGAAGAGAGGCCCCCAAATGGCGCCCCCCTTGTTCCACGCATGAATTTCATGCAACGGATCGATCATGACCCTTCCAAATGTTGGATCACCAACCTTTCCGTAAAGGTCTTCTCTCCAGCCGTGATGTTGACCAGGTACAGACCGTTGGCGATCGCATGGACATCCATCGCGGAGTTCACGAAGCCATCCGCAACAGCGACCCAACGGGCCGTAACATCGCCGCCAGTGCTTGGGCCTTGATCGATGAGGCCATCGCTCCGGGTGTGGCACACCGTCCAGCTTCAGGCGCGCACGGCGGATGGACCAGCGCTCGGTGTATACGCCCGTGTAGTTGGGTTGGAAGCGGACACGGAACTGCATGTAGAAGGAAGGGTCCTGCGCTTGTACGCGAAGGCCCTTGTGGAACACACTGGCCGTGGTATCGACCTATGCCGTGGACCACAAGGCCCCGAAAAGAATGAGGAACAGGAGTGAGGCACCCACTGCTTCAGGAGCGATGCGCGGAACAAGGAAGCCCTAGCGCCATGGGGCGAGCGGTACTGGAATTCGAGGATCAACGTGATCTTGACTTTGGCAACCGCCCCATCCGGAACGAGTCCGGTACTTTTGCCGACCGCTAGCCCCTCCTTGCCCTGCCCCTCAAGCCATGGATACCTCACACTATTGGAGCAACTTCGTCAGTGTGTTGACTGTGATCGGGTCGCTCGGCCTCTTCATCTTCGGGATGAAGATCATGAGCGAGGGCATCCAGAAGGCGGCCGGCAAAAAGCTACGCCAGATCCTGGGGGCCATGACGCGCAACCGCTTCTTCGGCGTGTTCACCGGCTTCTTCATCACCGGACTGGTGCAGTCCTCCTCGGCAACCACGGTGATGACGGTGAGCTTCGTGAACGCCGGTCTGCTCTCCTTGGTGGAGTCCGCCGGTGTGATGATGGGGGCCAACATCGGCACCACGGTAACAGGCTGGATCGTGAGCTACCTCGGCTTCAAGTTCAAGGTGTCGGCCATCGCGATACCGCTCATGGCCTTTGCCTTGCCCATGATCTTCATGCGCCGCGCCGTGATGCGCTCGTGGGGTGAGTTCCTCATGGGTTTCGCGATCCTCTTTCTGGGTCTGGCGGCTCTGAAGGATTCCGTTCCCGATCTGAAGGAAAGCCCGGAAGTGCTGCAGTTCTTGAGTGCTTATGCAGACCCCAATTTGCTCTCACGTCTGATGTTCGTGGGTGTGGGCGCCTTGCTCACGATCATCATCCAGTCGTCCAGCGCGGCCATGACACTCACGTTCGTGATGACGGCCAATGGCTGGATCCCCTTCGAGGTGGCCGCGTCGATGATCCTCGGGGAGAACATCGGTACCACGATCACGGCGGAGCTCGCCTCCATGGTGGGCAACGTGCATGCGAAGCGCTCTGCCCGCATCCACAGCCTGTTCAATATCATCGGAGTGACATGGATGGTGCTGCTGATCCCCCGTGCGCTGGAGTTGATCACCTGGTTCTCCGTGGATGTGATGGGGAACGCGAGCCCGTATGCGGAATCCACCGCGTCACCAGAGGCTATTCCCTTAGCGCTATCCTATTTCCACACCTTCTTCAACATGGCGAACATGTTCCTGCTGATCGGCTTCGTAGGACCCTTGGTGAAAGCCGCGATCTGGTCGGTGCCCAGCAGGACGGATGAGGATGAGGAATTCCACCTGGAGCACATCGGTTCCGGCGTGGTGAACACCCCCGAGCTTTCGGTGATCGAGGCCAGCCGAGAGGTCGCGCGCTTCGGTAAGCTCGTTTCCAAGATGAACAAGATGGTGACCCGCTTGATCACCGAGACCGACCTGAAGGTGCGTACCAAGCTGTACAAGAAGATCAAGAAATACGAGGAGATCACCGATCGCGTGGAAGTGGAGGTGGCCAATTTCCTGACCAAGGTGAGCCAAGGCGAATTGAGCGAAGGGCTCTCGATCCGGATCCGTGGCATGCTCTCGGAGATCAACGACATGGAGCGCATCGCCGACATCTACTTCCAGATGAGCATGGTGATCAAGCGCAAGGAGGAGGAGCAGCTGTGGTTCACCCCCGAGCAACGGCAAGACCTGCTGGGCATGTTCGAACTCTTGGAGAAGTCGCTGCATGTGATGTGCAAGAACCTCGACGTGGAGGACAAGATGTACTTCGACGAGGCCTTCGAGCTGGAGCAACTGATCAACAAGCGGCGTGACGAATTACGCGAAGCGCATCTGAAGAGTATCGAGGCGGGTGATTACAACGTGCGCAGCGGCCTGGTGTACAGCGACCTGTTCTCATCCTGCGAAAAGGTGGGCGACCACGTGATCAACGTATCGGAAGCTGCGGACGGGTTCTCCTACCAGACCTAGGATGGGACCTCGCGTTGGGCGGTTGACGCCCCGGAGCGATGGACCGGTCCGCTTCACGCGTAGCGAACCAACTCTTCTTCGGCCTGTAGGTATTTCACTTCTTTTACGCGTAGCGAACGCACTCCCATGATCATCGACGTACACACCCACCTCAACAACTACCACGAGGAGAAGGTCTCTTCCATCAACGAATGCCTGGACAGCTTGGAGGCGTCCATGGCCAAAAGCGGCATCGATCAGGCCATGGTGCTCACGAGCTTCAAGGTGACACCCAACCGGCCCAGCACCGCCTCGGTGATCGAGGCCATCGACGGTCGCGACCATTTGCACGCCATCGCCGGGATCAGCTTCCTGCACTACACCCACAACGACCTGCGCGAGATCGGCGATTACCTGCGATCCGGCTTGGTGAAGGGTCTGAAACTATACCCCGGATACGAACCCTTCTACCCCAATGACAGCCGACTGAAGGTGCTGTACGACATGGCGGTGGAGTTCGATGTGCCGGTGATGTTCCACAGCGGCGATACGTACGCTCCCACCGGACGCGTGCGCTACAGCCACCCACTGCACTTGGATGATGTAGCGGTGGACCACCCCGAAATGAAGATCGTGATCTGCCACGTGGGCAACCCGTGGATCAAGGACTGTATGGAGGTGGTGTACAAGAACAAGAACGTGTACGCCGACATCAGCGGTTTGGTCCTGGGCGATTTCACGGACCGCTTCGAGAAGTACATGAAGGGTCAGCTGGAGGAGATGATCCTGTATGCCGGCGAACCCGCCTACCTGCTCTTCGGAACCGATTGGCCCATCAGCACCATGAACTCGTACGTGAAGTTCATGGCGCAACTCGATCTGCCGCAGGAAAAGAAGGAGCTGATCCTGTGGAAGAATGCCGCCAAGCTCTTCAAGATCCCGGTGTAGACCCCCGACCGAGGCCTGCGCTGGATGAGCGTACCGGAATGAACAACGCCCCCCGAATGGATCGAGGGGCGTTGTTGTAATGCCGGATCGGACACGCCTTTGAGGGCGATCACCTGGGGCTTCACGAAACGCGCGCTCCGCGTTCTGCTTTCGCCAGGATGCACAGAAGTTCGGGTGGGGCTCGACTCAGTTCGCCTGCGCCGCCACGCGCACTTGCACGCGCAGGTTGCCGTTGGCATCCGTGCCGGTCGCTGTTTCCGCACGCCGGTAGTGCGGCACATGGGGCACAGCGCCTTCCTTGAAAGGGCTGATGGTTCCGTAAACGCCCATGTCGGTACCGTCTGTGCCAGCGCCTACGCCGGGGCAACTGCCTTGCAGGTGCAAGTTGTCGCTGAACTGGAAGTCGGTATCACCCTCGCTCACGAAGATGCTGCCAATGGGCACGTTCAGGATGTTGCCGCTTTCGGTGAAGCCGCTCATATTGCTCACCAGGGCGTCGCTCACCAGCAGGTTGTTGGTCAGCGTGGCCCCGCTGCTTTGCCAGAAGGGAGCGGTGGTGCGGGTGAACACGCAGTTCGAGATCGTCGCAAACCCTGCGTTCCCCACACGGGTGCCGAGGCCCACGCAGTTCAGCATGATCAAGCCACCACCGTCGAAGCCGGAAAGCTCCGCACCGGTACCCGCTTGGTAGTCGAGAATACAGCGGGTGAGTTGCGCTGCTGCTTCGTCCGAGCCTAGCAAGCGGCGGTGAAAGACGCACTCGACGAAAGCCACGGAGGACCCCGATGGGTTCGCCACGCCAACAGAAACGTCCTGCTCGAACGCACACCGTGTGAACTCCACGCTCACCACGGTCTGGTCCACATCGGAAATGCCCAGCCCCACCGCCGTGTTCGCGGCCATGTTGAAGCGGATGCCGCTGAAGGTGGTGCCGGAGGCCGAACTGGCCAGTCGCATGAAAGTGGATCCGTCATTGGACGTGATGATGGTGGCTCCTGTTGCATTGGTGCTGTCCGGAGCGATGCCCGCGCCGACGAAGTGCAGGGTCTTGCTCAGCGCGAATCCCGTGGGAAGTACGAAACTGCCTCCACTCAGGTAGAGGTCGCTGTTGGGCAGCGCGGCGGTGATGGCGGAGCTCAGGTCGGTGAACAACTGGGTGGTGCCGGCGTGTTCCACAACGATGCGGGCCTGCTGTGCCTGTGTGTGCAGTGCTGTGCCGATCAGGGCAAGAAAAAGGAGTTTTCTGGTCATGGTTGTAGGTGTGATCGGGTTCATTGTTTCACGAAAGGCATCTGCATGGTGCGGTCGTCGCTGGAGATGCGTAGCAGATACCTGCCCGGTGCAAGGAACGAGGCATCCCAACTGCGGTGCGTGGTGCCCTGTACATTCCATGACCCAAGCCCTTGCACGCTTCGTCCGCTGACATCAAGCACATCGATATGCAGGTCTGTGGCATGGGCCGCATACACGCGCAGCGAGAGCTGCTCGCTGACCGGATTTGGGAACAGCAGGTAGTTGCTTACTCCGGGGATCTCGTCGATACCAACGAGGTAATTGAAGGTGCTGCTCAGAGGCACGCTCCATCCACCGTCAGCATCGCGGAAATGAATTGTGAACAGATGCGGACCATCGGTTGTGGGCACCGGCAGCGCTGCGATCAGGTCCACCACACCGGCAGGACCAATGTCGGCGGTCGCGCGGTCTGCGATGGCATCGTCGAGCCAGTACTCATAGCCCGTGATGGCGCCTCCGTTCCGCGTGAAGTCGACCGTGTAGGGGACGCTGCGCGTGCCTTGTGCATCGATGGTACGTACGGTCACCGTGTGGAAGCCCACCGGCAAGGCACTGGCATCGAGCGGTGCGGTGATCAAGGGTGCGGTACCCGGCATCACGCTGGCCGTGGTGGCATCGCCGACGTCATCATTGAACCAGTATTCGATCGCGTTCACAGTAGGGGCACGTTGCACGAAGAGGCTCGTCCAAGGCGCACTCCAAAGACCATCGGCATCGCAGAACTGGATGGTGGCCTGGTGATGGCCGGCCGCAAGCGAAGCGCTGTTCAGGGTCAGTTCAACATCGGTCACTGGTGCTGGAGCGAGGTTCACTACGGTGGCTGCGTCCACGTTGTCGTTGAACCAATACCGGTATCCGGTGATGTTCTGCGCGTGCGCAGTGGCTGCACTGAGCACCAGCAAGCAGGCTGCGATCAGCGGTGTATGGTTGATGTTCTTCAGCATGGCTCAGTGTGTTTGGGCCGCCGTGCGGATCTCTACGGGCAATGCGCCGTTCCAATCGGTACTCGGCGCGATGTCGGCCTGCTGGTAGTGCGGGTTGTAGGGCGATGCGCCTTCCTTGTAGGGCGAGCCACTGCCGTAAGTGCCGATGTCCCGCCCGTCATTGGCTGCACCCACGCCCGGACTTGTAAGCGCTAGGTGCAGGTCGTCAGCAAAGCTGTAAGACCCATTTGTCTCGTTCACGAAGATGGCGTTGGCCGGCTGGTCATAGATGTTGTTCGATTCCTGGTTGGTCGAGCCGGAATTGCTGAACATGACCGTTCCGGTGATCAGGGAGTTGCTGATCTGCACCCCGCTCACCTGCCACAACGGAGCACCGTTGTATGTGAACACACAGTTCTGCACAACGGCGTTCGAGGAATTCTGCAAGCGAGCGTCGAGCACCACACAGTTCTTCATGAACAGCCCGGAAGGACGGAAAATAGTGATGGTGGACCCGTCGAAGATGCTGCGGGTGAAGACCGCCGTGCCTGCCCGGCCGGAGAGGTCGTCCCGGAAGATGCATTCATCGAACGTGCTGGATGAACTGGCGCCTTCTGCAAAGCCCAGGTACACATACCTCATGAATTCGCAGCGCTGGAACACCAGGCCCGTGGGGTCGTCATCGCTCGTACTGGTGCCGTAAACGACGCCGCCGCCACCGTTGAAGATGATGCCCGTGAAGGTGCTGCCACTGGCCGCGGTGGTGATGTTGAAGTGCGCGGTCGTGCTGCCACCAGGGGTGTTGATGGTGGTGGTGGCCGTTACGCTGGAACTATCGGGGTGAATGCCCGCACCGATGAAATGTAGGCGCTTGTCCAGCACGAAGGGGCCTGACACCGTGAAAGTGCCACCGCTCAGGTAGAGCCTGTCGCCCGCTTGTGCTGCGGTGATGGCGGCGCTCAGATCGGTATGGACGGTAGGGCCGCCCGTGCCATGCAGCACAATGCGTTGTTGTTGCGCCTGTGTTGTACCGGCGAGCAGGGCCGCGGAGGTGATCAGGGTAAGAGTTCGTGTTCGCATGGGGTCGATGGGTTTGGTTCGATTTCATGAGTACATCGGTGTGTTGGACGGGATGTGAACGATCGCGCTTATTGCTTCACGAAGCGCGAAGCGATGGGCCGCTGCGCGGTGTGCAGCTCCAGCACGTAGCCTCCCGGTGCCAGCCCGGAGACGGGAATGGCTTGCAAGCCAGGCTCCAGGCTGCCGGTGAGAGCGACCCTGCCTTGGGCATCCGTGATGGTGAAGCGGACCACGCCATTCGCTGGTTGATGCACCCGG
>Ga0138256_10008349_pt1 | contig 10888 bp, 7 predicted proteins | sample KNB2016incub_MG_FD_105486 | JGI IMG/M metagenome (GOLD analysis project Ga0138256, IMG submission 105486) | Active sludge microbial communities from wastewater in Klosterneuburg, Austria - KNB2014incub_MG | ecosystem: Engineered > WWTP > Activated sludge > Unclassified | place: Austria... | reverse complement strand
TCGCCCCATCTCAACCAAACGCGATTTTCGCCCAAAAACATGGAAGGAAAAATGGGTTGCAAAACAACAGTTCAGGATAACTTCACCCGCCATTGCACACTAATTCAGCCGTGCGTGTCTAGCTCGATCGCTCGGTTCAGGACAACAGCAACTCCAGATCTTCGACGGACAGATCCTGAAGCACGCTGCCAGAATCGTCTCCGGCAAGGATGGCATCGGCCAGTTGCCGTTTCTTCTTTTGTAGTTCCGCGATTTTTTCTTCCACCGTGTCTCGACAGATCAAACGGTATGCGAAAACTGTGCGAGTTTGGCCCACTCGGTGAGCGCGGTCGATGGCCTGCGCTTCCACGGCTGGATTCCACCACGGATCGAGCAGAAATACGTAGTCGGCCGCTGTCAGATTCAAACCTAAACCGCCCGCCTTCAGACTGATAAGGAAGACCTGGCAGTCATCGTCGTTTTGAAATCGTTCCACACACGTCTTGCGGTCCTGCGTTTTTCCGTCCAGGTATTCGTAGACGATGCCCTGTTTGTCGAGATGATCACGCACAATGCTGAGCATGCTTGTGAACTGAGAGAACACGAGTGCCTTGTGGCCTTCGGCGATCAGTTCGTGCAGATGCGGGATCAAAAAATCCAGTTTCGCATACAGTTCCTGTTCGTCTCCCCGTTTCAGCAGCGCTGGATGACAGGCGGCCTGGCGCAGACGCAGCAGGGCTTCCAGAACATGCATCTTTGATTTGGCAAGTCCCTGTTCGTTCACCAGCCCCAGCAGTGAATCCCGGTAGTGGATTCGCAACTCGTCGTACAGACGACGCTGCTCGGCTTCCATGTCGCAGTAAATGGTTTCTTCCAGGCGATCGGGGAGTTCCGCCGCAACCTGTTTTTTGGTGCGTCGTAGAATGAAGGGCCGCAGACCCTTGGCCACCATGTCCCGCGATTCGGAGCTGTCGGGGTCGGCGATGTGGGATCGAAATGCGGTACTGCGGCCAAGCATCCCCGGATTTAGAAATTCGAAGATGGACCACAGGTCGCCCGCGTTGTTTTCGATTGGCGTACCGCTCAGCGCGAGTCTGAAATTTGACTTCAGCAAACGCGATGAACGCGCGATCTGTGATGACGGATTTTTGATGGTCTGAGCTTCGGCCAGGACGATGTAGTCAAAGTCGATGTCCTTCAGGACTGTGATGTCGCGTCGGACGGTTCCATAGGTTGTCAGAATCAAATGATGCCTGCCAAACTCAGCGCGAAGGTTGGCTCGCTCCAGTCCGGTGTATTCCATCACCTTGATATTCGGAGCAAACCTCGCACATTCACTGGCCCAGTTAAACATCAGCGAACGCGGCACGACAACCAGCGATGGAGGAGCATTTTTGTTTTGTTCCTGGCGAAGCAGCAACATCGCGAGGAATTGCACAGTCTTGCCCAGACCCATGTCGTCTGCCAGACAACCACCAAAGTTGAAGTCGCTGAGGAATTTCATCCATGACAGCCCCTCCTGCTGATAGCCGCGGAGTGTCCCCTGAAACGCCGCTGGCACTTCGACCTGTTCCATCCCACTGAAGTTGCGGAAGCGTTCCCGCATGGCTTCGAAACCGGCGTCCACATCAACGTTTTCATGGCTGGCCAGCAGAGCGTCCAGCAGCGCCGCCTGTGACGTCGAAAACCGCAAGCCGTCTTCGGAAGCCGAGCCAAGGCCGGCGATCATCCCGATTTGCTCCAGCCATTCCTCAGGCAGGATTCCAAGCGAACCGTCGTCCAAACGCACGGTGGAATCGCCACGCTCGAGCGCTCGGAGCAGTTCGGGAAACGAAACGCCGCGACCTTCGAAATCCACATCGGTATGAACGTCAAACCAGTCGAGATCCGATGTGACGCGAAATCGCATTCCGCCAGCCTGGCGGACTTTGCTGCCATCAGCAAACACGGCCCAGCCTGCATCCACAAGTTCACGCACTGCCCGGCCCAGATCCCGTCTCGCAATTTCCACGTTGATATGCTGTTTTAGATCCCCCAGCCGCCGACGAAAGCCAACCTGACGGAGCTTTTCCCAGCAGGAACCTTCCTGGTGCCGATCTCGAATAATGCAGCGATTGCTTTCTCGCTGCACCACAGCCCACCGCGCGCTGCTGCCGGACACCTGTGTGCCGAGATAGTCAAAAATGACTTCCGCACTCAGGGAATCGTTTCGCCAGCGATTCAACGGCGGCGACGTAATGCGCAGGATTGGTGACGGCGTGGTGCGAACTTCTTCCAGCTGCAGCTCTTTCGGCAGATCCAGCCGTGGCAGCGCGGGAATATCCAGCAGGCGATCGACGAAATCGTGCTGATCGGCTTCCGGAATATGCAGCGCACCGCCGTCCGTCAAGGCCTTCATCCATTCTGAGGCACCAAAGTCACGGAGCAGTCCCAGTGAGTCATTGGTGACGACGAACCCGCCTGGCACAACCAGCGGAACATCGCCGAGTTCCATGACTTCTTCGCCGCGAATCAGCAGGCCCGCGACTTTCCAGCCTTCGACTTCAGTGTCTCGTCGCACGCGGACTGTCAGTTCCCATGCCTCTGAATCGTCCCAGCTCAGGAGCTGCTGGCCCTGCTCGTCGCTGCCCAGGATCCGCAATCGACCGCTGCGGCACATATCCGGAAGCACCAGTTGACCGAGTTCGAACGGAACGTAAAACCGATGCGCCGATGTGCGCAGTTCCGCCTGCTGAGTTGTCCAGTTGTTGCGTTCCGGAATCGCTCCGGCAAGGTACGACAGAAACGTGCGGTCATCTTCATGTTCAATGTGATCGAGTTCACCCGGCCGGACCTTGAGCGGTTTGATCTTGCCCCATTGTCCTCCTGATCGACGTTGCCGTTGAGACGCCTGAATGACCAGTTTGCCAGCTTCCTTGCTGGCATCGAGATCGACTTCATAAAAAATTTGACGTTCTTCTGGATCCGACTTTTTCGTCCCGTCGGTCGGGCCGTTCATGTTGTCCTTTAATTCCACCAGCCGTGATTCCCAGGCACGCAGCGTGCGTTGAGCTGGCTCCGCCTTGGGACGCAACTTGCCGCGCGGAAGTCGCGATTCGCCATCCGGATCCGGACCGCCGTCAAGATCATCCACGGAGATTGGCTGATACGCGCGGGGAGCCGTAAACGGAAGCATGCGGCCCGGTCGCATTGACGAACTGACGTAGCCGCCAGCATCCGTTGCCAGCACGGTCGCCCACAAGTGTTTGCAGACTTTGCTCTTCGCAAACTGGTCACACGTGCAATACAGGCTGACGTCGTCCGGTTGATAACGGAGCTGAGTCTGATACTCAGCGCCGTCCTGGACGAGTCCAAACACGTTTTCCGATGTCACACGGACCAGAGTGATTCGCTCAGCCTCAATGTAGGCCGCACCACGATGTCTCAGGTCCGCACGAAAGCGATTCTGCAATAGCTCGGCGAGCGTCATAGTCTCTGGTCAGTCGATCAAATCATGCGCCAGTCGAAACGGCCGGCGACATCAGTCTCGTTGGAATGGTCGCCGATCGCGACCATCATTTACCCCGCTCAAAGCTGTTGGCCTTGCACTTTAGATGTGTGACGATCAAAGCCAGTCCGGAGACGTCTTGTTCCACTAACTCGTTCACACCCTCAGCGCAGCGGATCGGAGAGGGTAATCGAAACCACTATGTTTCCGCTAGAACAGCCTGGGGAATTCACGAAGACCGCATAAATTGAGCCTGCTTTTCTCAGGATTCGGCTGGAAAACATTTCGGTTGCTTTTCCGAAAGGCGATGACCTGGAACCCGTCTGCAAATAAGTTCGCGACTTGGGCGAGGCGTGATTCTGTTGTACCACCGGTGAAAATCCCGTCGGCGGAGCGACGGGCGTACAGCACACCCGTCGCTCCGCCGACGGGACAGCCCGGCTTCTTGGGGAATTGACTGGAAGTATTGTGGTCGGAAATGGCACTGCCTAAACGTCACACAGCTGAATGGCTTCTTTCAATCCCTGGTGTGGATCGCGGGTTGGGATGAATTCGTGGCCGACGTAGCCCTTGTAGCCAATCTCAACCAGTTTCCGCATGATTGCCGGATAGCTGATCTCCTGCTTGTCATCCAATTCGCCTCGACCGGGGTTGCCCGCCGTATGGATATGGCCGATCACATCTTTGCATTGTTCAATCCGGCGAATCACGTCACCGTTCATCACCTGCACATGGTAGATATCAAACAGCACTTTTACACGCGGAGACCCAACGCGCCGCACGATGTTGGCCACGTAGTCAATGTCGTCCCCCTGATAACCGGGATGTCCCTTCATGGGGTGAGAATCGTCGCGGGTGTTCAGGTGTTCGATGCAAACAGTCACGCCCTTCTTTTCAGCAAGCACAGCCAGCTTTTTTAGACCCGCGACGCAGTTGTCGGCCCCTTCTTCGAGCGAAATCTCCCCGCTGGTCGGATCTTCCGCGTCCTTCCACTTGTAGCCTGTGAACGCGATAACGTTTGGCACGCCCGCGGCAGCGCAGGCGTCGATTGTTTTTGAGGTCACGTCAATGACCTGATCCTGGTAGGCCGGATTATTCAGACCCTTCATGAACGGCGCCCCCGGCATTCCGTTGGCAGCAATCGCACACGTCAGTCCGTGTTTTTTGATCGTTGGAAGTTCGTCCGACCCGCAGAGTTCGACCGACTTACAGCCCAAACTCTTTGCGATGGCACACGTCTTGTCGAGATCCCACTTTTCTCCAGCGACGTTGAAGCACCAGAAGACGACTGAGTGATTAATATTCCCCTTCATTTTGACTTCCTGAGCAATTGAGACGCTGGATGACGCGACTGAAGTAACGGAGGCTGCCACACCTGCGGCTGCGGTCGCTTGAAGTAATTTGCGGCGTGAAATTTCTTTGTCTGACATCTTTAATTCCTGCTGTGTGTGCAACTTTATCACCCTAAACAGACCAACACTTTCGAAATGTCTGGACGGAAGACGCTGGTTGCAGCCTCACAGTAACTTTCAGCAGTCAACTCTGCAAGTATGCCGACAAGAGGTGATCGGTCAGACCGGCAATTCAGACTTCTGAAGTTTCCAGACTGCCGTAAGCACCCATGCGTAAGTCTTGGGGCATAACTTGGCGAGCGGTGGGCGTCAGCCCACCGAGTTGCCCGCATTTGACTCGGAGGGCTTACGCCGCTCCGCTCGCCGGGTTTGCGGCGACCGGGGACGTCACTCCCCTGACTGTGATTCCCGCGATTATGCCATTTAACTGTGCATGGGTGCTTAAAGCCATCTTGCGGACGACATTCCAGGCCGCAATGACTGAACGAGCTGCTCTGACTGAGTTTAAGAACCACGCACAATCAACTACAGAAAATCGCAAATGATCGAGTCCGCGATCAGCAGGCCCTCGGTGGTGAGTTTGAGACTTCCGGCTTCCTGAACCAGAAAACCATCCTCGACATGTCGTTGTAGTTCGTTGCCAGCGAGATCTGACAGGCCCACGCCGAATCGCCGTTCGAATTCAGCCAGGTTCAACCCCTGTCGCATTCGCAGAGCCAGCATAATCGCTTCGCGGGCTTTTTCTTCGGTCGATAATTCCTCGGAATCCCCGATCGCCGATTCGCCTTTTAGCCAGGCATTGATCCAGCGGACGACACTGCGGACGTTCGTTCGTCGCACGCCATTCAAATAGCTGGCGGCGCCGGGGCCGAAGGCAAAGTATTCGTCCGCTTTCCAGTAGACCATGTTGTGTCGGGACTCAAAACCGGGGCGAGCGAAATTGGAGACTTCATAGTGCCGCAGTCCGGCGTCCGTGTTTCTTGCAATCGCTTCGAGGTACATCAGTCGTTCGAGCTCATCGGGGGTTCGTTTGAGTACTCCTTTTTTTTCGCGGCTAAAGAACGGCGTTCCCGTTTCGAAGGTCAGCCCGTACGTTGAAATGTGACGAATCGGCAACTGCAGCGCGGCATCGAGCGTCTGCTTCCACGACTCGAGCGTCTGACCCGGCACGCCAAAGATCAGATCCAGACTCAGGTTCGGAATCCACTCCTGGCACTTTTCGACGGCGGCGATGGCCTGTTCGCCGGTGTGAGTTCGTTCCAGTGTCTTTAGCACAGCATCGTCGAATGACTGGACTCCGAGGCTGAGGCGATTGACGCTGTTCTCTCGCAGCACATCGAGCCGTTCGCTGCACAGTCCATCCGGGTTGGCCTCGACGGAAATCTCGGCATCAGGCGTGGCGTGAAAATGTTGTCGAATGAGAGTGAAGAGACTCTGCAGAGTTTCCGGTGACAAATGCGTGGGAGTTCCGCCGCCAATAAAAACAGTATCGACTTCGACGACATCGCGTACCGTGTCTCGATGTGCCAGCAGTTCATTTTCCAACGCCTGCAGGTATTTGGGAATCAGTTTGTCTCGATTGGCGACGAGAGCAAAATCACAATAGCCGCAATGATGCAGACAAAACGGGACGTGAATATAGACTGCCCGCGCGGTTGTCCAAGGCTGCTGACTCATGCGTCGCCACTGTCCCGGATGCTGAGTGGCATGGCATCTCGAAAATCCGTTGACGGATTGTAGCCAAGCTGGCTAATGGCCTTGTCGATGCTGTAATCCAGATTCAGTCCCAGAAACTTGATGCGGGCACTGTTGAGCAGCGGAGCTTCTTTTTTGCCAAGCATCTTCCACGTGGATTCCATCGCGGTCGCGAGCAACTTTGCGACGAACAATGGCACGATTTTTGTCGGCTTCCTGATGCCACCAGCGTTACACACCGTGTCAATGAACTCGCGCTTTGTGACGGCCCGAGGATCGCGAATATTGAACACTTCACCGATGATGTCGTCGCGTTCAATCGCCAGCCAAATGGCTTCGCAGAGATTTCCGACGAACGTGTTGTTCATCAGCTTGTCCGGCGAACCGAGAAACGCAAACTTCCCGGAACGCAGCCGTTCGGTCAGTCGCGGCAGTACCGTGCGATCACGCGGCCCGTAGATGAAGCCGGGGCGAAGTACGACGGCCCGCAGCTGACGCTGGCGGATGTAGTCGCAGACCAGCAACTCCGATTCAACTTTCGTCAGCGTATAACCATCAATCCCCGTCGTGCTCGGGGGCGTTGCTTCGTCGGTGCCGTAGTGATCTTTGCCTTCGTACACTCCCAGCGAACTGATCTGAACCCAGCGTTTCAGTTTCCCGGTGGCGAGCGCGGCGTCGAGCAGTGACTGACTCCCTGTGACGTTGATCCGACGGTACTCTTCCGTCGGCCCCCAGTCACCGACCTTTGCCGCACAGTGAATTACAATCGACACGCCATCGCAGGCCGAGGCTAACGACTCTGGTTGATCAAGGTCGCCGTGAATCAGTTCGACATTCCATTTTCGCAGCAAACTCGCGTCGGCACTGGGACGCACGAGAGCTCGGACGCGATAACCTTTCGCCACGGCCTGTTCCACGACATGGCTGCCAACGAGTCCGGTGGCTCCGGTGACAAGAATCAGATCATCCGCAGTCACTTGCACGAATTCAATACCCTTCACAGGAACGCGGCCTCGATGGCCCATGCTGAATTCGTCTGTTGTAACGTCACGAGCTGGAAATTGAACGATGCGGCGGCGGGATGTCTGTTGACGTGAAACATTCTGTTTCTAAGGAATCCACGGATTCCACGACGCATAGTACATCGCCTGAGGCACACTCGCCTGCAGAATCTGGTCGGTGATTGTTTTCGGCGTCGTTGCTTCCGATCCGAGGATCATGTCGATCAGGCCCGGCGTCGATCGGTATTCGAAGGCGTCAAACTTGTCCAGCTTCAGCGACGATGCCAAAGCCGTGATGGCCTCGTCCGTATAGCCGATTTCATCGACAAGATGATTTTCGATCGCCTGATTTGCTGTGTAAATTTGCCCGGTGGCAAGTTCTCGGACAGCTGTTTCATCCAGCTGAGCACGGTTGTCGGCAATCACGAATACAAAACGGGTGAATGCGTCTTCCAAAATGGCCGCCCAGACGGTTCTCTCATGTTCTGTCATTTCGCGGAAAGGGTTGAGCGTATCCTTCATGGGGCCGGTCACGAGTGGCTCGGACTTGATGCCAACTTTTTCAACCAGTTCCGTCGCATTGTAACGCGGGACGATGACACCGATCGATCCTGTCCATGTCGTGGGTTCCACAAAAATCCGTCCCTGTTCACCGATTCCCATCGCGATATAAAGCCCGCCGGACGCGGCGATGCGTTTCATGGCGACGTAGACCGGTTTGTCTTCGGCCAGTTTCTGAATCTCGCGGTACAACTGATGACTGTCCGCGACAAATCCACCGGGGCTGTCAATGACGAGCAGGACGCCACGTACGGTTGCGTCGTCCTGAGCCTGTTTCAGCTGACGAAGCCAGCGGCTGGTAAACGGGGGGCTAATCGTGCCTTCAAAACGGATCACTGCGATTCGGTCCCGAGCCCCCTCGGTGCCCTGCAGATGCTGCTCCGCAATCGGTGGTTGCTGATAGGCAAAAGGTTGCCAGATGTACCAGACATTCAGCAACAGCGAGACAACAAGCAGCCCAACCGTGCATCGCCGAAACCAGTTTGACCACCCGGTTCTAATAACAGCGCCATCGCATTGAATCACAACTTGCCGTGTTTCGGCATTTGCTGCGCCAGTTGCACCTGATTGACTTTTCGAACTCATCGAACTTCGATCCTTCGTGGGGCGGACCGATCACGTTCCGCCTGCACTGACCTGTGAGAAAGCGGAATAATCGGAAAACTTCACCCAATCGTTAAAGTTTAACAACCGGCAACTCCGATCAACAGGATACAGCATATTCCTGGATGCCAATTGGCATTTTCCTGCTCTGGCGGACTTCCAACAATGACGACTTCGTTTCACCGCATGGTAAGCCTCTGTATTCTTCTGATCTTTTGTGCTTCGGGATGCCACTTCTGCCACCATTTTGGGCACGGCTGCCATCGCTGCCAGCAGCACGATCCTGGATGCGGGGGCGACGTTTGTGGATGTCCGGCAACACTTTGCAATGACGATGGGATTCAATGCCAACGTTGTGGCAAGCGTCGCCATCTCAGACCGATGCAGCGGCTGGCAGCCGGGGTTCATCGGGGTTCGCCTGACTGGTTTTCGCCCCCTTCAGCTTACAGTTGTGGCGGCGTTGGTTGCGGTGGCTGCAGTGATTGCGGGGACGGTTTCTGTGGCGAATCGGTGGCGTGGCAGCAGGGATACGGTTCACCCTCCGGTTTTGCCGGTGATCCCATGGCGATGCCGATGACTGATGGCTGGTCCTATGCCGGTGAACCCTATGCTGGTGGACCGACGACGCAGGGCGACTGCGGCTGCAACCAATCCGGAAATACCGGGCAAGCGATATATTCGCCGGGAGACAATGGAGGCTATTATGGTTCCGGTGCAGAATCAGAATGGCCTCCCGCGAACGTTCAACCGGAAACGGCGGCTCCGCGTCCATCAAGGTCGTTTTCACCAGCCGAACCGCAGAGTCAGGACCTACCCCCGCAGGATATGACTCCTGTTGCACCTATGCCGGACCCACTTCAGGACCTTCCCCAGAACGCGCCCAGTGAATTTGATCCGCTCGGCGAAAAAGGGGCGGCTCCGGGTCCATCGCCCGTGATCGACCCGACGAGCTACCAATTACCGCGAATGCCTCCAATCCCGGAACGGCGTCGCGGGACGACCCCGGCTCCCAGAACGCGGCCGATTCTCCATATTCCGACCACTGCAGAATCGTTTCGACGTTGAAGTAAGATTCCTGAGGATATCGATAGCTGCGACTTACATTCAGTTCGTTCGTGCCAGAACATGGCTGCGGATTTTTTGCCCGGATCGTTCTCGTCCGCAAACTTGTTTTCCCGTCGCTCAACAGTTTGACCATTGGTGAGTTCCGAAAGTTTTGGCCGACAGTGATTTGCCGCATCGACGATAACTCTTTCCAGATCTCGCATGTCTGCGCTTTCAGGAAAGTCGTCTGATGAATGCTCGCGTTTTTGTACTCCTCCTCGTCTCAGCCGCCTTTATGGCGGTGTGGAACGACGATCAAACTCACTCAACCCAGATTCTCCTAAGCAAGGATCGCGTTCGAGCCAACGCGCTGACCATGGTGCCCGCACGACAGGAAGCTGCTTCCGGAGCATCCAGCGAAGAAACCGTCACTGACACGCTTGAAACGATAGCCTCAGACACCCCCAAAACTTCCGTTCAGCCGGTGATTCCGCTGCCAGTAAATCTCCAGCCCGGCACATGGCACGCGATCAGCCATGATGGCGACACATTCCGCATCACCATCGAACGCACGAACGGCGAACACGATTCAGCAAACTCGAAGTCAGAAGGCTCTGCGGTCACCGAATCCAAATTCTGCATCATCACCGGTCCGGGTAACGTTCGCTGGTGCTTTATCAAAGAACAGATCAAAGCCACGCTTGAGGCAAATCGTTCCGGCAACGAATATCAGTCACCAGTTCATGAATAACGTGGCGGCGCGACCTGCGACCTTGCGGTGTGCGATGTCAGGATCAGGTGCAATGGCGTGGACTTAAGCTGTAGCGGAAGTCGCCAAGACTTTCGGCACCCCCGTTTTTGCAGGGAAAACCGAAACTCTTGGCGAGTTCCGCTACGAGAAAATACGTTAAGTCCACGCCATTTGGCTTCATGCCAGTGGAAGCGGGGTTTGACATCTTCGAGCAACGGTTGCCCGTGCCTCGAACGCCTTGCGATTCCGAGTTGCCAAACCGGGCTTCCACCGACGCCAGCATGCTGTCGTTTTAGTACCAACCCGAAGCGCCAGCGAGGCAAACAAGTTACGTCTGCCCTTCCGCGTAAAGTGTTTGCCTCGCTGGCGCTTCGGGTTAGTAAAACGCACTAAATCGACAGCCTGCGAGGTTGGA
>Ga0138256_10008347_pt1 | contig 10889 bp, 11 predicted proteins | sample KNB2016incub_MG_FD_105486 | JGI IMG/M metagenome (GOLD analysis project Ga0138256, IMG submission 105486) | Active sludge microbial communities from wastewater in Klosterneuburg, Austria - KNB2014incub_MG | ecosystem: Engineered > WWTP > Activated sludge > Unclassified | place: Austria... | reverse complement strand
CCACATCATACTTTTTTTTAAAACATTCTGTTATGTCAAAATAATAATTTTCTGTCTGAGTAATTATTTCGTCTTCGGTAAATTCTTTTGTTTCGATCACAATTTTATCAATTTTCCTGTCATTGTGATGAAGCAATGCCTGCTCCATTACCCTCCATTCAATTCCCCTTCCAATACCTAAAAATTTCAGGAATGCATATTCCGCTCCGATGTAATCATTTATTTCTGTGACTTCGATTTCCAATGGATCTTCTATGGAATTTCCCGAACCTTCTTTAATTGGAAGATCAACTCCAAAATCTTTTCTGATTAGTTCTCTGATTTTCATGATTTTAATATTTATTTAATTGTAAATCCTGTGAATTAGTTTAGTTAGAAAATTCTGCTTTCCTGTATGATTATTCATCGCAACAAACAATTGTACAACTGATATAATTAATGCAAACGAAATGAAAAGAATATCATAAACTAACGAATCATATTCTAGTGCATAGACCAATGTAACAAGAACAATTACAACAGTAAACAAAAAGATGATCCATATAGTATTCTGAATTCCGAATTTATCCATAAGAAACTTCGCTAACGGATTTCTTTCAATTCCGGAATTTACTCCGATATGTTTAGATGTCGTATAGCAATCTGCAAATTTGGTTAAGATAATTAATGCTGAAAAAATTATAAGAGCTAATGTCATTATTTTGATTCAGTTGTGATATAAGTTCATTTATTAATATTGAATCCAGATACATCCCAATTGTTTTTCCTTTATTCTCCCCTGCCGGAGTCTCTCTGTACTTTCCGGAAGACTCAGAAAGACTCCATAAGACTCCGGAGAAATATATGATTTTGTCTTTGTCTGCATCTCCGGAATGATGCAGAGACGCTCACAAACGCATTTTTATAGTTATCATTCCTCCGCGGCGGCGGATCATTACTGATCATAGTCAAACAACGCCACCAAAGCACTATGATCACTCAATCTACTGCTTCTGACCTCATGATCATAAAAACATAAACGTGGATTCAATTCTGCCGACGCAAATATATGATCGAATCTTCTACCTGCTTTGTTTCCGTGATTAACATGCCAGCTGTAGTCCTGTTTATTGTATCCGTGAACTTTCCTGTAAACATCTGTCAGATTATTATACTTAAGCTTTTCAATTACATTCCTTTCACCATCATCCCACCTGCTGCCCCGAGATGTCTTAAAGTTTACATTTACTACATTACCATTGTTTTTCAGGCGCTGAGCCCAGGTAATTAAAGTCCCGTCTTTTAATTCAGCCTGAGGTGAGTTAAAATCACCGCATAATATTCTTAGCTTCTTAGTTCTGACATTCAATTTTTTAAAGATCCCTTCAAACATTTCAATTTTTTTCCAGCCGTTTGTTGCGCCCGGAGGGATATGTGTTGTATGAAGCTCGATCTTTCCTTTTTGTGTGATTATATTAGCGGAAAGTATTCTCTCTTTCCACGGAACATCAAACAATTCCGGATCCCTAGCTCTAAGCTCATACTTTGATGCTATAATCTGTCCGTACTTTCTTTTACCGGTAAGTTCATCCGGCTCCTTCGACAAACTGAAACTATCCAGCACATATTCATAACCCCTGCTCTGCAAATTCTCTTTCAATAAATCCTTTGAACCTTTCGTAACTTCCTGAAAAGCCAGTACATCTGCATTATGTCCGGATATACGATTCAACTGTTCGTTTATATCTTTTACCCGGCTGTTGAGATTCCATGTGAGGAGGATCATAACATTTTTTTATCTGTTTGAATAAATTAGAGCTTGTCATTCCCTGAAGCTCCATTCCGGGGTACATGCATTAAAGTATGCCTTTCTACTTTTACAATCTACATTTTTTGTAATTTCCTTTACAAGAAAATTATAAGGCTGGGTGTCAGTAAATAATTTCTAACCCAATAAATGAGAGTACAGTTTAAATTAATCATAATTTTGATAAATAATTGTTAACACTTTCAAGAATTACATTTAGTCTGTTTAATGCATTATTCAGATCTGCTATTGATTTATCATTCCTAATCAGGCTTTTATTTGGATGTGCAATAGCTTTTCTTATTGTTTCATTAATTGCGGAAATTCCTTTATCAAATTCATTTTTATTCATCCCCAGATTCTGAATAAGATTTTTTTTCTTAATTATGTAAGCTAAGTCAGTTAAATATATATATTCTATAAATTTATGATCCAAACCTTTCTCATCTTCTTCCTTATATCTCTTTAATGCATCTAATGAATTTTTAGATTCTGTTCTTTTTTCGAACATTGCAATCAAATTTAAATCATCAATACCAGATTTCTCGATTAGATTTACTAAAGATATTTCAAATTGAGCAACCAAATTGTATAAATACAAATAAACATGTTTGCTGTTAAGATTACCTATACTTATTAAACCAACTATGTCAGTTTCATTATCTAAGAAAAAGAATTTTTTATTGGTATTAAAAAACGCTTTTATAACATCTTCAATATTTGTTAAATAATAGATACTATCTTCTGTTTTTATTTCATTCTCCTCTATTTTTTCATACTTACCCCACTCTATTGTTTTATAGAATCTCTTATAAGATCCATCAGACTCTTTTATCGGCATAATATCAAATTTATGAGTTTGCATTTTATTCTGAGCATCATTTATTCCTTCCATTCTAGTTACACAGCTCCAATCTGTTTTACTTATACCTGGTAATGCCACTGTAATTTCGGGGTTACCGTGGTGCTTGAAATAGTATTCTTCTTTCATATTTGTGTAGTTTTGATTTATTAAAAAGTCTTTTTAAATTAAAGTGGATTCAAAAGAATTTTTTCAAGATTAATACAAATTTATTTTTTCCTGTTATCTGTAAACCTTGAAACTCTTGTTCTATATTCTTTATCCTCAATTCCCATAATAACTCTATGCCCACTTGCATAATATCTCATTGCTATCTGAATTATTCCGTCTTGAGTTTATCTTGAATATATATTTTAATATAATTGATTTATATTTACTAATATAATTATTGTAGAATAAGTAAACCCCTAAAAATAAAATTATATGAAAATTCCTTACCAGTTTGGTCTTTCTCAAAATACATTTAAAGAATATGATTTTGATCAGAATCAATCTGATCGAGTAAAAAAAATAATTGCATTAAAAGACTTCCCTCCCATTAAAGATATTTGCAAACACTATATTGAAAACTTCATTCCTTCACCAATCGAAAATGAAGAGGAATATTGGATGTGTTCATGTTTTCCGGGTAATAAGCGTAACATACCCGTAAGAATTAATATTTGGTGGCATGAAGTGTTTAATATTAGTACTTCAGATACTGAAAGTAAGGTTATATCAAAATGGTATATGGTTATATTCACAGATAAAAGAAATCTTAATGAGAAATTAATAAAACAATTAGAGAAGAACATCCCGGAATTAAAATTTGATAAGAACTATAGATATGATAAAGGTCTTGATACTCAACTTGCTGCTATCCTACCCATAAAATCATATTTTAAATTTGTAAAAGATGAAAATGTTTTTCAAAGTATTAGACAATATAATTATGAACTTTCCTGTAAAGGAAGAAAAGCTCATAAAGGGCATAATTATGAATTTGTTAGACTTGTTCTAAAGAAATAACATTTTTGATATAAATTAAATAATTTGTTTATAAAATTTCTTTCATACCAATTTTAATTTCTCTAGTGCTTCCATCAAATTCTTATTCATTTCCCATCCGGGTTTTTCAGTTCTTGTTTTACCTTCTTGAATATAGTAAGGTCCAACGAACATGAAATAAGCTGGTCGTTCAACTCCACCTGTAATATAATTATTTGGCATTTTCCCTAAATAATCAGAAATTTTTTTTCCAATAGTTCCAATTCTAAAAGCAAATCCCTGCCACTTATATCCTAATGCACCGGATAACTCTTTAACATTTGCTGTAGAATCAGGAAATTTGTAAAGAGTGGTTAGGATATCAATTTCTTTCTGATCAAGATCTGAATTTTGAAGTGCGTTTAGGTAATCTTTGGTAGTTAGTTTCATAATAATTTATCTTATTTTAAATTTATAAAAAAATTCAATTTAATTTTAAATAGTTTAAAACTTACAAGCTTTTAATATTAATCAAAAAGTAACTAGACTTCTCATCTGAAGTATTAATTTTATATTTTAGTTACTTAAAGTAACTAATTATTGCTAAAGCTAATACTATAATAATTAGAACAACATTTAAAATCTTCAACAATTTAATTTCAGAATTCTGTTTTTCGATTAGTGAAGAAAAAATATTTCTTGTCTCTTTATGTTCACCTTCTATTTTATTTCTTAATTCAACTTTTAAATTATCAATACTATCTCTAAGATTATGAATGGAATCTTTGATAGATTGAATTGCATTGAACAATTCATCAAATCTTCTTGTAAAATCTATCTTCTCTACATCTGCAATTAACTTTTCAACAGGTCCAACTAATTTTTTAAAACTTTCAATTACTCTTTTTGTTAAATCAGCACTTTCTTTTGCTATTTCTCCTGCTTCTTTTATTTTGGCTACTGCTGAACTGAGTTTATCTAATTCGTCCTGAAACTCACCTAATTTTTGTAATAACTCCGGAGGCATAATATTATGTTTTAGTTAAAAATTTATTATTGAAGTTCTTAAGTATGTTTAATTCATAATTTAATATAGAAGAAGAAATATTATTTATCTCATTTGGTTGTCTTGAAGTCAATTCAAAATAAAATTTATCTATCCAGTTTCCTATTTTCTCTCTATTTGGTTTATTCAGATCTTCCAGTAAATATGTTTTTTCAAAAGCATTAAAGTAATCCATTGCTTCTCTCTTATCAAACTCAGGATGGAAAAATGAAGTGTAAGATCTTATTAATTGGAATAAAAGGTTGTCATCATACGCAATTAACATCCTTACTGCGGCACCATGTAGATGTCTTATTAGATCATAATTATTATCAACATCTCGAATTAAATCCCACAAAACACAAATATCATAATTTGTTATATATGTTCTTAAAATTGGTAAGTATTTCGAATTAAAATAGTTGTCTAATTCTTCTCTGAACTTTGTAATGTTTGATGAACCAATTCTGAGGACTCTGATAAATTCCCTTAATGCATTTCTTCGCTTTTTCTCAATATTCTCATAAATGAAATCTATCAAGTAATATATTGCTTTATATAGAACTCTTTGATCATTACCTGGTATTTTTTGATTTAAAATTTCATTTCTTACATTATTCACTGCTGCCTGAGATTTGTATCTTGAAACGTAGATTTTCATATTATCAATTATTTGCTCGTCATCAATATTGTTAATTTCAACTTTGTAGTGATTTGCATTGTAGTCTTTTATATAATCATTAATAACTCCAATTATTGCTAATCTGTAAATTCCTCTTTCAACATATCCATTTCCTTCATTTACATCATTCAAAACTAAATCTCGATATTCTATTCGAAAAGGGATTACACTTCGATTTGTATTTAAATCGATTTTGCTTAATATTCCACCAAAGATTTTTTTTTCAACATTTTTACCAGGAAAATTTAACCCCTGGAAATATCCCCTTCTTGTTGCATCATTATCCTTAAAATTCGTTTCTGGAATTTTGCTTATTTCTTCATTTGAATTATTGTTTGATAAAAAATAATTAGTATAATTAAAGTAAATATTTCCATTTACGTTATTTACTCTGTGATCATAATTAAAATTCGTAAATATATTGTTAATCTTTTCTATTGCTTCTGCACCTTTTGTTTCTTCATCAAGATACTCTTTTCCGGATATATTAAAGTAAAACGGGTTTGTAAATTCGTTATTTAGTTTTTGAAAAAATACTTTATCATCTGAAAATATTGAAACACATAACGCTTTATTTCTATCCCGTCCAGCTCTCCCAGCCTCTTGATAATAAGCTTCAATTGATTGTGGACAACTATAGTGAATAATGAACCTAATGTTTGGTTTGTCAATTCCCATTCCAAAAGCATTTGTAGATATTAAAATCTGTGTCTCATTATTTTTAAAATCATTCTGAATTCTCTCTCTGTCATAGTTTGCTAACATACTACTATATTTCCCGATATTAATCCCAAATCCTAATTCTGTATTGAAATAATTATGTAAGTGATAACTTACCGTCCCTACGCAAAACGGTGAATATTTTTTATAGTTTATACTTTTATAAGGAACAAATATTATTCCACAATTAACTAATCCATTCTCATCTCTTTCATTATAAAATTCTGTAATATTAGAATATCCAAAATATCTTGGGATTTGTCTTAATACATTTTTCAAAATATCCATTTTTTGACCTGATAAAGCTTGTTCTGGCTTATATCTTTTTTCTTGAATTGAAAATCTGAGCTCCTTCCTGTCGAAAGAATTCGCTTCTACTAATCCCTGTTGATTTATATTTACTTCTCTTGCGACATCACTCAATACGTCAAAGGATGCTGTACCTGTTAATCCGAATAATATGACATCTTCGCTTATAAGATTTCTCGCATTCTTACCAAGATGAAGATAAGCAGGTCTAAAGTCATGTCCCCATTCTGAGACACAGTGCGCTTCGTCTATGACAACTTGTAAAAATTTACTTTCATTTCTAACTTCTTCTAAAGCATCTCTGAATTCCTGTATCTGAAATCTTTCCGGTGAAATAAATATAAACTGATTGAAACCTTCAGCCATTCTTTTTACTCTGAAGGATCTTTCTTCTGGATTTGTGATTTCTGAATTTATCTTATCTATATATTTAATATCCATATTATCAAGATTTTGAACTTGATCTTTCATTAACGAAATTAATGGATCCACTATTATTGTTATCCCGGGCTGTAATAGTCCACAGATCTGATAACACAATGACTTCCCTGATCCCGTAGGAAGAAGTCCAATTACATTCTGCCTTTGGATAGCTTTATTAATAATTTCAAGTTGACCAGCTCTGAATCCAACTTTTCTGAATATATTTCTTATGAAATATTTTAATGATTTAAGATTTGACTGTTTCAAGAAATTATTTTCAAATATTGCCGAGTAAGTAATTACCGGTGCAATTGAAACTTTTCTTTCCGATTTTGGTGCATAACTCGATCTAACAATAAATACTGTTGGATTTCCAATCTTATTTATAAATTCAGTCGAAGGTTTTGTAAATTTTGGTCTTTGCAAAGTTGAAATGTCAATTAAAATATCTGCATCGTATTCATTATTCTTCAATCCACTTTCATCATAAATTTCAGTTTTGTTCAACTGATTTAACTTTGCATTTGTAAATTCCTCTGTATTATATATTCTTAAGTCTATCTCAGGTAAATTATAATTCTCATTTCTTAGTTTGAAAAGATTAATTAATAATTGTTTCAGATCTTCAATTGCCAATACACCGCATGGAACATCCCTTTCCAATATCGCAATTTTCCATTTCACCTGATTTATTCTTAATATATTTGATCTTAATAATTGAATCATTGTTTTTTGAATTCGGGCAACAGCAATTGGAGTTAAAGCTATTTGCAATGCATCCAATCCATCTTCAATTTGATACAATGGATTATTAAAATTATTTTCTAACTGTAAATTAAAAGGATGTTGAAGGAAAGCATTTATATAATCAATCTTTCTTGTTGGAATTACATTAATTTCATCAAAGTTACCATACTGTCTTAGTCTTAATGTTCGATCCCAGTTTACTTTGTTATCAGAAACTGCATTATCTCTTAGTATATCAAATCCTTGTTGTGCTGTATCTTCATGTGTTGCATCATCTATTTCGATCACTATCCCGTTTTTCATATTTCCATTATTCTTTGGAAACTGAAAGGAAAAGTCAACTGAATTATCTTGAATAAAATTATTGGCAAGATCATTTATAGTTTTTGATATTGTGTTTCCGCAAAACTTAATTATATCGGGTAAACTCCTCTGTGACTCCAATATTTGCAGGCAATGTTGACCAAAAGTCTGCCCTAATCTGGTATTAAAGAATTGATCTTCAAGAACTGAATCATTGTCACAAATATTATCAAACTGAATATTCCTGATTCTCGGATCAATATTTATAAAAGCTCTTTTTAAAAATTGCAGTTTGTTAACATCTCCCTGGACAAGTTTATAATTAATTTCTCCAATTGGATTAATATCTCTCTTACTCCAATTTAAAGTATCTGCCAGTGCTTTTTCTACATACATAGATGGCTTGGTGGGCATACCTCGTGATATGATATTATCTGCAACAGCAAATAATGATTCGCTATTAAGAGTTATAAGATTTTCATTTGTTTCAATATCAAAAACTGAAAGAAAATATAGTATATCTTTCCAGTCTAAAGGACCATTCCTTTTATAAAGATAATTTTTTATTCCGTCTGATATGTATCCTGCGTGAAACTGCATTATGTAATTATACTTGACTTATCCCACAATTGACAATATTCATAAATAGATTTCCCAAGACCATCAATTCCCGGAAATAATGTTCTATAATTAATATTCATTTGAAATAGCTTGTTCATTGTTCTTATCTTTATTTCTTTTGGTACAATAATTTTGGTTAATGCTCCAATATCAGAAAGAATTTTTTGATGATCAACTATTGGATTTGTACAAACTGTGAATTTACCTTGTTGAGCTTCTAATCTCTCGTTAACAATTCCTGCAGATGTAATCGTAATAACATCTTGAGAATTAGGATCTTCAAGACCTTTCACAAATTCATCAATATTTAGTGTATTCAATGCATTAGCTGTAACCATATGAAAATCAGCAATCCAAACAGACCCATCAAAATCTATATCATTGCAGCAACTAAAATATAAAGCAACTAAAGATGAAGTTGACCAATCTAGTTTTCTTGTTGGAGCAGAATAGTGCTGCATCCATACCAACCAAGGCAGCAATTCAAAATTAATTCCAAAGGTTATTGGTAATGTCTGTTGAGGAAGTAAGAGATTCTTAGCTGATAATACAAATTTATTAACACATTCCCTTTCTAATTGAAGAGCTTCTTTTCTATTTAAATTTCTTTGAATAGCTATTCTTGTAAAAGATGGTTTAAGAGTCCAAGCGTCGTTTGTTTGTCCACGAAAAATATAATTTGGGTGAAGTGTTACCTCATTTTTAAAGTAATTTAATTCGTCTAGAATTTGATTGAATGAAAAAGAATGATGTAATTTAATTGTTCTCATTTAAAACTGATTTGGTTTTGTAAAAATAAAATCTCTAAAAATCCTCACCTATAAAACTCCTCCTCACTGATATTATCAGCATTAAATTCATTATTCTTGTTATTCGAAATAACTTTCAATTCCAGTGCATAGTTTGGGATTTGATATCCATCAGAATATTCCTTTATATAAAAGTCTAAAAGATCATTACCTACCTGATAATGAACATCTCTTGTAAACTTTGCAAAACAAAAACTCCCCACAACTTTCTTACTCCAGTCATAACCATAGGCTATCTTAAGATAATAAATACCTTCCGGTATGTGATTGATATAATAGACACTGCCTCCGCTAATGAAAACTGATCTTGCACATTCATCTGTTGCGTTATTCATTATCTTTATAACTAAATCTGAAGAACCGCTTGCATCTATTTTAAGAAAATTGTCTAATTTTGGATCATATAATGACTTACAATTTATACATTCCGGCTTATCACCGGTATTTATAACAATAGTAAAGTAATCATTTTCATCATCCTGACAAAATACTGAAACGGGTAGATATAAAATAATTGCAAAAATAAATAATAACTTTAAAATATTGCTCATTCTTTGCATAAGTTTATTTAATAATTCAGTTTACCATAGGTCTGATAATGGGAAATTACAAGTATCAATAATTTGACCAAAATTTGTTAAAGCAGTATCTATGATTGTATAATTCCCTCCTATTAGAATTCCGCACATTTCAGCAACTGCTTGTTGAATATTTTTTCCAGTTAAGCCCAGTGCAGCCCAGCCATAAATTAATTCTGCAGCTCCTGTATACCAGATATAGGTTCGCTCAACATCTTTTACTTTTCCGTTATTTCTGTTTTGTGCTTTTGTTACCATATCCCTAATTGAATTCATATCAAGTATAGAAATATTTTGCAATGTTTTATATTTTGATTCCAAAATTGAATGTATATGTTCCATTGCTATTTCTCCGCTCCTTTGTTGAATATATGAATAAGCTTCTGAAAACTGATCAAAAGATTTTTTTCCAGCAAATCCTTTTACAATTTCATTCCACATTAATTCACATGTCATAAGTTGATAGACTGTATTTAATGCAACTTTGTAAAGATATTCTTCTTTAGAATATCTGTCTCTCCAGGTTATTAGCCTATTATGCTGAATTTCATAAACCTGTTTGACAAAATCAGTTGGTTCATAAGCAGATTTAAGATCTATTGTTTGACTCATAAATATTATAATTTAGTTAAAAAATCAGTTTTTTTATTTTTCAAAATTTATTTTATCAATTGAAATCCTTTTGGCGCTTTCTCAGAAGTTTTTTTATTGTAGGGACAAAGATATAATGTTGCAATCTCGTTTCCATTCTTTGTTATTGTATAACCATCAATAATGTTTGGAATATTCTCAGCACTCATAGAACCAATCCTATCATATCCCACTTTTATTCCATCATGAGTCAATCTCCCTAGATATGCATTACTTCCATAAACTGTTGAAGTTGGAATGGGATTAGTAATTTCCAATCCAAATTCACCAATGCCTTCCGGCATCATATCTAAGTCAGTTCCCTGTTCACCCATAAATTTTTTCTGAAGATTATAAAGTTCGATAAACTGTTTAAAACTTTCTTTACCTTCAAGTTCTTTGACAAGT
>Ga0138256_10008345_pt1 | contig 10890 bp, 10 predicted proteins | sample KNB2016incub_MG_FD_105486 | JGI IMG/M metagenome (GOLD analysis project Ga0138256, IMG submission 105486) | Active sludge microbial communities from wastewater in Klosterneuburg, Austria - KNB2014incub_MG | ecosystem: Engineered > WWTP > Activated sludge > Unclassified | place: Austria... | reverse complement strand
GTCCAGCGCCAGCAGGTCCAGATCGGCACGTTCCAGCAGCTGGGTCGTCTTGCCGCCTGGCGCAGCACAGGCGTCAAGTACCCGGGCACCCGACCCCAATGCGTGCTCACCTTCACCCAGCATCAGGCTGGCGGCGCGCTGGGCGGCGGCGTCTTGTACCGACACCTCGCCTTCGGCGAAGCCGGGCAGTTGCTGTACCGGGCAGGGCTCGGCCAGCAGCACCGCCTGGCCGGCCAACGCCGGGTCCTCGAGCAGTGTGGCGGCGTGTCCTGCCGCCGCCAGCCGCTGCACATAGGCCGCCCCGGTGCAGCGTCGGGCGTTGACGCGCAGCGTCATGGGCGGGCGCTGGTTGGCGGCGCCAAGCAGGGCTTGCCACTGGGTAGGCCAGTCTTGTCGCAACCGCTCGATCCACCAGGCTGGATGATTCCAGGCACCCAGCGGCGTGCGCTCTACCGCAGCCACCAGGGCCTGGCGTTCGCGGATGAACCGGCGCAGCACCGCGTTGATGAAGCCGGCCGCCGCCGGCGTGCGCTGACGGGCCGCGGTCACGGCCTGGTCGACCAGCGTGTGGTCGGGATACGGCGGCGATGGCGTCGGCCACAGCAGCGCCAGCGCGGTGCACAGCAGCGCGTCGACCCGGGGCGGCGGTGCCTTCGGGGCCAGCAGCGCACGCAGTTCAGTGGCGGCCCCCAGCCGGCGCAACACGTCGAAGGCCAGCGCCTGCACACCGGCACGGGCATCGGGCGGGCAACGGCCGATCAGGTCGGTGGCCGAGCGACCGTCGCGCACACCCTGCATCAGGTCGGCGGACAGATCGAGCAGCCTCGACAGCGGCAATGAGGCAGTGGCGGTCACGCGGTCAGTCTAGCCGCGCCGAATTGACGGACAGGGCGCTGGACCCTCGGATGAACACCCTGCCGATGGCCCGTCACGCGCAGGTGCCTCGGCTTGGCCACAGAATAGACATCCCGCAGCCCAGGCCCGAGCCCTCAGATCCATGTCGCAACAGACCGCCGAAGCGCCCGACCCGGCCAGCCGCATCTTTCGCAGCGAAGACGAACTGGCCGGCCTGCCGGCGTCCGAGCGCATTCGCTACCGGCTGCTGGCCGCCGCATGCCGGCACCATGCCAACGACAACATCGCAGCACACATCCGAGACGGCGAGATCGCCGAGCTCAAGGACGAGGTGCAGGCCAAGATGCAGGAGGTGCTGCGCGCGCTGGTGATCGACACCGACAACGATCACAACACCAACGAGACGGCCAAGCGCGTGGCCAAGATGTTCATCGAAGAGGTGTTCCGCGGGCGCTATGTGCCCATGCCTGCGGTGACCGAGTTCCCCAACGCCGAGCGCCTGAACGAGCTGATGATCGTCGGCCCGATCACCGTTCGCAGCGCCTGCTCGCACCACCTGTGCCCGATCATCGGCAAGGTCTGGATCGGCTTGCTGCCGAACGAACATTCCAACCTGATCGGGTTGTCGAAGTACAGCCGCATCTGCGACTGGATCATGAGCCGACCGCAGATCCAGGAAGAAGCCGTGACCATGCTGGCCACCGAGCTGCAACGGCGTGTGCGACCCGACGGCCTGGCCATCGTGATGGAGGCCGATCATTTCTGCATGCACTGGCGCGGCGTCAAGGACGACAAGTCGGCGATGGTCAACAGCGTGATGCGCGGCGCGTTCCTGAAGGACGCCAACCTGCGCCGCGAGTTCCTGTCGCTGTTGCCGCGCAAGTCCTGATCCCCAACCCGATTTCAGCTTTCCGGAGCCCCCCATGCTCGTGCGCCTGATGTATGCCAGCCGGGCCGCCGCCGCGGTCAACCACGACGAACTGCTTGCCATCCTGCGCAAGAGCAAGGTCAACAATCCGCGCCACGGGGTGACGGGCGTGCTGTGCTACTCGGGCGGCATCTTCCTGCAGGTGCTCGAAGGCGGGCGCAGCGCGGTCAACCACCTGTACAACCGCATCGCGGCCGATGTGCGACACACGCAGGTCGAGCTGTTGTCGTATGAGGAGATCGGCGAGCGCCAATTCGCCGGCTGGGCCATGGGCCAGGTCGACCTCGCGCGCCTGAACCCGGCGCTGCTGCTGAAGTATTCGGAGTCGGCCGTGCTCGACCCCTACGCGGTGTCGGGCGAAGTGTCGATGGCGCTGTTCCAGGAACTGATGGCCACCGCGTCGATCGTCTGCAATCCTTGACCAGACCCTATTTCGTCCCGAACAGGCGATCGCCCGCATCACCCAGGCCCGGCACGATGTAGCCGTGCTCGTTCAGCTGGCGATCGATCGCCGCCGTGTACACCGGCACGTCGGGGTGGTGGTCGTGGAAGTGCTTCAGCCCTTCGGGTGCGGCCAGCAGGCTGACGAAACGGATCGACTTCGGCCGCGTCTCCTTCAGCCGGTCGACCGCCGCCACCGCCGAATTGCCGGTCGCCAGCATCGGGTCGAGCACGATGGCGTCGCGCTCTTGCATGTCGTGCGGCATCTTGAAGTAGTACTCCACCGCCACCAGCGTCTTCGGGTCGCGGTACAGCCCGACATGGCCCACGCGGGCCCCGGGCACCACCTCGAGCATGCCGTCGAGAAAACCTTCGCCGGCGCGCATGATGACCACGAACACGGTCTTCTTGCCGTCGATCACCGGCGCCTGCATGGTTTCGAGCGGGGTCTCGATCGTGATCAGCTGCGTGGGCATGTCGCGCGTGACCTCGTAGGCCATCAACATGCTGATCTCACCCAGCAGGCGCCGAAAGCTGCTGGTGCTGCGCGACTTCTCGCGCATCAGCGTCAGCTTGTGCTGCACCAATGGGTGGTCGATCACGTGAACGTCGGCGGTCATCGCTTGTCCTCAATCAGAAAATCGTGCCATCGCTGTCGACCAGCACCGGCGGCGCGCCGCCCGGGCGGCGCTCGGCGGCAATCTCGCGCCCTGCCGCCCAGGTACCGCCTTCGAGCACGCAGGCCAGCGGCATCTGCTCGGCCGTGACGCCGAGCTGGCGTCGCACCTCGACCGCCAGCTCGTCGAGCAGGCTGACGGTGAGCGCACGCCACTCGACCACCAGCTCGTCGCCCGGCTTCCAGTGCCGCTCCAGCGATGGCGCGCTGCGCGGCACGATCACGCCGGTGTCGATCAGCAGGCCGCCATTGCGGTATTCGGGCAGGCCGGTCAGCGCGTCCAGCCCGGTCACCGTGACGCCGGCCCATTGCAGCGGTTCGATCAGCGAATAGCTCAACCACTGGCTGAGCTTGTGGAACGGCACCCAGCCGCGTGTGACCGTGTCTTCGCCGCTGCCGGCGGCAACACCGGCCCAGCGGTGCGGCCAGACATCACCGGCCAGCACGCCCTTGACCCGGCTGCCGCTGGTCCAGATCGAACCCAGCGCCTGCAGCACATGGCGCAGCAGGTCGGCGGCAGTCACCTCGCGGCGCCGGCCGCCCTGGGTCAGGCGGTCGTACAGCAATGCCGGCCGCGCCGGCGTGCCGTCGTGAGCAGACTCCGCATCCAGCGCTTGGCCCAGGCGTGCCAGCAGGCCGGCACGACCTTCCAGACCGACCAGCGGATTGGTGGGTGTGGACTGGAAGATCGCGCGCAGCACGGCCACGTCGATCTGCCGCAACGCCGCGGCATCGACGCGGCAAGGCTGGCCGGCGACCGACGAGAACGACCCCGCCATGAAGGCGCGGAAACTGGCCACACCCAGGCCTTCCGAGCGCATGAAGGACGGCGCGGCGTCGCCGCTGTCGACCGTGGACGCCGCCGCAGCAGGTTCAGGGGTCGTTGCAGGGGCACTTGAAGGGTCCGCCGCTCCGCTGGCCTGGTCCAGCATGGACATCAGGTCATCGCGGCTGGCGCGTTCGGCGGGCAGTGCCGCCGCCGGCATTGCGGCCTGACGTTCGACATAACGCCATTGCGCACCGGCGCCGGCGTCGAGCAGCACGCTGACCACGGTGAGGTCGAACTGCGCGCGCGCACGATCGGGCGGCGACAGATGGCCCAGCGCGACGTCGAGTTCGGCCTTGCGGTCGACACCACCGGCCTCGAAGTGCCGCCAGCGGCTGTGGTACGGAATGCGCAGGTCGGGGAAGCGGCGCCGCGTCAGCGCAGCCACCCGTGCCGCCGCTTCGGGAAGGCGCGAACGGTCGATGCGGAACCAGCCCGAACGCCCGTCGGTCACGGCCTGGGTGATGGCGGCACAGCGCACGCGAATGGTCTGCGGCTGGCGCAGCTTTTCCAGCAGGTCGGGCCGGGGCGGTGCATCGTCGACAGGTGGGTCGATCAGGGGTTCACTCAAGGCCACGCCCCTTGACGCTGGCCAGACGCTGGCCGTCGGGTACCGCGCCGTCGGTGAAATAACCGGCGGCGATCTTGGCCTCGATCTCGACCCGCGCGTCGGCCGGCACCAGCGCATCGGGGATCTTCACGCGTTCGCCAACCTCGATGCCGCTGCCCGTGATGGCGTCGTACTTGTCGTTGCTCATGCTGACCAATCGGTGGATCTTGCGGATGCCCAGCCAGTGCAGGACGTCGGGCATCAGCTCCTGGAAGCGCATGTCCTGCACGCCGGCCACACATTCGGTGCGCAGGAAGTACTTGTCGGCGCTGTCGCCGCCAAGCTGTCGCTTGCGCGCGTTGTAGACCAGGAACTTGGTGACCTCGCCCAGGGCGCGGCCCTCCTTGCGGCTGTACGCGATGAGGCCGACGCCGCCGCGCTGTGCACCCTGGATGCATTCTTCGATGGCGTGCGTCAGATAGGGCCGGCAGGTGCAGATGTCGCTGCCGAAGACGTCCGACCCGTTGCATTCGTCGTGCACGCGCGCGGTCAGCGTCACCTCGGGTCGGGCCAAATCGCGGATGTCACCGAAGACGTACAGCGTCTGACCGCCGATCGGCGGTAGAAAGACCTCGAGGTCGCTGCGCGTCACCAACTCGGGGTACATGCCACCGGTTTCCTCGAACAGGGCGCGACGCAATTCACCTTCGCTGACCTTGAAACGCTTAGCCACGCCCGGCAGCCACCACACCGGCTCTAGCGCGACCTTGGTCACCGTGGCCGAGGCGTCATCGAGCAGGATGCGGCCATCGACCGCCAGGCGCTGGAAGGCGATGGCCTGGCGGATCTCGGGCAGGTGGATGTGCGCCTTGGTCACCGCGATGGTCGGGCGAATGTCGTAGCCCTGCGCCAGGTGCTCGGCATAGACCCTTTGCACGCTGGCGCCCCAGGGGTCGATCGACACGATGCGGTCGGCGTCTCCCCATGGCGGATAGGGGCCGATCAGGTCGGTTGGCGCGGTGTCGGTCAGGTCGGCACGGTGGCCGCGCGCCAGGTTGCCTGCCGCCACCGCCAGCGCACGGTAGACGCCGTAGCTGCCGCTGTGCGTGCCGATCACATTGCGTTGACCGCGGTTGGCGGTGGTGCCGACGACGGGGCCGCGTTGCTGGGGATCGGCCGCGCCCCAATGCAGCGCAGGTGCACCGGTAGGCCCCTGGCCGGGGTGCGAGGTCAATCGAATGTGGCGCGTGGCCGTTGCGGCTGCGGCGGTCGTTGGTTCCGGGATCTGCTCAGGCATGGACTGTCTCTCCGACAAGGGCTGAGCATACTGCCGCCCTCCAGGTCATCAGCGCTGGCCGCTACCGCGCTGGCGATTGACGTCGACCGCATTCACCGCCGACGCCTGCGCACCAAAACGCCAGCGCACGACACTGACCACGGCGGCGATGTCGTCGTCGCCCAGCAAGGTGGCAAAAGGTGGCATGCCCGGCGGCCGCGGCTGGCCGGCGGTGGCCGGTCCGAAGCCGCCGCCGAGCACGACCCGCAGCACATTCACCGGCGTGGCCAGCGCGACGGCGCGGTTGCCGGCCAGCGGTGACCCGTTGTCAGGCACACCCTCGCCCACCTTGCCGTGACAGTCGGCACAGTGCCGTTCGTAGAGGCCATCCCCGCGCTGCAGCACGGCCGCCGCGGGTGCCACGGCGTGTGTTGTGGGTGGCGGCTGCTCAGCCATTGGCAGCCGGCGCAGAAACTCGGCGACCGCACGCAGGTCGGCCTCGCGGTAGAGCTGGGTGCTGTGCGCCACCACCAGCGCCATCGGGCCCGAGACGGTGGCCCGATCGTTGCGGCCGCTGCCGAGCAGCGCGATCACCTCGGCGTCGGTCCAGCCCGAAACCGCGGCCGCGCGCGGGTCGTTCAGCGACGGCGCCACCCAGCCCTGCATGGCGATCTCGCCGCCGCGGAAATCCCACGCGCCGCCGGTCGCGCCCAAGGCATCACGCTGCCCGTGGCAGGCGCTGCAGTGACCCAGGCCGCCCACCAGGTAAGCGCCGCGCTGCCAGTCGATGCCGGCACCGACGGGCGCGGCTGGCAATGTGGCGGATTCGAACGCCCACCAGCGCCATAGGCTCAGCGCGGCCGGCAGCCGGTAGGGGAAGCGCAATGCGGCAGGCGCGACCGGGTGGCGCTGCGGTGGCAGGCTCTGCAGGTAGGCAAACAGGTCGTCGGCGTCGGCGGCCGCAATCAGGCTGAAGTTCGGATAGGGGCAGGCTGGCAGCAAGGCGCGGCCGTCGGCCGAGCGGCCGTCGTGCAACGCCCGACGAAAGGCTGCCGCGCTCCAGCGGCCGAGACCGGTTTCAAGGTCGGGCGTCAGGTTGGCCGCCGGCACGGGGCCGAAGGGCGTGTCGATCACCCGCCCGCCGGCGAATGCAGGGCCACCGCGATCGGTGTGGCAGCCGGCGCAGTGCCCCACCCCGGCCAGGTAGGCACCACGTTCGACCGCGGCAGCATCGGGTGTCACGCGCGCGCCGCCATGGCCTTCGCGGCGCAGGTCGGGCGCCTGCTGATCCTGGCCGGCCAACAGCAACCCGGCCAGGATCAGCGTCACCAGCCCAAGCCCCGACGCCAGCGTCCAGCGGCCGGCGCGCATCACGGCTGCTTCACCGACGCTGCGACCGCGCAGCGCAGCGCAGCGGCATAGCGCGGGGCAGCGTATCGGCCGGCGCGGCACGGTCCGGTACCGGCTGCGCCGACAGCCAGGCCGACAGCGCGCCGATGTCACCGTCGCCCAGGCGGCGCGCGATGTCGGCCATGCAGTCGGGTGCGCGGGCCTGGCGCGCGCCCAGCCGCCAGGCACCGAGCTGGGCGTTCAGGTAGTCGCGCGGCAGGCCCAGCAGCGCCGGCACCGCCGGCAGCACACCGGTCAGCCGTTCGCCATGGCAGGCCGCACAGGCCGGTACCTGGCGGGCCGCATCGCCGTGCGTCACCAGCTGCCGGCCACGGGCCAGCGTCGCCGCGTCGTCGAGGGCCGGTCGCGGCGGCGCATAGGGCAGGTCCAGCGATGCGAAGTACCGGGCCAGATCGTGCAGGTAGTCGTCGGACAGCGGCTCGAGCAAGCTGGCCATCAGGGCGTAGCGGCGTCGGCCGTCACGAAACGCCAGCAGCTGCTCGTACAAGTAGGCCGCCGGTTTGCCGGCGATGCGCGGGTAGTAGCCGTCGGGCGCTGCCCGGCCTTGCTCGCCGTGACAGCCGGTGCAGGCTCGGGCACGGCGCGCCATCAGGTCGTCGGCGCCAGCGCCGCCACAGACCAGCGCGAGAACCAGTACCAGCGAGCGCAGGATCACGCCGGCGAACCTACTCTGCGGGTGCAAGGTCGGACTGCAGGTTGAGATCAGCCACCGATCGCAAGGGTGACCGACCGCCTGACCCCCGTGCGCTTTCAGAAGCCCTCGAGCACCAGCTTGCCGCGCGTCCGCCCGGATTCCTGCAGGGCGTGGGCACGGCGCAGGTTGGCGGCGTTGATCGGCCCCAGGTGTTCACCCAGCGTCGTGCGCAAGGTGCCGGCATCGACCAGCCTGGCAACGTCGGTCAGCAGTTCGTGCTGGCGCACCATGTCGGCCGTCTGGAAGGTCGAACGCGTGAACATCAGCTCCCAGTGCAGCGATACCGACTTGGATTTGAGTGCGCCGACCTCGATCGTTCCGGGCGCCGGGTCGTCGATCAGGCCGAAGCGGCCCTGAGGCACGATCAGCTCGGCAATCTGCTTGAAGTGCTGGTCGGTCTGCGTCAGGCTGACGACCAGATTTGGCGCCGGCAGACCCGCCTTCGTGATTTCGCCGGCCAGCGGCCTGGCATGGTCGATCACGTGGTGTGCGCCGAGGTCGCGCACCCAGTCCACCGTTTGCGGCCGCGACGCGGTGCCGATCACCGTCAGCTTCGTCAGCTGGCGTGCCAGCTGCGTCAGCATCGATCCCACGCCACCGGCAGCACCGACCACAAGCAGTGACTGGCCTTCACCACCGCCCTGCGCCACGCCCAGGCGGTCGAACAGCATCTCCCAGGCGGTGATCGTGGTCAGCGGCATCGCCGCAGCAGCAGCGTCGTTCAGCGACTTCGGTGCTTGCGCAGCGATGCGCTCGTCGACCAGATGCAGCTGCGCATTGCTGCCTGCGCGGTTGATGGCGCCGGCGTACCAGACGCGGTCACCGGGCTTGAACCGCTGCACGTCGGCGCCGACGGCGCGCACCACCCCCACCGCGTCCCAGCCCAGCACTTTCCATTCACCGGCCGGCGGCGCGGCGCGCATCCGCACCTTGGCGTCGACCGGGTTGACCGCCACCGCATGCACCTCGACCAGCAGGTCGCGCGCCAACGGCGTCGGTTCGAGCAAGTCCACGTCTTGCAGCGACAAGGCGTCGGCGATCGGCAGGCTGTGCTGGTAGGCAATGGCTTTCATGGATTCTCCTTCTTAGGGTTCGATCGAACGATCGGCAGGCTTGTGCCTGATTTCCGGCGTCAACGCCGGCAGGGCGATCGCCGTTCGCGTCGCGGCCGCGTCTTCAAAGCTTGAAGTCGTAGTCGATGATCACCGGCGCGTGGTCCGAGAAACGCTGATCGAGGTAGATCGATTCGCGCCTGGCTTTGGCCGCGATGCCTGGCGTGGCCAGGTGGTAGTCGAGCCGCCAGCCCACGTTGTTGGCCCAGGCCTGGCCACGGTTGCTCCACCAGGTGTATTGCTCGGCCTGCGGGTTCAGGGTGCGAAAGACATCGACCAGACCGCCGTCGCTGAGCAGCTTGCTCATCCAGGCGCGCTCCTCGGGCAGAAAGCCGCTGTTCTTCTGGTTGCTGCGCCAATTCTTCAGGTCGATCTCGTGGTGCGCGATGTTCACGTCACCGACCAGGATGAAGTCGCGCTCGGCCTTCAGCGCCATCAGGTGCGGATACAGGCTGGCCAGAAAGCGGAACTTGGCGACCTGCCGGTCTTCGCCGCTCGATCCACTGGGGAAGTAGCAGCTGATGAGGCTGAACTTGCGCCGCGCGGTGTCATAGCGCGCCTCGATGTAACGACCCTCGGTGTCGAACTCGTGGCCGTCGAAGCCGGCGATCACCGCGCTCGGTGCTTTGCGCGTGTACAGGCCCACGCCCGAGTAACCCTTCTTCTGGGCAAAGTGAAAATGGCCGTCGAGCCCGGCCACGCGCTCGAATCGCCCGGCCACGTCGGTGGCCTGTGCCTTGACCTCTTGCACACCCATACAATCAGCGCCCGTAGCTTCGGCCCACTGGACGAAGCCCTTGCTGGCCGCCGACCGGATGCCGTTGAGGTTGAGCGTGACAAGCCTGAATCCCACGAGGACAACCCTTTCATGACGGCAGGCGCCGCAGATCCGCTGGCCCAGGATTTCGTCCGCTTTGCGGTCGAATCCGGCGTGCTGCGCTTCGGTGAATTCAAGACCAAGGCCGGGCGTGTCTCGCCCTATTTCTTCAATGCCGGGCTGTTCGACGACGGCGCCAAGCTGGGCACGCTGGGATCATTCTATGCACGCCGCCTGCTGGCCAGCGGCATCGGCTTCGACATGCTGTTCGGCCCCGCCTACAAGGGCATCACCCTGGTCGCGGCACTGGCCATCGAGCTGGCGCGGCTGGGCCGCAATGTGCCTTTCGCCTACAACCGCAAGGAAGCCAAGGACCACGGCGAAGGCGGCGTCGTGGTCGGCGCAGCATTGCATGGGCGCGTGCTGATCGTCGACGACGTGATCTCGGCCGGCACCTCGGTGCGCGAGTCGATCGCCTTGATCCGCGCCGCCGGCGCCACCCCCTGCGGCGTGGCACTGGCGCTGGACCGCCAGGAAAGGGCGGCCGAAAACGGCCGCGACGCCGACCATTCGGCGGTGCAGTTCGTCACGCGCGAACTGGGGCTGCCCGTGTGCGCGGTTGCGACCCTGGACGACTTGCTGCAGTATCTGGCGCCCGATCCTTCGCTGCAGGCCAGTGCCACTGCCGTGCAGGCCTACCGCGACCGTTACGGAGTCTGAATGCGACCGTGCCGCACGCCTGACCGGCGCGACCGGTGCCGAGACCTTGCCCTGGCCCTGAGCCTGGTGCTGGCCGTGTGGCCGGCCGCCGCGCAGAAGCAAGTCGACGGCAGCAGCATCTACACCTGCATCGACGACCAGGGCCGTCGCCTGACGTCCGACCGCCCGATCGCCGCCTGCACGGGCAAGGAGCAGCAGATCCTGAACCGCGACGGCTCGGTCAAGGCCATCCACCCGCCAACCCTGACCGCCGAAGAGCGCGCCGTGATCGAGGCGCGCGAACGCAAGGCCAGCGCCGAGCGCATGGCGCAGCTGGAGGCCACGCGGCGCGACAAGAATCTGCTGCAGCGCTACCGCGACGAGGCCGCGCACGCCAAAGGGCGCGAAGCCGCGCTGGACACGGTGCGCCAGGCCATCAAGGCGACCGAGTTGCGCATGCGTGAACTCGAGGCCGAGCGCGTACCCCTGATGAACGAGGCGGAGTTCTACAAGGGCAAGCGCCTGCCCCCCAAACTGAAAGGCCAGATCGAAGCCAACGACACCGCGATGGATGCCCAGCGTCAGGCCACGGTCACGCAACAGGCC
>Ga0138256_10008344_pt1 | contig 10890 bp, 7 predicted proteins | sample KNB2016incub_MG_FD_105486 | JGI IMG/M metagenome (GOLD analysis project Ga0138256, IMG submission 105486) | Active sludge microbial communities from wastewater in Klosterneuburg, Austria - KNB2014incub_MG | ecosystem: Engineered > WWTP > Activated sludge > Unclassified | place: Austria... | reverse complement strand
GGAAGACTGGTGTTGGTGGTGGGTCACTCACGGTAACAGATGACGGTGGTGGCGACTTTGTACGAATCCCTCTTGGAATAAGTGGTCGAAACATCCAAATACAGATAACAGACGAAGATACGACAGGAACAAAATCATGGGAGTTAAATAGTATGCATTTTCACTTTAAAAAACTAAGCCCACTGTACCAGCCCGGTACCCAATAAAATAATTCTATGTTAAGACCAAATCACATCGATAATACTGGGACTAACCTAACCTCTGGGACGAGTGCTAGTGACACAACCTCTCCAGTCAACTCTGTTCCGTCTATTGCTGCTCCTTTTTGGGTGGCATTTGACGCAACGAACATCAATGGTCACTACGAGAGAAAACTCATCACTTCAAAAACGGCGACAAACATCCTTCACTCGGCTCTCGCTTACGACCACACCACTGCTGAAGAGGTACGAATCGTAAATCCAGCAGAAGAATTTGACGCTATCTACCAGCCACCACAGGGGTATCTCATAAACGGGAAGATTTCGGTCACTGACGCGGCAGGAATTACCGTAGCTATAAAAACTCTTGCCGGAGCCGACCCGTCTGAAACTGACCCGGTATTTGTTCGTATTGGTGACTCTGTTCACATGCTCACCGCCGCCCTCTCAGTCGCAAAAGCCGACGGGACAAATTGGTTCAACGCTGGCTCGACTGAACTTGCAACCAAGGAAATCGACTACTTTGTCTACCTCGGTTACAACGCCACAGACGGTGTGGTTCTTGGCTTCTCTCGTATCATCGGCAACCAGTACTCAGACTTCTCGGCTACGACTACGAACGAAAAATACTGTGCCATCTCGACTATCACCAACGCCGCTTCAACTGATTACTACGAAGTGGTTGGACGGTTCGCTGCTACTCTCTCTGCTGGTGCTGGGTATACATGGACAGTTCCTACCTTCACAGCTATCAACCTTATTCAAAGACCGATTTATGAGACAAGGTGGCTTAGCTGGGTTCCCGTGTGTGCCTACTCTGGCGGAGGCGGTTCAAATCTCACTCCTACGAACAATAGAGCCACATATCGTATTGCAGGAACTGATTTATCGGTAAACACCGACCAATCAATGAATGCCGCCCTTGCAGCCGGAACAGGTTCACCAATGCTCTCATTCCCATTCACTGTCTCATACGGGACGACTCGACTTCCAATTACGATACAGGATGCGTCTGACGGTTCTAGGTACTTCCCAGGGTGGCTTGGAGCCGGGAGTAAACCAAGCATGGACTTTGCATTTGACTCACAAGATGCCGCAGCCGCAGCACCGGCAGTCGCAGCAAGTGACCGAATCTGGATTCATACAACTCTCGAAATCTAACCCCCTATAGAACCAATCTAATAACTAAACAACACTATGCCATCAAAGAAACGTGGAGGTTTAAGCAAAAGACAGTACGCCGCTCAAAAAGCAACGACACAAGCTAAAAAGAATGCTTCTGTTCGAGCAACAGCAAGTAAATCAGTCGCTCCTTTGGTAGGGGCTGGACCACTCACTCCGGGACAAACTAGGCAGGCTCCACTGGCTGGACCGAGTCTTCCAGGAAAAGTTAGTCCAGGGTACTACGACTATTCAAACAACTCGGTGAATCTCACTGGTTATAGTGAACCATCTAAAAAATCTTCGAGTTCCTCTTCATCTAAGAAAACATCTACACCAAAAGCAACCACTGGTATTGCTAGCACAATCGGAGACTTAGCTTCGTCTGCTGGAGCAGCGCTGAGAAACGTTCCGGGGTTGAAACAGATTGGGGAGTATGGCGACGACTATGTCAATACTGGAAACAGAGCCTCCCTTGCCAAGGTAATGACGCCATTTGCTGTCGGAGCCGCTATACCCGCTGGGATGTTTATGGCAGGCGCTGGTGGAATGTCTTCTCTCGCCGGAGTTGGGAGAGGGATAATCGGTCGTGGATCAACAAACATTGCAAAAGGCATAAGGAATACTGCAAGTGAATTAGAGAGTGGGCTTGCTCGTACTCCGAGTCTCATTGGTCCAGCTGCGGCTCTGGCATCTGGTGGAGCGATTATCGGTGCAGATATTGTAGGGAGAACACAAGAAACCGACCCGACTATTGATGAACAATCAGTTCAACCTGATGAGAGGAACTACTCTGAGGAAATAAACTACTCACCGATACGTACACAATCTCCTCGGCAAGTAACTACTCCTCAGTTCACAGCACCCCCTCAAGGAGAACAGTTTGCTCCGTCCCCTCAAATAACTCCATACAGCCCTGAGCTAGACTTCACTCCTGTCTCCCAGGGACAACCAGGTACAACACGTCGGTTCCTTGGAAATGGCTATCTTTCAAATGGTATCGCCTCTAACGGGAAATTAGACTCAGAATTTAGTGGGGCTTCTTTTGGTGCGCCAACAGACGGAATGGATAACATCTTCGATGAAGAATCACTCAGAAAACTCCTCGGTGTGCAGACAGCTCAAGCGTCAGAAATGCCAATGGCCTCAACTGACATGAGCTTCTCTCCACAGACAAGTTTTTCACCATATGCCTCTAACCAAGGTGAAACCGCTCAAAGTGTAGCCAATCGGTACCAGTCAATGTTCGGGAATCCAGTCGGACAGAACGAACAAACGAACAATGGAAGAATCCAGAACCCAGGTGGTTCACAAGGCGGTGGTGTAGCTCAGCAGTTTGCCCAAGGGACGACTGGTGGTGATCCGATGGATAACTACTACAACTCACAGCTTAAAACTCAGAATAAAGGATTTTCAGCACAAGAAAAAGCACAGAAGAAAGCCTTAAACGAGCTGTTGAAATCAATTACTAGTCAGTACAAGACCCAGCAAACGACTGGTATCGACCAACTGGCGAAGTCGAAGCAAGAAGACCTCCTGAAGCTCTCGGGTCTCTTTAGTTTCGCAAACCAAGACCCAGACTCTGAACAGAGAATCCAGTACGAACAGCGGGCTAATCAGGATTATGCTGGACAGCAAGGGGATTTCCTCGCTAAGTTAGCGGCCGCTCAAGCTCAAGAAGAGAGTCGAGCACGACAGGGCTACCAGACACAGATGTCTGACATAGCCGGACAGAGAAATGACGCTCGGTCAAAGATTGAAGAGCTTATCTTCAATGCCCGCCAGCAAGCACAGAAAGGCGCAGGGACAAAGGCATTAAGCGGAACAGCTGCTGGTTCAGTAACCTACATGGGCGATAATGCTTCTGGGGAACCAGTGTATCGAAACAACCAAACAGGTGAAATGCAGGTCGGCGCAGGACTAACGCGGAAGAGCCAAGACCCATACGCTCAGATGATGGCCAGTATCATGGGACAGCAACAAGGAGGCCAAGTACAGTATGACGAAAATGGACGACCATATATTGAACAATAATGACTCGTATATACCTCGACCAGCCACAAGCTCAGGTTACCCAACAGGTTCCTAAGAAGAGAATCTACCTTGACCAGCCAAAGAAACGGGTCTACCTGGATGAGAAACCAAAAAACCAGCCACAATCTGGTGGTTTTTGGCGTACAGCTATCAATCAACTCGTGAAACCACTGGCCTCTGCAACAAACATAGGTGAGGATGTTGGAAAATCTATTGGGTATGGTATTGCTAAAAAGATAGCTCCTGAGAAAGTACCGGACTGGCAAACAGCCAAGAAAAAGTTAGGCATTGACTTTACTGGACACCAAGCCGATGTTTGGACTGGAAAAAACCAACGCACTCCATCGACCGTGATGAATGAGATTGCCGCCAAGGAGAGTAGTCCAGTGCTTCGGGCAATGATGAAGACCACTGGTTACGGTGGAGATTTTCTTCTCGACCCTCTGAATAAGGTGAAAATAGCTGCCCTCACTGCTAAAGGAAACAAGGCCCTAAAGACTGGTGAGGTAGCTCTCTCGGCAGCAGACCAAGCCAAAAAAGGCCAGAGGGCATTGCTCCAATTCGGGAACATGAACATTCTCCCGTCAGTCGGGAACAGAGTGTTGGCTGCTTCTACGAAAGCTAACGATGCGTTAAGAGCTACAAAACTCGGTTCTAAGGCGTTCGATGCTCTTTCGAGTGTCTCTACATCAATTCGACCGTCAGGCGTGTCCAGAGGAGAATTTAAGGTGCTTTCCGAGGCTAAGAACGCCGCTAAGAATGTGCAGAAATACACCCAGGATAAGGCTATCCAGTTTGCTGTCGGTCTTGAAAAGTCTCTCCGTGATAAAGGAGCCAAACCAGAAGTCCGTTCAGCTATCCTTCATGCTATTGAAAAAGGCGATAAATCACTCGTTCCACAGGGACTGGATGATGTCTTTGAAGCAGGTGTGAAGTTCAAAGGTGAAAACGAGAAAGCCTGGAAAGCCCTTGGTGGTTCTACGTTGGATAACTACGGACTGGCTCATGTGGCTACCGATGAAGTGGCAGAAGCAGCGTCAGAAAAGTCTCTCAGAGGAGCAAAACTCTTTTCTTCGTATACTCCACAGGATATTCAAAGACAATGGGTGAAAGCTAACGGAAAGATTATCAACCTTGAGAAAGAGGGTATTAAACTTAACGAGAAAACTGGCAAGTATTTTAAAATGGCTTCCGATAAGATTGCTCCTGCCGGTGTAGCAGATATCAATCCACCAGAACTAGGCGTAATAAAGTTGGATGATGTAAAAAATGTTGGTGAGAAAACACTTACAAACATAGTAAAGGCAGAAGCAGACGAAATGATGTCGCTACTGGATTCTGCTGAGGGACCGGTGATGCTTAATACTGGCTCAGACTATCTCCCAGGGGCCGGTGAATTCCGACGTGTGTCAGATAACCCTCAGTGGTACAAAGATTTTTACAAGAGGAATGGCCGAGCTCCAGGAAAGAAGGAAATTCTTGAATTAGCAAAGGATAATTTGAAAACCGGTAGGGGGCTTTTGCAAGAGTACTATGATGAAGCATTGCAAATAGACAACACTCCTGGCATAGATGATCTAAACGCTGTACTTAGTAGTGGCAGCAAATCAGCTACGAAAAAAGAAGTCCTATCGAACTCTGGGAAACAAAGTGTGCGACGCCCAGTATCAGTCAATGTCGAACAAGCCACGGCTAAAGAAATCAACGAAGCCATGACAAAGGCCGGGAAATCACCTCTTTTCAAAGAAGACCTACCGACCGTCGTAGCTCGAATGGGTATTTCTACTGGTCGGAAACAAGCGGGAGTAGAGTTTCTCGAAGCCACAAAAGGATTGGAAGGAAAAGCCAAGGAACTGGCTCAAGAGACGTACGAGAAAATGACCAACGTCGAGAGTGTCGCTAAGGCAATAAAGGCTTTTGATAAGGTGCAGAACCTCTGGAAAGCTCAGGTTCTTGTCGCCCCTTCCTACCATATCCGTAATGAAGTCGGTAACCTTTGGAATAACTTCTTAGCAAATGTCGGTCCAGATGCCTACGTCAAATCGACCGCTCTCCAGAAACGAATGGTTACTGGGGCGCTCTCAAAGGCTGATGAAGCCGTAGTTGAGCAGATGAAAAAACTCGGTGTTATCGGTACCGGGCAATATGGGGGAGATATAACCCAGTCTATCGCTGAAGAACTCGGTGGTGCTTCTTGGGCTCCATGGAAACAGAATTTTGGACTCTACAAAGGAAACCGTGCTATCGGATCGGCTATCGAAGACAATGCCAAAATAGCCCATTACCTCCAGAAGGTAGGAGATGGGTTCAATCCGAAGGAAGCAGCCGAGTCAGTGAAAAAGTATCTCTTTGATTACGGTGATTTGACCTGGGGAGAACAGAACATCCTGAAACGAGTGATGCCTTTTTATACCTGGACACGGAAGAACCTCCCACTTCAAATTGAGCAATTCTTCAACCAGCCAGGGAAGTTTTCTAACGTGGGAATAGCTCAGAGAAACATCGAATCTGGTGTGGAAACGCCAGACGAACGGTATTTGAATGACTACATCAAAGGGAACACTCCAATGCGCTGGAGTACTAATGAAGACGGCTCGACCTCTTACCTCCTACTTGGACAGTGGCTCCCAGCGGCTTCGGCTGTTCAGATGCTTTCACAGAATCCAAAGAAACTGCTGGAGATGATTTCTCCTGTCTACAAGGTTCCGAGAGACTTCATAAATAACCAGTCGTTCTTCAAAGATACACTTGGTGAAAACCAGCCGATTGAAAAATACCCAGGAGAGATGAAGTCATTTCTCGGTATGGATATGGGAGCCAAGACTGCTAATATTCTTCGGAATATCCGTGTTTTAAGTGAGCTTGATAAACTAAACCCTGGTAAAATATTTGGTGGGAAAGACACGCCAAGTATGATACCTGGCGGGTCACAGAACAGAGGGGCTAAACAGACTCCAGACGCACCAGAATTAACTCGTTGGAGAGATTTTCTCGTAGGTAAGACTCAAACATACGACCCTAAAAACTCCAAAACATTCTACGACCGAGACACTGAACGGCGAATGGACGAGTACACCCAGGCTCTTGACCAGGCTCTTCGTTACAAGAACAACGACCAAGCAAAGCAGATTATCCGTGATATGGAGCAGTTTCAGGCTGAAAGACAAGGAGGAGCGAATAAAGTATTGAACCAGTTCAACCTGATGGGCGACCAGTATCTAGAGGACAGGTTCAAGAACAAACAAGCTGAGTACGCCAGAAAAGACGCTCGGGAACAGATGAAAGAGCTGATAAAGGAAGGCGTACGGTCACAGAATCCTGAACTCATAAAGCAAGCCGCCCAACTCGACCCTACCTACCTGAAAGACGCCATCAAAGCCGTCACCCAAGAATTGGCTACTGAAAAGGTTCCAGATGATATAAAAAGAAAACTCTACCAAGTAGAGCAGAAAAAGACCGAGCAAAGAATGTTACCGTTTTATACTAGGTAGAAAATGGATCGCGCTGTGTTTCCTCATACCAGTCAGCTGATGGCTCACCCATAGGAATAATTCCGATATAAGTAAGAACAATGACAGCGATAATGATGTACACCAAGATTCCTATCATTGTGGAAAAGACAGTCCAGGCTCCAACCGCTAATTTTTGAAGAGTTTCCATATGACTACACCATACACTAAAACTGAGAAAAGTCAAGAGGATGAATATGGACCGAAGAGGGTTTTCACGCTCAACCATTCGGATATTCCAAAAGGTATCACACAATGCCCTATGGAAAAGCATAAATTCGAAAAGAAAAGTGATAATGAGGTATACTGTCCATCCTGTAATACGGTTCTTATTGTAAATACGGAGACGCTTGATGGTTTATTAGCAAGGTAGATTGCAAGAAATGTCCTACAGTGATATAGTAAAGTAGTAACGAACTATATCAATCTATGAGAAGGACAATTCGAACAAAGAACGAAATAAGGATAAGCGGAGAAGTATGTGAAATGGACCTATATGATATGAAATGCAACGTGCAGACCACCACAGTTTTTTCAAAAAGACACCTTGAAAAAGTAAAAAAGTATAAGTGGTCGTACCAAAAAGGACGATATGTAATTCACACCAGGACAAGGACTCTGCTCCACTTGCTTATATCAGGAACAAAAAAACCGCTTTTAACAGATCATATCAATGGGAACAAACTCGACAACAGAGACGAAAATCTAAGAGTAGTAAATTTCTCTCAAAATGGAATAAACAAGTGTAAACAAAGCAATAACACAAGCGGTTATACCGGGATAGACTATGATAAAAAAAACAAGATGTGGAAGGTAAGGTTGAATAAGGACAAGAAAATGATATGGTTAGGTCGTCATAAGACGATAGAGGAGGCACTAAAAGTGAGGAAAGAAGCCGAGGCAATCCACTTTGGAGAGTACTCACCAATAAGGTAATTTCTGTCCGCTATAACAAGTAAAAATTGCTTAATATAGGCAAAACACTGTAAAACTCTGCAACATACTTATTACCTATTATAGTGAATGCAGACGCTATTGATTCAATGTTATGAGCGAACAGAACATTTCAAGAACAAAACGATCAAGTCAGGCCATTGATAACTTCTCATTCGATGAGGATTTTCTCGTGAAAGTAACTGAGTTGGTCCGTCGCAATGCTGGTGGTACGGCAATCGAGTACTTCAACCCCGCCACCGAAGAGAAGCAGGACATCCAAGCAGACAAGATACCGATGAACGACCTATATCTTACCTGGAACGCCGACGGGACGGTTGCGACCAAAGTATGGAAAACAGCAGGGACAAGCACGGTTATAAAAACGCTTACTTATAATTATTCCGGCGGAAATCTCATCACTAAAATACTCTCATAATGGCACTAATCACGAGCACTACAAGCGGACTCTACGGAACCGGGGCAACCTGGGTAGGTGGTGTCGCACCCGTTGAAGGAAATAGCGTCCTTATCGCCCATCCTGGGACGGCTCTTGCTGGGACGTTCAGCACGGATGCCGCTGGGTATGCTATCGGAGCCACCGCCATTACACTTACCGGAGCCGTGGCTGCTGGTTCATATGTCATTGGAGAATCAGTACAGTTCCCGAGCGACCCGAACTATTATGTGATAACCAACTGGGTATCTGGGACGAAAGTGCTGACTGTATCAGCTCTCGTCATCGCCATCCCCGCTTCGGCTACTCCGGTCACGAACTGCGGACACGTCATCACTGTAGACGGGACGTATGTCGCCGGGGACGATACGACAACGGCCTTCACGGTCAACGGGACACTCAAGGCTTCACGTACAGTCAATTCTTCATTGACGGTAAAAGGAAATTTGCTTACTGCAACGAATGCTGGTGCTTGTATCGACTATGGTTCTTCTGGTGATAAAATTCCTACCGGGGTATATGCAGTTATCATCTACAACTACTCTGCTGCGCTTGTTATCGGAAAATACGGAGTTACTGTAAACGACGGAGCACGGTTCTTTGGGTTCGGAGGGACGAGGACTATAAACGCCAAGACTACAGCGTCACTCGCGGCATCAGGAACATCCGTCACCGTAGACGATATAACTGGCTGGGAAGTGGGAGATAAGATAGTATTTCCAACTACTGACGGAACGTATACACATTCTGACGCGACTACAATATCTACAATAACCCCAGGAGCAGGGACTACTGGTACGGTTACTTTCCCTGCTGTTACCTATGCTCACGCTTCTGGATGCCATATTGGTAACTTCAACTCAAACGTCACATTCAAGCCGTATGACGTGACTAAATGGAGCTATGTTAGTTTCAGAAACCTTACTGTATCAGTAGCGAACACCAGAGAAATACAGTATGTAGCGTTCGATTACCTTAATGCAGCAACAGATGGTAGTACTGGGTTCATCCGTTCTTCTGCTGGTCAGGCTAATCCGTGGATTAATCTTAAAAATTTCTCGATGTACCAATCCGGTACAACAGGACAGCTTTCTATTTTTTCTGGTACTCCCGGGACGTCGTTGGATATATCTAATTTTGCAACGTATTCGAGCCAAAATGCAAACTCAGCGATACATCTGCAAGCTGGTGGTTTTTATAAATTTTCAAACGGAGTAGTGTATAGGGCGACTGGTACTGGTATAGGGTCGTCGAACTCTCAAGGTTTACAGGGAAGTATCTTCAATTTTATCTATGTGTACGGTGCTGACCAAGGAGTATCACTACAACCAGCTATCGGTGCTATATTCAACGATTGTAGTTTCCATACATTTAACGGACAAACAGTGTCCGCCAACTCAGGATTCGCAACCTGGAACAGGTGTAACTTTTCATCTTCAAATCTCGTAGGTTCTCCAACCGCACCGAGAGTATATGTAATGGCTACTAACGGGCTGCTACCGACTACTATGACCGATTGTAGATTCAAATCAACATACTCATCAGGGACGATAGACCAAATGGAATTAGCTAACGACTCTCAGTATGTTTCAATAGTCAATAAAGATACCGATGTGACCGCTCAGGAATACTGGGTAAAAAACGGTACTTTTTACAGAGATAACTCAGTCATCTCACGTGGGACATCATCTATCCGATGTGAGACACTCACATCATCCGTCGTCACCTTCCCTACAATATCAGTCCCAGCTCCTGATAGCGTACAGATAACCGTCAAAGGTAGACTCAGGAAAAATTCCTCTTACGGTGCTTCCACTCGCCCGACCGTGACACTTTCAGGACTCGGAATCACTCCACAGACGTTCACGATGACTGACTCAACGGACACCTGGGAAGACTTTGTACTCACCGCCACGCAGACCTCGGGAGCCGACGGGAACCTCTCGCTTATGTGGACTTCGCAATCCTCCTCGGCCTCGGGGAAAGCTTACCTAGATGGGGTGTATTATTCACCGTTCGTCACGGCTATCGACCATTATGGAGATACCTACGCTCCTACGACGAACGTCCGAACAGTAGACCCTATCATCACACAAACGACCGAAGCGACCGTGGAAGCCTACACGGGGATTTCCATCTCAGCGGGAACTATAACAATTACCTCAAATCATTCTATCGAGGAAATTTACGACTACTGTCAGGAATACCGAGTTATCAATCACCTGGCTCCGTTCTTCACCTCAGCCGACGGGGTGAACTTCAACTCGACTTACAACATCGTCTTAAACGGAGGAAACCTAACGGGGACGGGGAATATCTCCACGACTGGAACCTTTACCGATACTTCCGGGACTTCGACGGTTATCATCACACACTCGACTGGAACTTTCACAGTTATCTCGGTATCAGGTATAGTCGCTGGTTCAAGGATGAGACTGTGGAACGTTACAGACAACGTGGAACTGGCTAATGAAATAGTAGCCGGAACGACATACTCCACGAACTTCGCTTATACGGCAGGTAAGACTATCGAACTCGACCTAACCAACGTATCTGGGACAACCGCATACCTCGCATATACTTCCTCCAATACTAT
>Ga0138256_10008342_pt1 | contig 10892 bp, 6 predicted proteins | sample KNB2016incub_MG_FD_105486 | JGI IMG/M metagenome (GOLD analysis project Ga0138256, IMG submission 105486) | Active sludge microbial communities from wastewater in Klosterneuburg, Austria - KNB2014incub_MG | ecosystem: Engineered > WWTP > Activated sludge > Unclassified | place: Austria... | reverse complement strand
CAAAAAGTACGCTTCTTTCCTCAGAACCAAATTGTTTTCTGTTTGGGAACAAATGGTTGCTTACTGCGTTCTATTGATAGTGGCATAACATGGAAACAATCTTTTACTTCTACTACGATTAATGAACTCCTTTCAATTGATTTTGCAGATGCTTCTACAGGTGTTGTAGTTGGTAGTGATGGTATTATCATTCGTACTACTGATAAAGGTAGAACGTGGGAATTAGTTCAATCTCTTACAACAAATACCTTGCTTACGGTACAGTTTATTAGTTCAACTGAGGGTTTTGCAGGTGGTGCTAAGGGTACTTTCTTAAAAACTAATGATGCAGGTCTTACTTGGGAAGCAATGACTTTTCCTTACCAATTCTCAATTACTTCACTTTGTATGACTTCTCCTCAAACGGGAATTATTGTTGGCGATAGTTCTTCTATTCTTAAAACAATTGATGGAGGATTACATTGGCAAACTCAACCAATATCTAATCTGACAATTGGTAATTTCTACTTTCAAAACTGTATTCAATCCAACAATAAGACCTACATCATCGGTGTTAACTTAACCGAACAAAAAGGAGTGTTCATCACTTCTGAAGACGGAATACAATTTACTGCATCAGATATTCCAATATCGTATGATTTTGCTATCGTCATGGATACTCTCTTTATAATCAATTTAGATGGTATTTATAAAGCAAGTCTTAAAACCTTACAATTTAGTTGGGTCCCACTCGGTGATTCTACCTATTCGATTTCCATAGGTGCTTCCCCTAAAAACTCACTCTGTTTTATTACAACGACTATTGCCCTCGCTGTTGGTGGACGTAAGTTCATCTTCCGTACAACCGATGCAATGGATACTTGGAATCTACTCTCCTATTACCCTACCGGAATTATCAACAATATTAAATTTCTGAATGATACAACCGGATACCTTCTTTGTGATAATTCAAATCATATTTACCGAACAACAGACGGCGGTGCAACATGGCTACCTGAACGAGCAGTTTCTACAAAATTCGTTAACATGTATGATATAGCTTTCATTTCTCCAATGATTGGGTATGCTGTAACGAATTCTTCGTACAATTCAATTATAAAAACAACTGATAGCGGAGAAACCTATATACCGACCTCTACCGTAGATGGAGGATATAGAGTAATGGGAACAAATCCTAAAATACGTTTCTGGGGAGATTCAGTTGGAGTAATAGCCGGAGACAATGTAGTACGACTGACGAATGATGGAGGTTCGACATGGGGGCTTCGGTTTTTTAACAAAAGTTTTTCTGATTGTCAGTTTGTAAATAGTTCCACGATTCTTTTAACGGGCAGCACTTTAGTAATCACTCGTGATAATGGTCAAACATGGGATTCTACATCTTTTCCATTCTCAGGACGACTAACCGGATGTTGGGTAATTGATTCTAACAATTTTGTAGTGGTTGGAAGTTCTCAGAATGATACAAAGAAGGGGAGAATATTTCGTACATCTGATGGAGGTAAACTTTGGACAGTTGTAGATTCTTCAAGTGCATTAACATTTCTTTCTGTGAGATTTTCAAATAAGTTACTCGGTTACTCTTTGTCCGGAAGTATTGGGGAGTTACTTCAAACGAAAGACGGTGGAAATACATGGAAATCAATAGCGAAAAAAAATATGTTTAGTAGTAGTTACTTTGGTAAAATGGAAGCATTAGAAAGTGGTAATGTAATAGTATCTCTTTCTCAACCTGATGGTATTCTTCGTTCAAGTTTTGATGATAAAGTTTTAGGAATAGATAAACCTACTGTTGAAGTGCTGAATGTTGCGACAGTTTGGCTTTCGTTTCCTCGCCCGATTCCAAGTACAGGAAAGTTACTTCTTGACGCACTTTGGGTTGAGAATCTGGATGTGAGTTCAATTCATATTAAACTTTATGATATGCTCGGAGTTGAACTTAGAGACATTAGTGATTCATTCCATCCTAATTCAGGAACTAATACCGGAATTGTTGAATTCGAGGGTGGAACACTACCAATAGGAATTTATTACATAGAAATAAGTGGTGGTGGCTACCGAAAAGCAGTGCCCGTTATTATTGCACGGTGAACCCAATGAAAGCAAGTTTTTATCTGAATGGCAGTAGGTCTTCCCCTGCCACGACTTTGTAAATCACAAACAACATTATTCTCAGTATTTATCATTCAAAGGAGTCTTTATGAAAATAGTATTTACGGCTATTGTCGTAGTTCTTTCGATGTCAGTAAGCAGTTTTGCCCAAAGAGGAAAGTGGGAGGTAGTTAAAAGCTTTAATACATCTACTACATTTGGATACAATTTTTCATGTGTTTCTTGTTATAATGATAAGAACTGTATTATCGGAGGAAATAAACAAGAATACTATAGTATAGATGATCCTAATAATGGATATACGGATAGATTTTTCAGAACAACAGACGGAGGAGAAACGTGGACAGCTCAAGGAACAGCATTTCCAAAAAGAAGCTCAGGCAATAGAATGCCATTTATCAGAAAAGTAAGGATGATAGACTCTCTTCATGCTGTTGCCATTGGTGATAGCGGAAGAATCGTTACAACAAATGATGGTGGTACGACTTGGATAGAGCGAGACAGCAAAACAAAGTGGTTAATAGCTGGTGTTGCATTTTATGATAAGATGAATGGTATTGCTATTGGTGGATTTCAAGGTGTTTATAGGATTACCTCCGATGGTGGAGTTACATGGCAAGAACGACCAAATTTAACATTAGAAGCACAGTTTATTGATGTGGTAGCACCAGCACCGCACACATATTACATTTTTGATTATGCTTATACAAAAATGCTTCGAACCTTCGATGACGGGCAAACATGGGATACACTTCCTGTCTTTAAAAATAATCTGTTAAATAGCACTAAAGATAACAAAAGTATAACGGCTGCTTCATTTAATGATGCAATGAACGGCTGGATAGTTGGTGTAAATTATTCACAAATTGATAATCCTATCATTAGTCCATATATCGCTCGTACTAAAACTGGTGGACTTACTTGGAAAATTGTTTACTTCAGTGATAATTCATTGCCACATGACAAGTTGTTTGGTGTTTTCAGTTTTAAGGATGTTATCAGTGTATCTCCTAAAAGTTGTATTGCTGTAGGAAGAGTAAATGCAGTTTTACGAACCGAAGATGATGGTGAAAATTGGACTCGTGAGCAATTTGCAGATTCAACCAAACAAGAGTTACCTCTCTCAATAGCTGTAGCAAATAAGAACTTAGCTTTTATAGCAAGCCAAAGTGGTAGGTTTTTTAGCAGGCAATTCCCAACAACGGGAGTAACCTCGAAAACTAACGAAGATTTCAACCAATACTTCTGGATAACGACGATGCCGATACCCGCATCATCGAGTATGGAAGTAACTCTTTACGGTTTGTTCAGTGTGAAGAATGCGTTGCTTTCGGTGAAGGTGTATAATATTATGGGCGTTGAAGTAGCGGACTATTCCACAGCCGCAAATGCCGGAAACGACGGAACGATATCAAGATTCACCGCCGATGTAAGCAAACTGTCGGGCGGTGTGTATGTACTTCGGTACTCGGCAGGTGGATTTACGAAGTCAGGGTTGTTTGTTGTTACGAGGTAATAGTATTTCTACATTATGTGGCAGGTGGAAACATCTGCCACGAGTTCAACAGTATTTTTTCACAATCTAAAAAGGTGCAATCAAAAAAATAGAAGTAACTCGAAAAGACCATATACATCGGTGTTTTTCTCTCGATGTGAAAATGTGGGTGAGTATAAAAAAAGAGTATGGAGAAAAAAAGCGAAGCCCCGCAAAAATTAAAGTTCTGCGGAGCTTCTGACCAACACCCGAACAAGTCATAAATAATTGAACACGGCTTGCACGGGTAGTACAAAAATAATGTTTTATTTTTTGTAAAGAATAGAAATATGAAAAACTATATAGTTAGTTTAATACTCGGATTAACACTTGTCATCAGTACATCGTCAAATTTATATGCTACTTGTCCAAGTGGTTACACATCATACACAATTGCTGCTACCTATACTTATACTCCATTAGGAGGGGGAACATTCAACTGCCCCATGACTATTAAATATTGTTGTAAATGGGATAATTCTCTCAAACAGGTAGTTTCAATAATTGATGATTTTTATGGAACGACAACTAATTGTGCAACCGCTATTCCAGATTGGGTAGATTTTCTTACTTGGCTTCACAATACAGTTGCTCAATCTTCCCATTTAGCTTGCGCACCGGAATTTCCTCCATGTGATGATCTGGTGAATCCATACTATGAAGTTAAAGTTACATCATCACGATGTTGGAAAATAGCAAATCGCCTTGTTGACGGAGCGTATAATGATTATGTGTGGGTTCATACTTTTATAAACTGCCAAACTTCTGATAAATGTGTAAGTACTTGGAGAGTTTGTTTAGATTACAACTTTAGTCCTCCTAAAGTGGTGAGAACATTTGTTTCTAAAGTATCGCTCGGTACACCTGCTTGCCCAGATACAGAGCCAACACTTCCTCCTGCCGGCAAAACGGATGAAGAACCTTGGATTACAGATTGTTTTGCTAAACCGTGCTGATGTAACCAATTATGGGATGGGTTGCCCCAACCTGTCCCATAATATATCTTATGTTTTTTTTATAGCTGATACAAAATGACTTACAGTTTGTCAATTAATTATATTTATTCTACGATTTATTTATCAAGAGGAAATTATGAAAAACACCTTACTTTCGATTGTCTTTATTGGCATACTTTGCTGTACTGCTGCTGTCGCATTTGGTCAAAATTCATTTTATAATGACATTGACTACACACGGATTAATTGTAATTTCAATGGCTCTGTTTCTCATGGGAAAGTTATTCTCGTCTATGGCGATGGCGGAATAATTCTTCGTAGTCCGGACGGTGGCATGAATTGGGAACGTATAAATCTGACTGACTCATTAAATATTATCGGGATGGTCTCGCTTGGTTCAGATTTCGTAGGGCTGTGTTCAGAAAAATATGCTATCATTTCTTCGGATGACGGTAAGAATTGGCAACTCAAAAACCTTGGCGATACTATTCAATGTTATCAGTTGTTTACAAATAACGACAAGCTGTACGCATTGCTCAACTCTAAGGTGTGGATAATGAATAAGCAATTCGAGAAAATCAAAGAATACTCACTTACCACTGATGCTCAGTATAATAGTTTTACTTTAGTAGGAAATACATTAGTCTGCTCGGCTGCAGACGGTAAACTCTTGAAGATAAATACGGATAATGACCAACAGCAAACAGTAGTTTTATCATCTATAGTAACAGCATCAGATTACAAAATCACAAAACCAATCAAATCAAACGGCAGCACTCTGGTATATTTCAATCTTGCAAACAATCTTTATCAATTCGACATTAATAGTTCAACTGTAAAATTTATTCTCCTTCTACAAACGACTAATGGTTCTGCTTTTGAGAGCAATGGAGAAAACATCTATTTCTTGTATAGAAGTTCTTCGGCAGTAAAGCTCGATTCTCTGCATTTTGTAAGAGCGGACAAGAATACCACAAAACCCATACCGATTAAACAGCCCGGAAACGACCGTTATATCGTTGATTTATCATTTCAGAATCTCACTATTTTAACAAAAGATACCATCGTAGCAATTGGAAAAAGAAATCTTATCTATATGTCCACAAATGGCAGTACGAATTGGGAACTGAAATCCTATTTAGGTAATTATAATATTCATCTATTTGATAATCAAACTGGACGCGCTTTTGGTCCTTTCGCTCAAATGTTCCATACAAATAATGGTGGGATTACTTGGATCCCTCAGAAAAATTATAATCCTCTTTTTTCCGATTCAAAATTTATTTCACCTGAAAATTACTCTGGGACATCTTTTTTTAAAGATAAGATGAACGGTTTTGTTGGAATAGAACTCTATTTATCCAATGATTCGAATATTATTTATACCAATGATGGTGGCGAAACAGTTCAAATCCAATCTAATGATATTATCCGTTCAGATTTTGAAACATTTACTGTAGAGCATTCGGGAAAATACATATTGTTTACGTGGGGGTGTATTGGCTGGAATTTGGGATGCTGGACTGTTGTCTATAAACTCAATGATACTCTTGGAGTAGAACATAAAACAGCTATGCGTGGAATTCAAATGTTTTATGCAACTAACCTCAACGGAACACTCTATGCAGTTGGGCAGGATAGTTCAGACCTCGACACAGCCAAATATGCCATTTTTCGTTCGGAAGATGCAGGAACATCGTGGAAAAAGGATTTTACATTTGATGTTCGTCTGGCAAACCGCTTTGAACTTAAAGCCAATAACATAAGTAGAATAGGAAATAGTTTGTATCTCAGGTGGTTTTCATCAGTAAAGCAACCCGATGATACTTCAGCACGGCAGAATTATTATAAAATAGACCTTGATACCAAGACAGCTCGAAAAATACTTACCACAAAACAAGATGGCGGATGGGAAATCCATAAAGTAAAAAATAAATATTATGTAGGATTATACACCTTTGCCAAAGGTGGAATTAAAACATCAATGCTAACTACTGATGATATGGACAAAGATTCAGTTGAGTGGAAACCGTTCACTTCTACAAGATTCGAGATACCGTACTTTTCAAATTTCATTTCAGATACATTATTTAGCTTTACCGCAAACGATACGGCATCCAATGGATATGGTTTGTATTTCGCTCGTGCCAAGAAAGCAAATACAGTTCGTGAGGAATCCACGATTGAGCAAACGAAGCAGATGTATCTTTCGAGTCCTATTCCACTGCCCGCCCGTGATATAGTTCGGATGAGATTATATTGGGACAAAGCTCTTTCGATAGACAACGCTGAATTTATGGTTTTTGATGTACTCGGCACATCTGTATCGCGCAAGGGAGAATTTATTTTGAACAAGCAGAATTCATATTCGGGTGAATTAGTCTGGCAGTCACCTAAACTTCCATCAGGAATGTATTTTATCAGGTGTAGAATTGGGGACAGTTACTGCTCGACACCTGTGCTTATCGAATAGTAACACATTAACTACGTTATGTGGCATCGGATTTTTTCCTTTGCCACTTTTAGCAATCGGCTGTAGCATTAATAGAATCATCATTCAATTCCGGAAAAATTTATAACCTTCTCTAAAAATTCGGCTGTATTACCTCGGTAATGTAAACAACAGAATCGTTCGATAGTGGTAATAGTTTGTTATTTTAGTAGAAAGAAATTATGTAAGAACATTTATTGTATCTTCGTAACTCTTTTATATTTTAGAAATAATACCCGAAAGAATACTATGGCTTGGTTTCTACGCTCCAAAAAAAATATCGAAGATTCGCAACAACGAGAGATGCCCGACGGATTATTTACCAAATGTCCAACATGCGAAGAAATAATTTATAAACGCCAATTTGAAGAGCAACTTTTCACGTGCATAAAATGTAATCATCATTTTAGAATCGGTAGCGACGAGTATATCGGTCTCATTTTTGATGAAAATTCATTTGTAGAAACCGATATGAATATTCGCTCGAGCGACCCGCTTAATTTTGTGGATACAAAACCTTATACAGAGCGACTTGCTGATGCCTATAAGCGAACAGATTCTTCCGACGCGATTACCATTGGTTATGGAACTATCGCAGGTCGTGAAATTTCATTTGGTTGCATGAATTTTGATTTTGTGGGTGGAAGTATGGGGTCGGTCGTGGGTGAGAAATTTTATAGAGCCGCCAAACGTGCAATTAAGCATAAAACTCCACTTGTGATTATTTCGACTTCCGGTGGAGCGAGAATGCAAGAAGCTATTTTTTCGTTGATGCAAATGGCAAAAACAAGTGTTGTTCTTTCGGAATTAGCCGAAGCGAACTTGCCCTATATTTCAATTATGACCGACCCGACAACGGGCGGAGTTAGTGCGTCATTTGCTATGCTTGGTGATATAAATATAGGCGAACCGAAAGCCCTTATTGCGTTTGCAGGCCCGAGAGTTGTGGAGCAAACTATTCGCAAAAAACTTCCCGAAGGTTTTCAGCGAGCCGAATCTGTCTTGAAAAATGGATTTCTTGATATGATTGTCCATCGAAAAGACCTCCGAAATACGCTTGCTCAATTACTTTCACTTCTAAGTTAATTATTGTATGGAAGTTAAAACATTTTTATAATTTAATAAGTGTAATTATGGCTGTTATTCAAAAAACAATAAACACGAAGGCGACTGCCGCCGAAATGAAAACATATATTAACCAACACCTTCTCACACGGAAAGACCTTTCGGCTCTGCTTAATTCTGCATTGTGGGTAGGAAATACACTCAATGTAGATTCAAAATTAGGTGATGGAACTATTGTTCTTCAAGATTTCAAACTTGAAATTACTATCAATCTTTCTTTTTTCGGGAAAATTGCCAAAAAACAACTCGAATCCAGTTTTGATGACGGATTTAAGCAATTGCCACCCAAATAAATAATCTGATTTTTAAGGAACTATCGTAATCTTGCTTTGACCTGCTCCTATTTTACTCACTTGAATCTGTGTTGTAATTCGTTCTTTTAATGCTTCCACATGCGAGATTATCCCAATTGTTTTACCCGATGAATGTAGGGTTTCGAGAGTAGAAATTGCCGTGTCGAGCGTGTCCGAATCTAATGTTCCAAACCCTTCATCTATAAATAAACTATCAATTTTTACACGCCGTGAAGCTAGTTCGGACAATCCGAGTGCTAATCCAAGTGAAACAAGAAACGTCTCACCGCCCGACAAGCTTTCCACCGGCCTTTTTGAATCTGCTTGATGAGTGTCAATAATTTCAAGTTCTAAAGGGTGTTCGTCGTCGTTTTTATGCGATATTCGGTATCGTTCATTTAACTTTTTTAAATGATTATTGGCAAGTTGAATCAAACGTGCAAGCGTAAGTCCTTGGGCAAATTTACTGAATTTCGTTCCATCACCTTTGCCGATAATATCGTTTAACGAATTCCATTTTCGATACTCAATTTCCTGAAGTTTAATTTTTTCAATGAGTTCTTTGGATTGTTGTATCAGTTCATTATCATGTTTCAACTGCGCTTCTAAAGTTCCGATGGTTTTTTCATGTGATTTTTGGGTATTTTCTTTTTCACTGATAATGGTAGTTAATTCTTCTTTATTTCGTGAATATTGATGGAGCAAACTACTTTCATCCAACTTTTTGACTATATCGTTTATGACACCTTGCAGTTGGTTTTTACTTGCATCTAACTCTTTTAGCCGGGTTTCAATAGAATTGACTTCGATAGAATCTAAAAGAGCCGACTGAATATCTGATTTTGCGGTAAATCCTTGTTTATTAATTAAGTTAAAAAAATCTTTTTGGAGCTGTAAATTTTCGTTTTTAAGCAATGACAGCTCTTTTGTTGAACGTTCGAGATTGATGGAAACCATTTGAAATTCAGCGATTACCGTTTCGAGTTTTTTTCGAGCAGATTCCTGTACACTTGTTGCCTCATTGATTCTTTTTCGTAGCATATTACGCTCATCTTTGACAATTGAATTGCCAAAAAGAGTACCTCTATCCTGTTGAAGCTGCCGGTACATTTCGCGTTGTTTTGTAAATTCTTCCTTTTTTTGCTCAAGTTTTTCAGTAAGTACCATACAATTTTCTTCAAGATTTTTCTTGGTTTGGTTGAGTGATTTCAATGAATGAGCATATTGGAGTTCAGTTTCGGCTATCGTAAATTCTTGTTCCTTTACCTCGGCATTGTTTTGAATCTCGTCCGCATTAGTAATTTCACAATCAAGTATTCCAAGAGTATCAAACTCTTTTTTCAGAGATTCGAGAGATAGAGCTAATTCTTTGATTCTACTTTGTTTATTGCGTTTATCTTGTTCAAATTGAGCGAGTAGAGTTTTGTATTCAGTAATAGTATTAGTACATTTTTTGAGATTTTCTTTTTCCATTGAAAACTCGTTTTCAGCTTCTGTACGTTGGCGTGAGTGGTATTCTGAAATATATGGATGATGAACCGACCCGCACAACGGACATGGTTCGTTTTCTTGAAGAGTGGTGCGGTCATGCTCATATTTTGCAATCAGTTTTTCTCGCTCCACTGCTTTTTCAAGCAAAGGTAATTTTACCTCACATTCAGTAAATTTTTGTATTTCAACAACTAAAAGATTGTTCCCTTTTTCGATTCGTTGTTCCAATTCAATGAGTTCATTGGTCAGACTGACATGCGAATCAGTATCTTTTTTGAATTGTTTGGCGAAAGATGCAGCATTTTTCCATCGTGTTACACCGTTCCTTAACTGAATAAGTGTAGTTTCTTTTTCTTCCAAATTGCTGTCTAACAATCGGTCAATATGAGTTCGAATAATAAAATCGGGTAAAGCCGTATATTTCTTTTCAATTTCGGCTATAGTATTTTTAAGTTTTTGGGTTAGGATATCAAATTCAGTTTGCAGTTTCTGCATAGCGTCAGAATCCCGTTTATAAACCGATGTTTCAGCTTCGATTTTTGCATCTAATTGCTCCACTTTTTGGAATAATTCTTCTTTTGTTTGGTTTTCTTCGTGGAGTGATTTAAGAGTCGTTTCGTTTTTTTGAAGTTCTTGTTCAACATCCTTTTTTTTGGTAGTAGTTTCCGGTAATTTTTTTTCAAATTGAGTAATTTCTACGGTAAGTTTTAGAATTCTTTTTTCATTTTCTTCTAATGTTTTAAAATCGCTTTGGAACGGTTGAGCTTTTTTATGAAGTTCAAGCCGAGATTTTTGAGGTGCAAATTCTTCGATGTGTAACGTGAGTTCATCAAGTTTTTGTGTCAGCTCATTTTTTTGTTTAGTATTATTTTCTCTATCTACAAGTAATT
>Ga0138256_10008341_pt1 | contig 10893 bp, 16 predicted proteins | sample KNB2016incub_MG_FD_105486 | JGI IMG/M metagenome (GOLD analysis project Ga0138256, IMG submission 105486) | Active sludge microbial communities from wastewater in Klosterneuburg, Austria - KNB2014incub_MG | ecosystem: Engineered > WWTP > Activated sludge > Unclassified | place: Austria... | reverse complement strand
TGCGCACTCGCTCAGGCCTCGGTGACCGCGCCGGTCGGCTTCAGCGTTGCCTTGTACTTCGTCGACTCCTTGACCTTCGCAACCCGCTCGTATCCGGAGATGATGGCCTCGACGCTGGAGGTCTTCGTCCCGCCCCACGTGATCTTGAGCGTCCGGGTCGCGCCCAGGCCGCCGCCGAAAATGACGTCCGGGCCGGTCGTCGCGGTGTCGTCATAAAAGCCCGACAGCTCGACGTCATCAGACATCGTGACGCCCGATGCGAGCGACGTCTCCCACGCCGCGCCGAACACCGTCGACTCCTCGATCACGTGCTCCAACTTGAACTCGTTGATCTCGGTGATGTGCGCGGACATATCGACCAGCGTGCCGCCGGAGTTATCGACCTCGATCTTCAGGTCGTCGCTACCGTACTTCGCCATCTCTGGACCCTCCTCCTCGCCGCCGGCCTACAGCCGCGCGACACCGACGGTAAATGTGATACTCGCGCCCGCGCCGGGCGTGCCGGTGAAATCCCACGCCACCGCCAGGTACCGATTGACCGTGCCAGCGACCACCACCCGCTCGGCGACCGCGGCGGCCGTGACGGCAGTAAACGACCCGAGGTTGACGAAGGTTGTGTTATCGGCCGAGTCCATGACCTCGATCGCGACGCCCGTCGCGCCGTCCAGCGTCAGCGCGGTCACCGACAGATAGAGCGCCGCGCCGTCCGCGCTGGATGCTCCGCCATCGACCGACGCGGCCGTCGTATCACCGTCGGCAGTCCGTGCCACCAGCGCATGCACGATCGCGCCCTCATCGGCCGCGCCGCTTGCGTGGTACTCCGCCTTGGCCTTGTGCAGCTCGCCGACCTTGACCACCCGCTCATAGCTCTCGACCAGCGGACCGGCGGCGCCGACGAACGGCGCGGCGGCGACGTTGCCGGCGTAGCCCAGCATGATGATCGATGGGGATCCGAGACGCGCGCTCAGGACATCGTGGATCGCGCCCGTCGCGTCGTCGAAGAACCCCTCCTGGCTCATCTCGAACTTCATCAGCCCCGTCGCCGCGTTCTGCTCGTAGACGTCACCGAGGACGGTCGTCTCCTCAAGGCGCGCCTCGCGGGTGTCCGTGATCGTCGTCAGATAGCCGCGGACATCCTGCCCGTTGATCAGGACGTAGGCGACATCGGCGCTACCGTGGGTCCCCATCTGGCTCCCCCTCCTCGTTCCGCGATCGTCGCGTCGCCGCCGCCGGCTCGATAATCTCCTGCTGCGTCAGCCAGACGATGGATGATGCCGGCAGATCGGCAACGATCTCACCGATCGCCGCGCGCCGGATGTGGACCGGCCGGCCGTCCATCTTTGCCGGCGTATACATCAGCGAGCGCAGCACCCGGTAGCGCGGCTTAGCGGCCATCGACGGACACCGCCTCTCCGCTGCCCGGCTCCGGGTCGTCGTGCACGTGGCCACAGACGCCGCATGTCCAGTGCTCGCCCGACTGACCGAAGGCCGCGCGCTGTCGGCGCTGGTTTCGTGGGTGGTCGCAGGCCGGCGGCGCGCTCGCCTTCGGCGCTGGCACCTCCTGAGCACCGAGCTGGAAGAGCAGCGAGTCGACCATCTCGCGGATAGCCAGCGCGGTATGGACGATCCCGCGTGGGTCAGACATAGACGATCACCACCTCTACGATGCGTGCCCAGAGTGAGTCAGTCGGCGTCTCGCGGCCGCGCACGTCCTGGATCGCCAGCGCGACCGTCCGCTGCGCCGTGCCGTGGAAGGCCAGCAGCGCCGCGACGACCTGCTGTGTCAGCGCGACGACGGCCGCCTGCGTCTCGGCCCAGATGTCGATCTGCCAGCGATCGCGCCAGCAGCCGACGGTCCGGTCGATCGCGTGCTCCGGCGTCCGCGCGATCAGCTCATACGTCAGCGCTGGCCAGGTGACATCCTGCGGCCAGCGCCCCGGATAGACGCGACTGCCGGCGAGCGCGGTGCCTTCCAGCGCGGTGACGAGGTCGGTTTCGATGTCTGCCATCCGCCTACCTCCCCGACGACGCCACGAGATCGCGGACCGCGCCGGCGATCTCGCGCATCGCGGCCGATCGCTCGCTCTCGAAGGCCGGCCGCATGTACGGCTGCGCCGGGATATGCACCGGCCCGCGTGTGTAGATCACATCGCCGCCGACCTCGAAGCGGAGATAGGTCGCGTTCACCGGCGCGATGTCGCCGCCCTCCTCCTGGATCCGTGCATAGACGAGGTCGGTGCCGATGACCACCTGACGCGGGCTGCGCTCCAGCACGTGGATGCTGCGAGCGAGAGTCCCCGTGAGTTTCGGCGCGTTCGTCTTCGCGGCGTTCATGATCGGCAGCGCACCGGCCAGGAGCGCGGCTTCCATCTGGTGTCCCTGGAGCTTGCCGACGACCGCACGCAGCGCCGCCTGGACCTCCTCCTCACCGGTGACGTCGATCTCGATCACTCGGCTACCCTCCCGCCTGGACGGTCTGGCAGTGGAGATTCGTCCAGCCGCCGTGCGGTCCGCTATCGACGGCCTGGATATCCCAGACCCGGCCGTCGTCGCCGACCGCACGCTGCCCGGCCTCAATCGGCCAGACGCCGGCGACGAGGATCAGCGTGCTCGTGACCGACCAGGTGCCATCGGACGATGACGGCTCGCTGCCACCGGCCGGCGCGATCGCCGCCGGCAGCGCGATCATTCCAGTCACGTTCGCCCAGGTCGGACGCGGATCGCCGTAGCTATCCCGCGTCCGTGTCGCCGCCTGGATGGTCACCGTCTGCGGATAGTGGCCCGCGCCGACCAGGTCGGCGGCGAGCCGTGGCGACACGATCGACCGGATACCCATCTAGATCACCCCGCGTCGCGACTGCGAGATAAGCCGCTCGCGATAGGCGAACGGGTCCGAGACGCCGACGGTCTCGGCGCTATCCCAGAGCGCATCATCGGCGTCTCCATCACCCAACTCCGCCGCCTGGCGCCGCAGGACCGCCGCCTGCTCACGGAGCGCGCCCGCGACGGCCGCGCCGTTGGTCGCTACGCCGTTCTGCGTGATGACCTTCAGGATCATCGCCTGCGTAGCAGCCATCGTGTCCAACGCCAGCGCCGCCGCCAGGAGCACGTCGCCGCCGTACATGCCGAGGAATGCGTCGATCTCGTCGTCCTGGAAGAGCGCGTCGGCCGTGACCGTGTCGCCACACAACAGTCGGACCTGCCCTGCGTCGGTGGTGACGTCATAGGTCGCCGGCATGCTGGGCTACTCCTTCGTCGTGGGGCGCTTGCGCGCCGGCTTCGTCTCCGGCGCCAGCCGCTCCGCCAGCCCGTCGATCGCCGCCCGAAGCGCGACCGTCTCGGCCAGCAGCGCGGCCAGGTAGTCGTCGGTGACGGTGACGGGCGCCGGCAGTCCCAGGCGCCGCGTCACCTCACGCGCGTCCGTCATCCGGCTACGAGCCGGACCCGTTGCTGGACACTGCCATCTTCGGGTTGGCGCGCGCGCCGCCGAAGGCGTGGCGGACCTTGTAGTCCACCGTGTCCGTGGCGAAGTCGCCGTCGAGCGGGTTCAGCCCGGCCCCGCCGACGCGGCGCTGGTTCGACTCCTTGATGAACACCTCCGGCGCGTCGTGACCGCGCAACCGCGCGCCGATCAGCGCCGGGTTGCCGTTCGACGGCGAGGCGAACAGGAACCACGACGTCGAGCCGTTCGCCGAGGTGGCGATAGCCGGGATGTACGGATCGACCGACACGCGCACGCGCTGGCGGATCCAGTTGGCCGTCTTGATCTGCTGCTGCGCCGTGCCGGCGGTCGCGTTCGGGTCGATGATCAGCTCGGTCGCGTTGACGATCGACAGCGCGGTCATCTCCAGCGCCGGCGGCACCACGAGTTCGACCGCCTCGATCAGGATCGGCTCGCCGTCGGCGTCGGTCTGCGCGGCCAGCTTGCCGAACGCGGTCTGCAGGCCGGCGATCGACAGTGCCGGGTTGCCGGTGACGATGTTGGCGTTGCCGGCGGTGAACATCGACGCGTGCGGCCCGGAACCATCGACGTAGAGCGCCGACATGACGCGCTGCTCGGTGCGCCGCGCCGCCCGGCCCAGCCGCGCCGGCAGCGTGGCGAACGAGTCCAGGTCGTCGTTGATCATCGTCTCCCACGAGAACTGGAGCGCCCGGCCGTATTTACCGACCGTCAGCTGGTAGCGCGTCTCGGTCAGGCTAGCCATCGGGTACTCGGTGCGCTCCGGCACCGCCGTCAGGACCGACTCGGCGCCGTCCAGCCTGAACACGTTGACGGTGCGGAAGTCCCTGACCGTCCGTGCCTGGGCGAAGTTTTCCCAGACCGGCGTGTACTCGCGGTACGACGCCAGGACGGCGCGGTCCATGATGTCGCCGAACAGCAATGGGAAATCGCTGGTCGTCATGGCCTCACGCAGGAGGTAGTCCGGGCGCCGCCCGGCCATGACGTCGCCCAGCAGCCCGGCGGCCTCGGCGAGCCGCCGCTGGTACTCCACCGACTCGCGCATCGCGCCGTGGCGGACGCCGACGCCGGCGTCGCCGAACAGCGTCGAGACCGACGCCTGGTCGGCGCGGACCGATTCCAGCAGATCGAGAAACTCAGCCATCGTATTCCCCCTCCGGCGCCCCCGCGCCTCCCCGTGCCGGCTAGTAACCGAGCTTGACCGCGATCGTCGCGGTTGCGGCCGACGTGACCGCCCCCAGCGCGTAGCCGAAGCGAACGCCGGTGTTTTTCTTGCTCAGCTTCGGCGTGTCGGCCGTGACGTAGTAGATGATGTCGCCGACCGCGACCGCGCTGTTGCCGGACTGGTCGACGCCCTTGACCGACAGGTCATAGACGCCGCCGGTATCGACGGACGTCGCAGTCGCCGCGTTGCCGCCGGCGCCCTCGTTCACCTGGGCGACGCCCGGGATCTGCCCGACCAGCACCGGATCGCCGCTGGCCGGCGTCGCCGGATCAGTGGCCGCCAGCGACAGGAATCGGCCCTCGCCGTACTTCTGGTTTCGCGCCATGCTCGTACTCCCCTATCCCCAGCCCCGCGGCGTCCTAGCGCCCGCGGACGGCGATCTCGCGCCCGGCCTGCGACAGCCCGAACACGCCCATCACGTTGCCCAGCGCCGCCTCGAGCTGCGCGCTGGCGTCCGCCCCGCCGGACGGACCCATGCCGGTGACGCCCGTCCCGGCCTCGGTCATCCCGGCCAGGTCGGCGCGCCACGTCGCGACCGCGGCATCGATCGCCGCGTCCAGCGCCGCCGCGTCGAGCTGGCCCGCGTCCGTCACCGGCGCGATATCGGCCAACCCCTCGGTGATGCGCCGCGTCGCGAACGCCGGCAGCTCGACAGCGGCCAGCCGCTCGGCCACACGCGCGCGCGCCGCGCCGGCCATCTGTGCGGCCACGAGCCGCTCGTTCTCGGCCTCCAGCTCCGCGATCCGCGCGGTTGCCTCGGTCAGATCGTCCATGTCGTCCCCCTCTGATCCCCGCGTCTCGGCCGGCGACACAATGGCCGGCTCGTCCGTCCTGGCGGCACGCGCGGCGCGCGCCGACTCCAGCATCGTCACGACCTGACCGCCGGCGCCGGCGCGCGTGACCCAATCGACCGATTCGGCGCCGACCAGCCGATCGACTAGCCGGCCCTTCCGGCCCTCCGCCTCGCCCTCGGTAACCGCCCCGGACGCCCGGATCGATACGCCGATGTGCGGCGCGATCTCGCCGATCACGTCGCGGTACGGCGCGAACACCTCGGCGTCCGCGTAGAGGCCCGGCCCGGCTGGCCCGTTCGCGTCCCAGCGCGCGTCGCTGACCAGACGCCCGGCCAGATCACGCACTGACCGTTCCGGCCGGTCGTCGGCCTCGGAGACGGACGGGTGATCGAGATACATGTGTAAACCTGCTGTGAAGACACGAGGCCCGTCGCGTTCGAGCATCGCCGGCGCGTAGTAGCCCGACGACCCCCAGCCCGGCGCGATGATCCGGATAGGCACAGTGCCATCGTCGCGGAGCGCCGCTTCCGCCAACGCGACCAGGTCTGACCGCAGTGATTGCGCCTCCGACGTGGGCGACACCCGCACGTACTCAGTGCGCTGCATCACCTCGACGGGATCGCCGAAACTCACGGCGCCGGCGTCCGTGAGCGCGTAGTCGCGCTGGAAGAGCGTCGCGCCCGCCGGCGTCTCGTAGCGATAGACGACCGACGCGTCGAACACGTCCTGCACCCAGAGCCAGTAGCCGTCGCCCGGCACCGGATGGACGGAGCGCAGCGCCAGCGCCAGCGCGCGTTCGGTGTCGCCGTGGCTGAGCGCCTCGCGGACCGACTCCGCCGTGTCGCCCTCGTCCTGCGGCGTCGCGCCCAGCGCCCGCGATAGCAGTGCGCCGAGTGCCCGCCAGGCGGTGACGATGGCGCCGGCATTCGCAGCCGACAGGACCCGCCCTGCCTCGTCTACTCGATCATCCACGCAGCCCCCTGTAGATATATGCCTGCTAGATGCCATAACGATATCGTGACCAGCATAGTGGCCCGATTAGAATCGCGTCAACTACCCCGGCGCGCGTCGATACTGCAGCGTGCACCGGCATGCTGGGTGCGCCAACGGTCGATCGTCGCCCGATGGGAAGGTCGCCGTCGCCGGGATCCAGCCGGCGGCCTCGTTGTCTGCGCAGGCATCGCTGACTAGATCGTCGCCGACAGTCAGCCATGCCTTCTCCATCGTCAGCCCGGCGGACTCCATCTGGCGGATCGCGCCGGATGTGCCGGCCTCATACGCGTTGCCCACCTCGGTCACGGCGACCAGCTCGGCGCGGTCTCGGATGTGGTGCTGCGGCTTCGGCTCGGTGAAGCCTGCGTACGTCTCACGGATGGCCCCGGCCAGCCGCTGATAGCTCCAGCCGTCGGCGGTCGCCTCGCTGACCAGCCGGCGGATACCCTGGCGCGTCCCGTCGTTGATCTGCGTCACGCGCGTCGCGGCGTAGTCGTCTGCGTAGCCGACCGCGGCCGGGTTGTCCAGCGTGAACGTGCCGCTGATCCCCATCTGCGCCGCGACTTGGCCGGCGCCAGTGTCTAGCGCGAGCTGCACGTAGTGCCGCATCGATCCGACCATCCTGGCCGTCGTCGTGGCGAGCGCGGCGTCGGCGAGACGGTCCCAGGACGCCGGCGGCTCAGCCTCGACGAGACGAGCCGCCGGCGTGCGGACGGCTCGTTCATCGGTCTGCTGGGCGAATTCACTGGCGATTGTCGCCAGCGCGGCCAGCACCGCGCGAGACTGCGCTCGCCAGGCGGACCGCAGCTCGCCCGCCAGCGCGCGCTGCAACGGTGCCGTCGCCCGCTCCCGATCGCGTCGTGCGGCAGCCTCGAGGACGCGATCGAGCGCCTGCGCCAGCATGGTCATATCTCGGTCATGGGCGATCGGGATCAGCGCCACCGCATACTCCCTGCATGGCTGATATGCCGCTGCCGGCAATACCGGCAGCGGTACGCGATGATGTCCTCGTGGGTCCGGCGACGAGCTCGCGCCGCCAGCGGCTCATGATCGACCTGCGATCGTCGCTAGCACCTCGCGCATATCCCTCACCGCAGCGATGAACTGCGCGTCCATGTCAGCCGGCGCTGCTGGCTGACTTAGCGTGGCGTCCGGCGCGTCCGGCGGGTAGAGCGTGTCGAGCACGGCGTCGATGTCGTCCACATCCAGCGCTGCCAGCACCAGCCGCGCGACGGTCCGCTCCGCGCTCGGTGGAAGCAGCCGAGCGCCGATGCCGATCGCCTCGACGCGCGCCTTGACGTCGCGCTCGAGGATGTCCGGGAACGTGATAATCGGCGTGCGATCGATCGGCGCACCGTCACGGTCCGGATCCGGATGCATGACGACCACCGGCGAGCCGGACGCGCCCCCGATCGCGCGCCCGATGGCACGGAGTGCTCCGCGTGGCGCGATCACCGCCTGATCGATCGCGTAGTTCAGCAGATCGGCGATCGTGTCGCGCCAGTACGACTGACGCGCCGCCATCTTCAGCTCGGTCGGCCGATCGAGGGTCCTAGAGGTTGCCAAGTTGCCAACATCGGCGTTCCCGAACAATATCGTTTCCGGCACACCAATGCCGGCGGCGACCATCAGCCCGAGTCGGCGCGCGTCGTCCGGGTGTGGCGCGGCGCCACCCATCCGAACCAGGTCATAGTCCGCGCCCCCCTGGGCGCCGACGAACGTCGAGCCGGTGATCGGTGGCGGGTTCGTCTCGGGCCCAGGAGCTCCGACGGCCGATGCCAGGCGCGCCTTCGTCGCCGCGACGCCCTTCCGTCCGCCCGCGGTCGTGATGCGCGTCGCGAACGCGGCCTGCGCCCGGCGGATCGTCGCGAAGCGCTCGAGGTCGGTGCGCACAGCCACCGCCCAGTCGAGCGCGCTATACGTCTCCGGCACGCCGAAGCGCATCCGGCCAATGCCGCCCACATGGCGGTGCATCACCGACGCAGACCACTGCACCGGCACGCCGCCGATCGTGTCCGGCCGCTGCGTCTGCGGTGGCTGATAGCGCCAGTCCGGGTAGAGCGCCTCGCGCCGTGCCGGCGCCGCGCCAGTAGCCCCTCGGCGCTGCTCCTCCCAGACTCGTCGGTAGAACCACGGCGTCCTGATGTCGTCCGGGTCCGTGATGATGTCGCGGACCTCCTCGACGGCGATCGACCGCATGCGCACCCGCCCGGTCACCGCGTCGGTGAAGAGCACCAGGAACACGTTCCCCGTCGCGCTCAGCTCGATATCGGCGCGCTGCAGCGACGCGTCACTGGTCAGCTCAGCACGGTTGCCGGGGTCCTCCCAGAACGCACGGACGACGTCGTTGACCGCCGGATGGACGGCCGCGATATCGACGCCCAGCCCGGCGACGTAGTGGGACTGGACCTCGAGTGCGTGATTGATCAGCGGGTTCGCCAGGTAGGCGTAGCGGCTGCGCCGGATGATCGTGTCCAGCGCGTCGCGGCTGAACTCGCCGTCGAACGAGCCGCCGAGCTGCTGCCAGCCGTCGGCGTCCAGCGCCATTTCCAGCTCGGCCAGCCGTTCCTCGACCATCTCCAGATCCCACGCCTGGCGCTGCGCCAGCTCCGCCAGCGCCGCCGGCTCCATCGCGGCGTAGCCGTTGCCGTTCGTCGTGACCATCCCCGTCCCTCGTCCCGTTAGTAGCGCGGCCCGATCGTGACCATCTCGTCATCGGCCAGCGTCAGGATCCCGTCGTAGGCCGGCGGCGCCGTATAGAGCGACACGGCCAGCGCCAGCGCCATGGCCGCGTCGTCGTGTAGTCCGGATGGTGCGCCGTAGCGTATGCCGGTGCGCGTGTGGACGTACTCCATCGCCCGCAACTCGTCAGCGATCACACCCTCCGGTATACCGACCTCGCCGCGCTGGATCGTGACCGCTAGCCCCTCCATCAACTGTTGCTTGGATCTCGCCGAGAAGACGAACGGCGCGACGTTGCCGCCGGCAGCCGCGATCTGCTCAAAGACCGGATCGCCCAATCCTGTCGAGTCGACCAGCGCCGGCGTCGCGCCCGTCGTCGTGCGGATGCGCGCGATCGTCGCGGCCCAGTACGCGCCGGCCATGCCGGGTAGCAGCGCGCCCTCGTTCCAGCGTTCGGCCCAGGCGACGTTGCCGTCGGAGTCTAGCCCGACGCCGACCGTCCAGTCCTGGGCGCGCGCCAGGTCCCAGCCTGCCGCGACCGCCGGCGCGCCACTGGGCGCGCCGATCAGACACGCCTCGATCGCGGCCAGGCCGAACGGGTTGCTGCCATCGTCAGACGGTTCGGCCAGGTACAGCTCGCGCCAGACGTGATCCGGGAGCGCATCGCGCGCGTCCTCAATCTCCGCAGCGCTCAGTACCCCGCCGGCCACCGCATCCCATGCCGTCAATCGCGCGTAGTGCATGTGCGGATGGCCAGCCTCCGCGCGGCGCGCCAGTCGGTAGGCCCAGTTCTTCCGGCCTTTCACGTTGCCGATGATACGTAGCGGCCCGCGGGTGGCCGTCAGTGTCGACCGGACGGCGTGCCAGGAATCTTCTTTGACGCGGCTGGCCTCGTCGATCACTGCCCCGTACACGTCCTCGCCGTAGAGGCTGTCCGGATTCTCGGCGCCCTTGAACCAGAGGATGGCGCCATTGGCCAGCGTGACCGTTAGCTCGGACTCGTTGGACGTGTAGAGCTGGCGCGGCAGTCCGCGCTTGAGCCGCCGGTACGCTATCTTCGCCTGCGTATAGATCGGCGCGACCCACCAGTACGACCGGCCTGGCCGGCCGGTCAGCGCGGCCAGCTCCACGATCCATGCCAAGCAGCCGACCGTCTTGCCGGCCTTCGTGCTGGCCTCGATCACGCCATAGCGCGCCGGGTGGAAGATCGCCGCGCCCTGCGCCGGGTAGAGCCAAGGGCGGCGGTACTGGATCGACTGCGGCGCGCTAGCTGTCGCCGTCATCGTCGGTCCGATCACCCAGCGCCAGTGTGAAGACCACTGGCGCTCCGGCCGTCGTGATGTCTACGTCGGCGCGGGGTGTCCAGCCGCGATCGCGGCCGAGCGTCGTCAACACGAACTTCGCCGCGTCCCACTCTCCCGCGTTTAGCCGACGAACCAGCACCGATTCAGCCATATCAACGATCCCCGCCCGCGCCTCGGTGTAGGCAGCTGCGACCGTGGGATATCTCGCGATATATCGGTCGATGGTCGAAACGTTGCAGCCGAGCCGGCGCGCGGCAGCCGTCTTGATGCCAGCCGTCTCGCGGATGGCCGATGCCATATCGGCGGTAGTCCATGCCGCCTTACCAGCCATCTACCACCACCGCACCATCTGCATTTTGGAGCGCGACGGTCGGAGTCGAACCGCCCTCTCCCGCATGGATAGCGGGCGCATCGGCCACGATGCTTGTCGCGCGT
>Ga0138256_10008340_pt1 | contig 10895 bp, 4 predicted proteins | sample KNB2016incub_MG_FD_105486 | JGI IMG/M metagenome (GOLD analysis project Ga0138256, IMG submission 105486) | Active sludge microbial communities from wastewater in Klosterneuburg, Austria - KNB2014incub_MG | ecosystem: Engineered > WWTP > Activated sludge > Unclassified | place: Austria... | reverse complement strand
TGAGCGATACTAGAGCGTGACTCAAAAATGCCCTTCGGGCTACGCTCGGGTCTTTCGCGCCCATGCTTCGTTGCCGGAACCCTCGCAGAGCACCCGACTATGCTCGGTTCCGGCGCCTCGCCTGAACGCGAGATCCCTCTCGCTCGCTTACGAAAGCAATTTTGGGATACGCTCTAGGGCTTGTAGTGCTTCATCGCCTCGGGCATATACGCCTCCAGATCCCGGATCCGGGTCGCGTCACTGGGGTGGGTGCTTAATAGCTCAGGGGGCTTGCCGCCGCCGCTCTGAGCGGACATGCGTTCCCAGAATTTGGGCGCTGTGCGGGGATCGTATCCGGCCATGGCCATGAACACCAGACCCATTTTGTCGGCCTCTGATTCGTGGCTGCGGCTATAGGCCAGCATACCCAGTTGGGTGCCGATGCCATAGCTCTGTAGGAATAGGTCATGGGTCCATTGGGGCTTTTCGCTCAATGCCACGCTCAGCGCAAGTCCGACACCTTGGGCCAGCATGCCCTGGCTCATGCGCTCGTTGCCATGGCGGGCAATGGCGTGGGCGATCTCATGCCCCATCACCACGGCGAGCCCCGCTTCATCCTGCGTGACGGGCAGAATGCCGGTATAGACCACCACTTTGCCTCCCGGCATACACCACGCGTTCACCGTGGGATCGTTCACCACATTGAACTCCCAATTGAACCCGTCGATGCGGCTCGATGCGCCCACCCCGGCCAGGTAGTCGGCGGAGGCTTTCGCCAGGCGTTGCCCGATGCCCCGCACCATGGCCACCCGCTGATCGCCCGCCGGCAAAGGCGGATTCTCCTTCAGGAAGCCCTGGTACTCGGTGAGCGACATGCCCATCAGGTCGCTCTCGGGCAGCAGGTTCAACTGGTTCCGGCCGGTGATCGGCACCGAACCGCAGGCGTTCAAGAGGAGCAACGCCGCAATGGCGCCCGCACGGGTGGGATAGTTCATTGGATATCGGCGGAAAGGCCTTGTGCGTGCAACGCGTTGCACATCGGCTCCAAACGATCGAAGCTGCCGCGCTTCACGCCGCATTTGCCATTGTAGTGTACGATCCACGCGCATTGCTCGGCCTGGAGGGGGTCGTGATCGCAGATCTCCACCAAGCACTGGATCACATGCTGGAAAGTGTTCACGTCGTCGTTGAAGACCAGTAGCTCACGCTGTGGTCCTTTCTCGTAAAGCACCTCATCGAGGAGGGCGACTTCGGGGTCGAGGGTATGCACCATGATGGATGGTGCGAAGTTAGGGACGGATGGAAGGACCTCAGGGGGTCACCAGGGTGGGCTCCACCATCACGCCATCGCCGAATTTGGCGATGAGCGCACGCGCTTCGGCGACCGGGATCCGCTTGCCATTGAGGTAAGCGGTGACGAAAGCATCCTTCACCCCTTGCTGCACCGCGCGGTCCTTGCGTCCACGGACCACCTCCATATCGCGGTAGATCCCTGTCGTGTAGCGCACTTTCCCACCGGTGATCAGTTCGCTGTTCAGCGGAGTGATGTTGAAGAGCTTGTCCAACGCGACCGGCTTCGAGTAGACACCCACCTGCACGGTGAAGAAGAGCCCCTTCACCACTTCCACCTGGCGGGCAGGCGCGGCCGAGGGATCGTTGTAATAAGCGACGGCCTCGGGCGCTGGCGTGAACTGAGCGAGCACTTCCTGTGCGGTGGCCGGATACTTCGCCAAGACTTGTTCGTCGCTCACGGCGGGCACCACCGCGGTCACTGATGGAGCCTGCATAACGACGACCGGGGGCGCCTCCTGAAGCGCTGCGGGCTGGACCGCGGGCTGTTCGACCGTCGGCTGCGGTGCTGGCGGGACCGCTGTTGTTGCGGGGATCTGTGTGGTCGCCGGGGCTTCCTGCGCGGCACGCGCGGTGGCCAGGTCGCGTGCTTCGCGCAAGGTGATGCGCTTCCCGTCCAGGTATGCCACTACGAAGGCGTCCCGGTAACCGCGATCACGCACGCTGGCCTTGGCCTCGTCCGCATTGTCGAAACTGACGAACATGCCCGCCGTGTAACGCATCAGGCCGTTCGATGTCCGTTCGGCCGTAACCGGCGTTAGGTCATTGAAGAGCTGCTGCGGCACGACATCGCGGAAGGCACCGATCTGCACTTTGAACACCAGACCCGAGGGCATGGGCGTCTCGATCGGGATCGGCTCCGCGCGGGGAACGGGGTTGTTCATCACCTCGAACACATCGTTGCGCAACGGCTCGATACGTTCCAAGGCAGTGCGTTCAGCGGTCCGCTCAGCAACGATCGGAGCATTGTCGCTCGCCAGCACTTGGGCCGGAGATACCACGGTCGGTTCGGCCGGTACTGGCTCCACGCCGCTGCCGACGGGTTGTGTACTCGGCACATCTGCCGCCGTGGTCGCTGGTGTGACCAACGGCACGGTGCTTCCATCGTTCGCACCGCTGGTTGTCGGCAGTGCAGCGGGGGTCTGCACGGCGAGCACCGGTTCGTTCGTTGGTGAAGTGGGCACTGGATCTTGTCCAGTGCGAGCGGTACCAACACTGTCCGCACCGGTCGCGCGCACCGCAGCAGCGGCCGTCCGATCCGCTACCGTCGAACCTGCTGGAACCACCGAGCGGGCCTCGGCGAGCATCGGCTCCACGCGGCGCGCGCGTTGCTCCAAAGCCATGATCTCCGATGCGCGTTCGTTCTCCATGCCTTGCAGGTAGAGCGCGGCCTGCCCGTCGTTCAGCGCGGAGGCACCTTTGAGGCGTTGTGCCACAGCGCTCAACGAATCGCTGCGTTGGCCCAGCTCGATCGCACGGGCGTTCATGCTCTCCATGCGTTCGCGACCACTTTCCGTCGCGGCTTCGGCACTGGAAGCCAGTTGTTCCGCTTGCACCTTCAACGCATCGGCCAGTTGACGCGTGGACACGGCCTCCTCCCCGGCGCTCGCTGCGGCTTCCACCTGCTGCAACGACTTCACCTTCGCCTGGAAGTAGCGGCTGTGATCCTCGTTGTCCATGACGAGCTGATGCTCCTGACCGCTGAGATAGTAGAACGCACGGAGCCGTTCCGCGAAAGCGCGCGCCTCGACCACGTCGCGTTGATGCTGCTCCAAAGCCCTGGCCTCTTCCGCTGTGCGCAGGGATGCTGTGTGCAGAGAGTCTGACATGGACTGCAGAAGCACGGCTTCCTTGGCGAGTTCATCCCGGTCCTTGCGCTTCGCGGTGGTCGCACTGTCCCGTAGCGCCACGGCGCGGTCCGCTAATTCCACCGAGCTGACCTCCTGCTGTTCCGCCCGTTGTGCCGTCTCTTTCACGCTGCGGTCCAGTAGCACGGGGTCCTCCTTCGCCAAAGCGCTCATCGTACCCATGCCATCGGCGTCGTTCGCCAGGAAACTGTCGTACCGCGGCTGTCCAGCGGGATCCAACGACCGCGCAACGAAGGGATCGGTGGTACCAGCGCTGCTCGTGTCAGCACCCATGCGCACGGGTTCGGTGGCAAGGAGGGCACTGTCCGCAACGACCACGTCCGTGGTGGTGTTGGTCCCCATCTCTTGCGTCGGCGGTGCGGATGGCACCATCCTATCGGAAGCTCCGTCCGCCCCGGCCATCGGCTCGACGGTCGCGGGCACGGTCGGCCCGAGAACGCGCTGTTGCACCTGTTCCATGGTGAGGGACTCACCGCGGACCAGCTCGCTGCTCAGGAGGTATGCGTTCGCCGTTATCGCGCGATCGAGTTCGGCCAATGCTTGCAGTTCGATGGTGTACGCCAGACGGAAAAGACTGTCGCGAGCGAGGATGTCTTCGCTCCGATCGGCCAGCTTCCGCAACCGTTCCGCATCGCCAGCGTGGCGCTTCGAATTCTCTTCCGCTGCCCGGGCGAGCGCCAAGACCGGCTCGTTGGGAGCGAACCCTTTACGGGCCACTTCAACACCCAGCACCTTCAAACTATCCCTGCCCTGTTCGAGCTCCTCCCGCGTGATGAACGCCGTGCGTTGCCCGAGGTCCGACCGGATGATCATCCGGTCATCGATCAGCTTGTCCGTGCTCTTGAGGAGCTTGTCGCGCGCCTTGCCGTAGAGCATGGTATCGAGCACCTGCTCCATGGAATCGATGCGACGGGTAAGGACGTCCATATCCGCGAGGTCCTTGTTCATGAGCCCCACCGCCTCCGAAACGGTGTTTGCCCGGTGCTCCAACCGGCTTTCGTAGACCCGCGTGGGATCCTCCGGGATGTCCACATAGTGGTCATCATAAGAGCCGGTTCCCATCCCGGGGTAGGGCGACGGGGTCGCCGGAACTCTATCCTGGGGTGCCTCCTCGGAGAGCACGATGGTGCGCGATGCTTCCTGTTTAAGGGACTCGATCCGTTGCTGATGTTCGAGCTTCAGGGTGCGCAGGCGTTCTACGCGTGGTAGGACCTCCGCCGCGCGCTTGGCATCCGCTTCGACCACCGCCAACTGGCGTTGCGTTTGTGCATCGATGCTGTCGATCAGCATCAGTTCCGCACCGGTAAGCGAAGCGATGCGCTCATCCAGGTCGGCGATCGTGTTCAAGCGCTCCACGTCGGCCGCGTAACCCGGGTAGAGTTGTTCGGAGAGGACCGGTCCCGGGACGCTCGCGGAGAACTGGAGCACGGGTCCCCCGTCCGTGGGAATGGCGTTCCCCTTCTGGTTCGGAGAGGCTGTCGCTGTGCCATCGATCGCGCCTGCTTCTACCGGAACTTCCACAGCAGGTCGGGCAAGGTCGAGCGCGAAGATCTCCTTGTTCACCTCCACGATGCGCGCGTCGATACGTGCGCGCTCATCCTTGTCGCGCGTGGCCGTGAGGAGCTGTGTCAACTCGGCCAACTGGTTCTCCAGCACGAAGCGTTGCTCTTCGTAAGTGATGGCAGGCGCAGCGGCGGGTTCTTGGACAGGAAGCGGCTCCGCTTCTTCACGCACTTGCTCGGGGGTGAGCGCTGGGCGATCCAAGGTGACCGTTCCCGTCCCCGTATTGATGGAAGCACCACTGGTGGGGGGCACCTGGCTTTGTGGTTCCCCTGCGGTGTTGTTGGTTTCGGGATCCGCAGGCGACACCTGACCTTGATCGCCTTGCGTTGAACCGATGGCCGGATCGTTGCTTTTCGGATCGGTGGTCGCGGCCTGTGACGTCGCAGCGACCAGGGAAGTGTCGGTGCCACTGGCGCGCTCCGTCCCTGGAGCGACCTCCCCCCCCGTGCGCACGCCATCGTGCTCGGGCACCGTGACCGGGGCGGCGTTCTCCACATTGCGCTCTGTGGCGCTGATGGTGCGGCCGACGGTGCTCTCCACACCCTCCTGCTCCGCAACCACTTCGGTCGCCGCGGATCGTTCGCCTACCGCCCGGCCCATATCGGCCAGATCCCAATCGTAGGACATGCGCGCGAGATCCGCAGCGGTGGTGTTCAACTCCGCTTCGTACCGCTGATCAATGGCCAGGTGACCTATCGCCACCTCGTTGCCTGCGATCCGCTCGCCTAGGGAGGTGATCGCCGTCGCATCCAGCTCGGTGGCCGGCTTCGCGCCTGGTTGTTCCTGCAACTCACCCACCAAGCCCGCCTTGGCCTTCAGCATGGTGACCTCCCGTTCCGCAATGCGAGCCTTCGTGAAGGCCTGGGCGACCTCTTGCCGCAGAAAGCCGAGTTGCTCCTCCAGACCCGTTATCTCGCGCTGCAGATCGTCCTTTTTGCTTTTGCTTTTGCTCTCCTCTTGCTCGCGTTTCAACCGGACGATCCGGTCGGTGAGTTCCCCTTCTTCGGCGCTGCGACCGCTGGCAGTGGCGAGCGTGCGCGCGGCTTCGAGTTCCTTCTCCGCTGCGGCGCGCCGTGCGCGTTCCTGCAGATCGGGGGCGCTGGCAGGACCTTTGTTCGCCTCGATCCGCTCGCGCGCTTGCACCAAGAGCGGCAGGGTGTTCTTCGTGTCCGTGGAGCTCAGTGCCCCGGTCAGATCGGTGGCCAACTTGGCCGCCCGCTCTCCGCGTTGCCGCGTGGCCGCTCGCTCGCTGTCCAAGTCCTCGCCCGCCTCCATGGCCGCGCGGGCTTTCAAATTGGCTACGCGTGAGCGTTGGCGTGCTGCGGCAGCATCGCGCATGGTCCTCTCCTTTTCCGCGGGATCGCTCGTGGTATTGGCCCGGGCGACCAGATCGGCCGCAGCGCGTGCTTCCGTATCGGCCACTGCGGCCTGTTCCAAAGCGACCGTATAGGCCGCGCCCGATCCCGATCGCAGGTCCTCCGCCTCCTTGGTGGCGTTGACCCCCTCCTCTTCAAGCTTCCGCACGACATCGGCCGTGGTAAGGTCCCCGGTGAAGCCCGCTTTGGCGAGCAGTTCGTTCTTCGTCGGGGCTGCTTCCTGGGCGACCACGGGTGGCGCTGCAGCGGCATTGCCCACCTCCAACTGGGCGCGGCGTTTGATCTCTTCCAGCGCCATGGTGATCAGATCACCCTCCAACGGCTCATCGAAGTAGTTCTTGATCATCAACCGCTCCTGTCCGGCCTGGTTCTCCAGCACGAGTTCTTGCCGGTACGCACGCGGTCCGTCGCTACGGGGTACTTCCACGATACCCGCATGGGTGCGCCCGCTCGGCCCCGCTTCCACCAGGAACCGATAGCGGCCGCTGCGCGGGAGGCTGAGCATATAGGTGCCGTTCATGTCGGTGCGTACATCCCCGACGACCTCCCGCGTAAGGGCGTCCTCCACGACGATATGCGCCTTGCGATCCTCGGCGTCGAAGGCCGAGGCGAAGGTGCCTTTGAGGACCGTGAGCACCACGGGCACTTGCTCGGTGCTTACGCGGAACACATGCAGCATACCCTGGCTGCTCGAACGCGCCGATGCGAAACACGCTTGCTTGCCTTCCCCGTCCACGATATAGAAGAGGTCGTCATCCGGCGTGTTCACCGCGAAGTCCATGTTCTCCGGGCGGCCGAACACGTCCATGCCTCGATCATACGTGCTCTTGAACACATCGAAGCCGCCCATGCTATTGTGGCCCTTGCTGGCGAAATAGAAGCTCTTCCCGTCCGGATGTATGAAGGCGAAATCCTCGTCCTGGTCCGTATTGATGAAACCCGCCAGCCGGGTCGGCTCGGCGAAAGAGCCGGTGGGCAACAGCTCGGTGCGGTAGATGTCGCGCCCGTTCTTACCGTCCTTACCGTAGCTGCTGAAGTAGATAGGGCCCGGCTTGTCCGGCAAGTAGATCAGTTGCCGCTCGCTGCTCTTCTTGTCCAACGAGGTCTTCAGCTCCTCCGGTGTGACCACGATGCGACCACCGATCCCCTCCAGGTCGTAGTACCGGAAGAACTCCCGGTCCTCCACTTCCACCTTGCTGTGCACGGAGATGTCCTTGAGGCTGCTGAGCAGTTGCTGCCCGTTGCGGCATTGCTGCTCCAAAGCGTCCACCGGTAGTTCGGCGATGGCCTTCTTATCTCCCGTGCCGCGGAACCGTTGGTAAGTGTTCAGCGCGTCATTGAAGCGGTAGTTGAGGTGGTAGGCCCGGCCCAGCCAATACCACACCGGGGCGGGGATGGCGGGATCTTCCGAGGCGTACTTGAGGAATCCAATGGCCTTCTCTCGGTCAGCGCCGCCCCCGAAGAGCACGCAGGTGCCGTAGTGGTAGTTGAGGATACGGTCCGATGGTTCCAAACTCACCAACTGCGAATACAGCGGGAGCGCTTCCGCGTAGTGCTTCTCGGCGAAAAGGCCATCGGCCTTGGCGCGCAGCTGCGCCGCACCGCTTTGGGCCGAACCGACCATTCCGCAAAGCAGCCCGAAGAGTATGGCCGCGGATCGCGTCATCTGTGAAGAGCGGCCCTTTGTACCGCACCGGAGGCCCTGCGGTTTCATGACGATCCGGCGTTCCGTCGCGCCCAGCTCATGCGGCTCTCTTCGCCCCGTAGTAGGCGACCGATGTTCTGGCGGTGAGTGAAGAAGACCAACAGGCAAAGCAGGATGGAGAACCCGATCTTCACGGGGTTGGTCTCGTGGTATACCAGCAGCAGGGAGAGCGGGAACACCAAGGCCGCCATCAAAGAGCCCAAGGACACGTAACGGGTGATGGCGAACACCAGCCCGAATGTGAGGATGCACAGCAGGGCCCCACCCGGATGCACGGCCAGGATACCACCGAGCGAAGTGGCTACGCCTTTCCCCCCTCTAAAGCCTGCGAACACCGGAAAGAGATGCCCGAGCACGGCGGCGATCACCAAGGAAACCCGCAGCCACATCCACGCGGAACCGTCCACTTCCAGGTCGGTGAAGTTGGGTAGTACGCGAACCGGAAGGAACCCCTTCAGGATGTCGATGATGAGCACCGGCACGCCGGCCTTCGGCCCCAACACCCGGAAAGTGTTCGTGGCACCCGCGTTCCGGCTCCCATGCTCACGTACGTCCAAGCCATGGAACACCTTGCCCCACCAAACGGCCGTGGGTACGCTGCCGATCAAATAGGCCAGCACTATGCTCATGGTGCCGTACACCCAGGGAAAGTCCATGGCTCAAAGACCGAAACGGTCCCGGAATTCATCCACTTTTCGTTTGTTCGTCAGCATGAACTGGTAGGCCGGTTCATCCTTCTTGCTTTCCTGTACACGCGCATCGTCCTTCAGTTCGGTCAGCATGGTGTTGAACTGCTGATCGCTGCTGTAGGCATAAAGGTAGTTGCGGCTGTACTGGAAGAAATAATAGGTCTGGTCGTCGAGCATCAGCAGGATGGTCATCATGTCCCCGCTCCGCTTGCGCTGCAGTTCCACCTTGCCCTTCACATAGCGGAACACGGGTTTCTTCAGCACGGTGCCCACGCCAAGCGGGCCGTCGCTCAGCCAACTCTGCTCCTGCTCGTCCCAATGCAACTTCACGTCGCAGAGCATCAGGCTCTTGGCCAGTTCGTCGGGCAACTTCTTGATCTCGCCCTTGAGGCTCAGTTCGCTGATCAGTTTGTCCGAACGTTCCAGGCCGAGCACTTCGCGCAGCATCCGTTCGTACGGGGTCTTGGTGATGTCCACCTGCTTCTGGTCCGGATAGGCCACCATCTCGGTGGTCATACGCTCCAAGGCGTTCTCGTGGAAGAAGAAATTGGTTAGCAAGGCCACCTGTGCGGTCGTGCGCGCGCTGTCGCTGCGGTGCTCCAAGGTGCCGAAGCCCTGCACTTCCACCCGGCCGAGGTTAAGCCCGTGCCCGATCCTTCCGTCGCCGGTGATGCGGCAATCGTCGGTGCTCAGGCTCACCAGATCACCGGGTAGGTTGCGTTGGCGGATCTTCTCCTTGTTACCCACCACGTAGGCCTTCTTCGCCTTGTCATAGAACAACAGCCCCTTCGCTGTGATCACCGGTGCGTCCTGCTTGGCACGCTTGCGGCTCAAGAAGGTGCCGTAGCTCTTGAAGGGATCCTCGGCGGTGAGGAAGACGCCATTGCCGATGGCCAGGCCTTGATCGTCCAATAGTGAATCGCTCACTGGAATGAAGACCTCGGCTGGATCGATGCGGCCCTCGAACCGCATCCAGTTGCGCTCCAATCCCGCACAACCATGCTGCACGCGTGTGCTCCCACTGAATTTGAGCTCCTTGACGCTCGCTTCGATCATCACATCCCCGAAATAGTCGAAGGCAGGACTAAGCTGGAACGTTTCATCCTCCAGGATGCGGCCGCGCGCATAGGTTTGGTAGGCGGTGTCGACGTTCACGTTCTGCAATCGGATCTTGGTGGTCTTCTTGTTCTCGTCCACGTAGTCATAGGCGCCCGTGGCGCTGTACTGCCTGCGTGCTTTGATGTCCACTGTGGCTTCGTAGATGCGATGGTACTTGGTCACGTAGTTCGCCGTAACCACGGCATTGGTCAATGGGTCGATCTCCGCGTTGCGACGGATCCTGACGCGCATGCTGTCCGGTGTCACCAAGGCATCGGCCACCTGGATATACTGCACGTCGTTGGCGGTAATGAGGTGCTTCTTCAGATCATAACGCGCCTTGGGCGCCATGAAGGCGAGTGAGTCCTGGTCGGGGCGTATGCTGATGAAGTTGGAGCCGGAGAGCTGCAGGTCCTCCGAACCGACCGCGGCGGTGCGATCGCTCTCCAATTCGATATCTCCCTGGTCCATATACCACTTGAAGCGGTCCATGTAGCAGATGTACTGGTTCACCGGGAACTCCACCTTGGTCTCGTCTCCGTTGCTCACGAACTCACCCACACGTTCGTCCAGTTTTACCGTGGCGTTCACGTCGTCGGTGCGAAAGGCGATGCTGGCGGTATCCCCCTCGGTGAGGCGGAAGTCGCTGGTATCCGATTGGAGTTGCAACGTCTTGAAGTCATACAGGTCCGCGCGCAGGGTGGCATTGCCGAAATCGACCAGTCCGGCACCGGTCATACCCTTGGGGCTCAGATCGGTGCTGCCGTGCAGCAGTGCCTCGCCCTCGTACATCACCATCGGACCTGCGGTCACTTGGGCGTGCAGGTTGTCCCGTGCGGGTTCCAAACGCAAGAAGACCTGGCCACCGTGTACGCCCGGCACGTTCAGCGCGGTCGTGCTCGGTGAATTGATCAGCGTGTCGGCTATGCCGAAGGTGCTGTCCGGGGTGAATACGAAGCCCTTGGACCGGGCCATGGTGGTGAGATAGGCGAGTTCGCCGTCGCCTTGCAGGCCGTTGTGGTTGAGGGTGATGGTGTTGTCGAACTTGGAACGTTTGCCGTACAGTGGCATACCGCCATCGCCCGTTCCGCGTACGAAACCCAACGCATAATCCGTCTGCAAACGCAAGGGCTCGCGGATATCCGGGAAGATGCCCGCGCTCACCCACGTACCCGGGAAGAAGAGTCCGCTGTTGGTGAAGTTGTCCAAGCTGTCGATCTGGAACGGATCGCTGCGGTAGTAGAAACGGTCCCTGTTGTACACGCCC
>Ga0138256_10008339_pt1 | contig 10896 bp, 10 predicted proteins | sample KNB2016incub_MG_FD_105486 | JGI IMG/M metagenome (GOLD analysis project Ga0138256, IMG submission 105486) | Active sludge microbial communities from wastewater in Klosterneuburg, Austria - KNB2014incub_MG | ecosystem: Engineered > WWTP > Activated sludge > Unclassified | place: Austria... | reverse complement strand
TGGATCACGATGATCCCCAGCACCGCCGACCAGGCAGAGCCGCGCCCGCCGAAAAGGCTGGTGCCGCCGATCACCGCCGCCGCGATGGCGTTCAGGTTCACGTCGCCGGTCCCGGCCTGCTGGCTGGAGGAGGCAAGGCGCGAGGCCGAGAGGACACCACCAAGGGCGGCAAGCGTGGAGCAGAGCATGAAGGCCGAAAGGTAGATCTTGCGGACATTGATGCCCGACCGCCGCGCGGCCTCGCGGTTGCCGCCGACGGCGAACATCGAGCGGCCCCATTGGGTGCGGGTGAGGCCGTAGTTCAGGATCACCGCCAGCAGAAGGAAAAGGCCGAACATCACCGGCACGCCGCGGCCAAGATGCAGGTAGTAGATCGCGCCTTCCAGCGCCACGGTCAGGGCGGCGGCCTTCAGCACCAGGCGGGTGAGGGGTTGCGAGGACAGCCCCGCCGCCTCGCGTTGCTTCATCACCGACAGGCCGACCCAGATCATCACGGCCCCCGGCAGCAGGCCGAGAAGATAGGAAAGCCAGGCCGGGAGAATCCAGAGCTGGCCGAAGCCCACCAGCGGCGAGGCGAAGGGCAGGTTGATCGAGCCGGTGGGGCCGAGGATGTAAAGCTGGAGGCCAAGGATCGCGAGCAGTCCCGAGAGGGTGGAGACGAAGCTGGGCATTCCAAGCCGGTTGAAGAGGATCGCGTAGACCGCGCCGATCAGCGCGCCACAGGCGAGGGCGGCGAGGATGGCGAGGGGGAGGGACACGCCCGCATTGACCCAGAGGACCCCGATCATCGCCGAGGCAAGCCCGCTCATCGAGCCGACGGAAAGGTCGATTTCCCCCAGCATCAGCACGCAGACGATGCCAAGCGAAATGACGCCGACAGTGGCGCAGTCGAACAGAAGGTTCACCAGGTTGTTCGGCGCCAGGAACACCGGGTTCAGCGCGGAAAACACGGTGGAGATCAGGATCAGCCCGACGATGACGGGCAGCATCCCGAGGTCGCCGGAGCGCAGCCGGTCGGTGAAATCCTTCAGCGCGCCTTTCAGGCTGTCGTCATGGCGGACGCGGGCATCGGCCCGGTCGAGTGTCGGTTTGTTGGTCATGCCGGTGCCCCCCCTGCTTCGGCGGCCAGGCGTTCCTGCCGGCGCGACACCGAATTCTCGCTGGCCCCGGTGATCGCGGCGACAAGGTCCTGATGCGAGATGTCCGCGCTGAAGGTGCCGTTGTTCCGCCCAAGCCGCAGCACGACGATCCGGTCGGCCACGGCGCGGACGTCTTCCATGTTGTGACTGATGATGATGACGCCAAGGCCGCGGTCGCGGACCCGCTCGATCAGGTTCAGCACCTCGGCGGTTTGTGCCACCCCCAGCGCCGCCGTGGGTTCGTCCAGCATGATGATGCGGGGGTCAAGCAGCAGCGAGCGCGCGATGGCGACGGTCTGGCGCTGGCCACCCGAAAGCGAGGCGACAGGTTCGCGGACCGAAGGGATGCGGGCGGCGAGTTCCTTGAGGAGCGTCCAGGCCCGGACCTCCATCTGCACCTCGTCCAGCCGCCAGGGCGAAAGCTCGTGGCCGAGGAACAGATTCGCCACCACATCAAGGTTTTCGCACAGAGCGAGATCCTGGAAGACCGTGGCGATGCCCATCTCCAGTGCCTTGGCGGGGGTGTCCAGCGAGACGGGGCGGCCCATGTAGGTGATGCTGCCCTCGGTCGGCTGGTGGACGCCCGCCAGGACCTTGACCAGCGTCGATTTGCCCGCGCCGTTGTCGCCGACCAGCGCCACGACTTCGCCCGCATGGACGTCAAGCTCGATGTCGGTCAGGGCGGACACCGCGCCGAAGCGTTTCGACACGCCGCGCAGCGACAGGATGCACTCGCCCTTCGCGGGCAGTCTTTCGCGTGCCTGCATGATTTCTTCCCCCCAATGGTGCCCGGCCCCGCAAAGGGACCGGGCCGGTTTCCGGCTTACTGGGTGATCCCCAGCGCCTTGCAGCCTTCAGCATACTCGCCCGTGCAGATTTCCTCGGGGGTGTTGATGCCCTTGTCGAAGATTTCCGCCTTGATGTTCTCCGCCGTCACGACTGCGGGGACGAAGAGCTCGGACGGCGTGTTGTAAAGCGTGGTCTTCGCTTCCGGGGTTTCGCCCTTCAGGAAGGCCACGGCCACATTCGCCGCCGCCGCCGCCACGATTTCCGAAGGCTTGGAGATCGTGTTGTACTGGTCGCCCGAGATGATCAGCTGCAAGGCCGCGATGGTCGCGTCGTTGCCCGTCACCGGGGGAACCGGGTCGACGCCCGCCGCCTTGAAGGCCGCAACCGCGCCGCCGCCGGTGCCGTCGTTCGCGGCAACCACGCCGACGATTTCGGCGCCGAAGCGGGTGATCTGGCCCGCCGCCCATTGCTGGGCTTCCGGCGGCGCCCAGTCCGGCGTGTCGAACTCGGCCAGGGTCTTGTAGGGCGAGGCGTCAAGTGCGGCGTCGATGCCGTCGCGGATCAGACCGGCAGCGGCGTCGGTGGGCGAGCCGTTGATCTGGAGGACGCCCGCGCCGTCCGGCACGCCGCTGGCTTTCAGATGGTCGACCAGCGATTGCGCGATGGCCTGGCCGATGCCCTTGTTGTCGAACGAGACGTAGTAATCCGCCGGGGCATCCGGGATCGGGCGGTCATAGGCGATGACCTTGACGCCCTGCGACTGCGCCAGCGTCACCAGCGCGGCAGCGGCAGCACTGTCGACCGGGTCAAGCACGATGACCTTCGCGCCCTGGGTCAGGACCGAGTTGAACTGCTGCTGCTGCAGCGCCACATCGGCATTGGCGTTCTGGTAGATCACCGTGCAATCGGCGCAGAGCTTCTTCATCTCGGCCTCGAAGCCGGGATAGTCATGCTCTTCATAGCGGGTCGAGGCCTGGTCGGGCATCAGGAAGGCCACGGTCGCGGCCTCTTGCGCCATCCCCGCGCCCGAGGTCAGCGCAAGCGCCGTGCCGGCCAGCAGCATCAGTTTGAGTTTCGTCATGGTTTCTCTCCCTAGGTGGTGTCGTGAATCTGTCCCGGTTGCGCTTGGACTTGCCCGAGGGTCGGGCAAGAACCGGCCGTGCTGCGCACCGGAGGGTCGGGCGCGGCCAGTCATTCGGTCGGATCCCTGGGTCAGGCGGCCAGCGGGCGGTTGTCCTCGTGCAGCGCGCGGAACCGGCTGGGCGGCATCCCCTTTCGTCGCAGGAACTGGCGGTTGAAATTCGACAGGTTGTTGAAGCCCACCGCATAGCAGATGTCCGTCACCGACTTTTCGGCATCGTTCATCAACATCTGGCAGGCGAGATTGATCCGCAGGCGGTTGATATACTCGACGACACCCATGCCGGTGTGACGCCGGAAGCTGCGCGAGAAGGCCGAAGGGGTCATCCCCGCCGTTCCCGCAAGATCGCTTTCGGTGAAATCCTCGGTCAGGTTGGCGTTGATATAGGCCAGGGCCTTGTTCACCCCCGCCGTCATGAAGCCCGAAGGGTCGGGCAGATAGGCGTCCGACGCCAGCGCCCGCGCGCCGCTGTCGGCGGCGAGATTCGCCAGCAGGTCAAGGAACAGGCTGGCCCGGCGTGGCCCGCGGGCCTGGACCAGTTCGGCCAGGATCGGCGCGCAATGCCGTGAGCAGGCGTCCGAGAACAGGCTGCCGCGACGACTGAGCGCGAAGAGGCCGGAAAAGCCGCCCGTGTCGGGGAAGGTCTCGGCGATTCGCACAAGCAGGTCTTCGGGAAATTGCAGGACACGGCTGCGCAACGGCACGGTTTCGCCCTCGGCGACATGCGACACCCAGTTGTGCGGCAGGTTCGGTCCGGTCAGGACCAGATTGCCGGGGGCGAATTCGCCGATGAAATCGCCGATGTAATAATGGCCCGAGGTCTCGACGACATGGTGGACTTCAAGCTCGGGGTGAAAATGCCAGCGCACGGTATGGAAGGGATAGCCGTGCTCCCAGGCCTTGAAGGATTGCCCGTGGCCGATCTGGACGACTTCAAGATCCGGTTGCATCGCATTCTCCCCCACGGCCCACGCCTGCTGGCTGGGACGGGCTGTCACCGGAGGCGACGGCCCATTGGACAAGAGTGCCGTAAAGATTCGCCGGCTGCTACCTCTGCGCAGACCGATTCATGATACTTTTTTGACTTTCTGCGGTGCAGTATGATGCAAATTTCATGGATGGCGCAGCAAGTCGCAGGCGGTGCGGCCCCGCTGGCCCTGGACGCCAGGCACCAGCGGACCGCTTACACCAGCCGCGACACTTCGACCGCTGCGCGGACGAAATCGGCAAACAGCGGATGCGGCGCGAACGGCTTCGACTTCAGCTCGGGGTGGAACTGGACGCCGATGAACCAGGGATGGTCCTTGACCTCGACGATCTCGGGCAGGCGGCCGTCGGGGGACATGCCGCTGAAGATCAGGCCGCATTTTTCCAGCCCGGCGATGTACTTGGCATCGACCTCGTAGCGGTGGCGGTGGCGTTCCTCGATCACGGTGGTGCCGTAGATGCGCGCCACGGCGGAACCGTCCTTGAGATTCGCGGTATAGGCCCCCAGCCGCATGGTGCCGCCCTTGGCATCGTCGGCCTTGCGGCGGACGGTGTGGTTGCCCTGCACCCATTCCTTCAGGTGGTAGACCACCGGAGTGAAGCGTTTCGCACCGGCTTCGTGGTCGAACTCTTCCGACCCGGCATCCTTCATCCCGACAAGGGTGCGGGAGGCCTCGATCACAGCCATCTGCATGCCGAGACAGATCCCGAGATAGGGGATCTTTTTCTCACGCGCGTAGCGGGCGGCGTTGATCTTGCCTTCGGTGCCACGCTCGCCGAAACCGCCGGGCACGAGGATGGCGTGGAAGCGTTCGAGGTAGGGCGCGGGGTCCTCGCGCTCGAAAATCTCCGAGTCGATCCATTCGGCGCGGACCTTGGTGCGGTTCGCCATGCCGCCATGGGTCAGGGCCTCGGCGATGGATTTGTAGGCGTCTTCCAGCTGGGTATACTTGCCGACGATGGCAACACGCACCTCGCCTTCGGGGTGAGAGATGCGGTCCATCACATCCTCCCAGCGGGCAAGGTTGGGCTTCGGCGCGGGGGTGATGTCGAAGGCATCCAGCACCGCCTGGTCAAGGCCGGCCTGGTGATAGGCAAGCGGGGCCTGGTAGATGGTTTTCAGGTCATAGGCCGGAATGACATGCTCTTTGCGGACATTGCAGAAGAGGGCGATCTTCTCGCGTTCCCGGTCGGGGATCGGGTGTTCGGAGCGGCAGACAAGCACATCGGGGGCAAGGCCGATGCTTTGCAATTCCTTGACGCTGTGCTGGGTGGGCTTGGTTTTCAGTTCCCCGGAGGCTGCGAGGTAGCGCAGGAGCGTCAGGTGCATCAGGATCGACTGCCCGCGCGGGCGTTCGTGGATGAACTGGCGGATCGCCTCGAAGAACGGCAGGCCCTCGATGTCGCCGACGGTGCCGCCGATCTCGCAGAGCATGAAATCCACCTCCTCGTCGCCGATGCGCAGGAAGTCCTTGATCTCGTTGGTGACGTGCGGGATCACCTGGATGGTTTTTCCCAGATAATCGCCGCGGCGTTCCTTTTCCAGCACGTTGGAATAGATCCGGCCCGAGGAGATGCTGTCGGTCTGCCGGGCATGGACGCCGGTGAAGCGTTCGTAATGGCCGAGGTCAAGGTCGGTCTCGGCGCCGTCATCGGTCACGAAGACCTCGCCATGCTCGAAGGGCGACATCGTGCCGGGATCGACGTTCAGGTAGGGGTCAAGCTTGCGCAGGCGGACGGTGTAGCCCCTTGCCTGCAAAAGCGCGCCCAGGGCGGCTGAGGCGAGGCCCTTGCCGAGGGAGGAAACCACGCCGCCGGTGATGAAGATGTAACGCGCCAAGGCGGGACTCCCGTGTCAAACAACGCGATTCGGGTGGGGTGGAATCGCGGCACCACGGGAGTCGTGATATAGCGACTCCCGTCAGAATAGGCAACGCCCCCCGCTAGATCATGCGGACGAAGCCGGGGGGATGGCCAAGCAGTTGTGGATCAGGGATTGGCAGGCGGCGCGACAGGCGCGTCGACCGGAGGCGGCGCAGCCGGGGCCGTGGCGCTGCCGGGCAGGGTGAGATCGGTGCCCGCAAGGCCGCCGCCGGTGGTGGCGGGAGCTTCGGTTGCGGGGGCCTCTGCCGCAGGGGCATTTGCGTCGACGACCGAGCCGGTGTTGCCGCCGCGGGCGGCCAGGACGGTCAGAGTGACCGAGGTCACGATGAAGGCCGTGGCGAAGATCCAGGTCAGCTTGGTCATCGCGGTGGCAGCGCCCCGCGCCGACATGGTGCCGCCGCCGCCGCCGCCAATGCCGAGCCCGCCGCCTTCGGACCGCTGCAGGAGCACGACCCCGATGAGGAGGAGCGCAAGGATCAGATGGATGGTGAGAACGACGTTTTCCATGAACCTTCCCGGAAGCTGACGCGCCTATCTAGGCGGAAGGGGGCGGGCGCGCAAGAGTTCCCGGACGGGGTGCCGCCTCGGGGGGCATCGAGCCCCCGCTCGGTGGCGCTGCCGCGGAAAGCGGCCCGGCCTGGCGCAGGGCCAAGGCGTTGCAGCCTCCGGCGGGGATATTTGCACCAGTATGAAAGGCTCAGCCTTCGTGGACGGCGGAAAGCTTGTTGCCGTCGGGATCGCGGACATAGGCCGCGAAGAAGGCGGCGCCATGGGGGCGATAGCCGGGGGCACCCTCGTCGCTGCCGCCATGGGCAAGGGCGGCGGCGTGGAAGGCCTTCACCGCCAGTTGGTCGGGGGCGATGAGGGCGGGCATCGAGCCGTTGCCGATGCTGGCGGGCTTGCCATCGAAGGGGAGGGTGATCCAGAGCCTTGGGCGGCGGTCGTCGGGCAGGCCGTAGCCGAGTTCGGCCGGCTCGGTCGCGCGGCGGACAAGGCCAAGGGGGGCGAGGGCCGCGTCGTAGAACCGGGCGGCGCGGGCAAGATCATTGGTGCCGAGGGTGAGGTAGAGGAAGGTCTCAGCCATCGACTTCGTCCGTCGTCTGCTGGCCCGACAGGCGCTGGCGCAGGATCGACCAGGACATGCCGACGCCCAGGATCAGCGACAGCACCAGGATGCCAAGCCAGATGTTCAGCGCCGAGTTCTGCAGGCCGAGGAGGCCCCAGTCGGACAGCACCCAGATCCCGGCGGCGAAGATCGCGGCGATGATGATCGCGCCGAGAATCCCGATCGAGCGCAGGGTGGCGACGAGATAGACCATGGCCATGACGGCAAGGATCAGCCCGGTGAAGACGACGAGCGGCATCTGCTCGCCCCAGCCGTCGCGCGCCCAGGTCACATAGTTCCAGCGGGTCGGATTGAAGATCGCTGCGAGAAGGACGAAGGCCCCGAGCCAGCGCAGAAGGAAGCCCATGATTACCCGGCCTTGGTTGCTTGCCCGGCCATCCTAGCGCAAGCCACCGGGATGGGCCAAGCGAAAGGATGCCTTTGCATCGCCGCGCATGCGGATCGCATCGGTCGCCGATTGACCATGGGCAGGTCTGAGGGATATGTGCAACACATGGAATTTGTTTCGCGCCAAAGATGCGTTTGCTGCGGGCCAAAGGGTGATGTGTGCGATATGTGTCTGAACTGGATAGAATGGCGAACCAATTCGCCGCATGAGGTAGAAAAATGAAAAACAAGGCTCTGCTTACCCTCGCGCTGGCCGTTGTGCCCGGGCTGGCATCGGCTGAAATCACCGTCACCGGAGGGGCGACGCTGACCTATGGCGAGCTGGATGGGGCGTTCGGCCCGAACGATATCAAGGAGAAGGGCCTCGACGGCCGCATGAAGCTCGACTTCGGCAATGGCATCCTTTTCGGGGTGCAGGTCGGCAAGATCGACATGCCGGTCTCGGGCACGCCGATCTCGCTGGAGGGTGAGTTCATCGCGCTGGATGCAGCCTACAAGTTCGCAAACGGCATGCGGGTGGGCGCCTATGCCGACCGGCTGACGATGGGGGCTGACCTGTCGCCGATTGACCTGACCCTGAAGACCAGCGGTCTGTCGGTTGGCTATGAAGGCCAGGGCTTCGACGTCGAGGCCTTCATGGGCCAGACCTCGATCTCGCCAGCGATCGGGCCTATTGATATCGACAATCTTGGGGTCGCTGTCTCTTACACCGGCCAGCCGGGGCTGGAAGCCGGGGCGACCTGGTTGCGTGCCGATCTGTCTTCAGGTGGCACGTCGCAGAACATCGACTTCAAGGGCGTGGCGGCAAGCTATGTGTTCAAGGACGCCTTCATCGTCTACGGCGGCATCAGCAAGGCCGATTTCTTCATCTCCGGCGCGAACTTCGACACCACGGGTCTGGGCATTGGCTACGACCTGGGCGCAAAGACCGGATTCAGCGCCACCGTTTCCCTTGAGGTCGCGAATACCGATTTCGGAACCGGGACTGACCTCGACGCGGTCCGGCTTGGGCTGACCGTCCCGTTCGGGGCCAAGGGTCCGGCCCTGCCGATGAACAGCGTGGCGGATTCGATCCTGAACCCGCGGCACGGCGCGTTCAACGCGGCGCTGACCTCGGCGTTCTGATCCCCGGCGATACGGAACGGAAGGGGCGTGCCGATGGCGCGCCCCTTTTGCTTTGGGTGATCCGCTGCTTTGGCAGGCGTGTCAGCCTATGGCGTCGTCACGATGGCTTGGTGACGGGGGAAGCGGCGAAGAGCCAACCCCACAGAGCCGCCCCGACAAGACCACCCGCCAGTTGCGCCAGGACAAAGCCGGGAACCGAAGCCGGTGCGATGCCGGCAAAGCTGTCGGACAGAGAGCGCGCAAGCGTGACCGCCGGGTTGGCGAAAGAGGTCGATGCGGTGAACCAATAGGCGGCGGTGATGGTCAGGCCGACAAGCCAGGGCAGGGCGGCGGGCGCGACGGCCAGCCCGCCAAGGATCGCGCCGATCAGGGTGAAGGTGGCAACGGCTTCCGAGATCAACTGGCCGCCGCCGCCGCGGGAGGTGTCGGACAGCGTCACCGGGGCGAGGTCGAACATCAGGTTGGCGAGGATAGCGCCAAGGATCCCTCCCGCGATCTGCGCCGCGACATAGAGGGCGAGACAGGACCAGGGCAGGCTGCGGCGGAGCGCCATGACAAGGCTGACCACCGGGTTGAAATGCGCGCCGGAGAGCGGGCCAAGGCTGGTGATGAGGACGACAAGGATCGCCCCGGTTGCCAGCGTGTTCGCCAGAAGCGCCAGCGCGACGGAGCCACCAGACAGGCGCTCGGCCATGATCCCCGAGCCGATGACCGTGGCGACGAGGAGCGCGGTGCCAATCGCTTCTGAGGTCAGTGTGCGAAGGTCGGGGACATGTGCCGTCATCCCAGTCTCACGATCTCGCCGTCTTCCTTGGTGAAGGTCCCGGTCATCGGCGGCAGGAGCGGCAGCACCGCCTCGGACGGGCGGCAGAGGCAGGTGCCTTTGGGGGTGACGACGATGGGGCGGTTCAGCAGGATCGGATGGGCTTCGATGGCGTCGAGAAGCTGGTTGTCGGTGAGCTTGGGGTCGCCGAGGCCAAGCTCGGCGAAGGGCGTGCCCTTCTCGCGAAGAAGGGCACGCAGGGGCTGGCCGGTCGCTTGGGCCAGGGAGCGGATCGTATCACGGCTGGGCGGGATCTTCAGGTATTCGATGATCACGGGCTCAATCCCTGCCGCGCGGATCAGGGCCAGCGTGTTGCGCGAGGTGCCGCAGGCGGGGTTGTGATAGATGAGAGTATCCATGCGCGAAGTCCTAAGACGGATTTGTAACAGGTCTATGTCGGGCGGAGGCGCATTTGAAGGGTTTCCCCGCTTGTCGCCTGCCGATATACCCCGCGTGGTTTGAACGAGACTCGGGGATATTCGCATGGCCAACGTTGTCGTTGTGGGGGCCCAGTGGGGCGATGAGGGCAAGGGCAAGCTGGTCGACTGGCTGTCCGAGCGCGCCGATGTGATCGCGCGGTTCCAGGGCGGGCACAATGCCGGGCATACGCTGGTCATCGGCAACACGGTCTACAAGCTGTCGCTGCTGCCCTCGGGGATCGTGCGCGGCGGCAAGTTGTCGGTGATCGGCAACGGCGTGGTGGTCGACCCCTGGCATCTGGTGGCCGAGATCGAGAAGCTGCGCGGGCAGGGGGTGGAGATCACGCCCGAGAACCTGATGCTGGCCGAGAATGCCAGCCTGATCCTGCCGATCCATGGCGAGCTGGACCGGGGCCGCGAAGCGCAGACCACGGTGGCGAAGATCGGCACCACCGGGCGGGGGATCGGCCCGGCCTATGAGGACAAGGTCGGTCGCCGGGCGATCCGCGTCGCGGACCTGTTCGACGCTGCGACGCTGGACACGCGGATCGGGCGCTTGCTGACCCATCACAACGCACTGCGGGCGGGGCTGGGGCTGGAGCCGGTGGATGCCGAGGCGCTGAAAGCCTCGCTTCTGGAGATCGCGCCGAGGATCAAGCCCTATGCCGGGCCGGTGTGGAAAGTGCTGACCGAGGCGCGGCGGGCGGGCAAGCGCATCCTGTTCGAGGGCGCGCAGGGGTCTTTGCTGGATATCGACTACGGGACCTATCCCTATGTCACCTCGTCGAACACCATCGCGGGCCAAGCGGCGACCGGGACGGGGGTGGGGCCGACGGCCATCGACTTCGTCCTTGGGATCGTGAAGGCCTATACGACACGGGTCGGCGAAGGCCCGTTCCCGGCGGAACTGCACGACGCCGACGGGCAGCGGCTGGGCGAACGGGGGCATGAATTGGGCACGGTGACGGGCCGGAAGCGGCGCTGCGGCTGGTTCGATGCGGTGCTGGTGCGGCAAACCTGCGCGACAAGCGGTGTCTCGGGCATCGCGCTGACCAAGCTGGACGTGCTGGACGGGT
>Ga0138256_10008338_pt1 | contig 10897 bp, 5 predicted proteins | sample KNB2016incub_MG_FD_105486 | JGI IMG/M metagenome (GOLD analysis project Ga0138256, IMG submission 105486) | Active sludge microbial communities from wastewater in Klosterneuburg, Austria - KNB2014incub_MG | ecosystem: Engineered > WWTP > Activated sludge > Unclassified | place: Austria... | reverse complement strand
ATCTGATCAAAAAATCATTGGGAAATTTTCCTTCGGAGGAGTACGAGAGGCAGATAAGTTTGAATGACAGCAACAAATAATAATTTTCTACAGCTTTTCACACTTCACTTTCCGATACAGAAAATGAAGTAAAATTTTAACTCCCTAAATATATAGCAGTTACGAGTTTTTCACTTTTCAATAAGTGTAAAAAAAGTGTAAATATATTGGAATGTGATTCTGACTTTCCTCAGAGAAAGTGAAGTTGTAAAAAAATATCATAAATTTATAGGGATAATTTTTCATTAATTGTAATTGCGGGATTGGCAAAGTAGATGGTATTATATAAAAAAGATTTTAAAATTTATATTTTTTATATTTCAAAAATATTAAAATTACAAAAATGAAAACACTAAATTACATATTTATTTTATCGATGTTAATTGTTTTTACATTTATTGGTTGTGAAGATACTTCAGTGATCGATCCGAATGTAACTACTCCTTATGTGCCGTCAAATAAAATATACGGACTTTGTTTTTCTCCTTATATTGACGGACAGAATCCCAATAACAATTCACAGATCAGTGAAGAACAAATATCTACTTTGTTAACGAAAGCTGCACCTTATACAAACTGGATCAGAACTTATGGGTGCACTGATGGATTGGAAAAAATCCCTGAGAAAGCGCACAGCTTAGGTTTGAAAGTAGCTGCAGGTGCTTGGCTTAGTGGAAATTTATCTGCAAATCAAATTCAAATAGCAAAGCTAATTGAACTAGGGCAGGCAGGTCATATAGATATTGCTGTTGTTGGCAGTGAAGTTATACTGAGAGGTGATCTGACTTCTTCACAATTGATTGGTTATATAAATCAGGTAAAGACAGCTTTGCCAAATATTCCGGTAACTACATCAGATGTTTATCAGACATTTCATGTACATCCGGAAATCATAAATGCAGTTGATTTGATCATGGCTAACATTTATCCATACTGGGAGGGGATAAACATTGATAGCGCTTCGTCTTTTATTAACAATAAATATGAGTCATTAAAAACCGTTTCGAATGGGAAAGAGATCATAATAGCTGAAACAGGCTGGCCAAGCGCGGGTAATAGTGTCGGCAGTGCAGTCCCTTCAGGTACAAATGCTTCAGGATTTTTTATAAATTTTGTATCTTGGGCGAAAGCAAAGATGTTAAGTATATGTATTTCGAAACTTATGATGAGGAATGGAAAGCAGAAGAAGAAGGACCGCAGGGAGCGCATTGGGGAATATTTTTCAAGAATGGAGGTGATCTGAAACCTGATATGAAGAAAGTCTTTGATGGTGAAACTGTACCGGGTAATTAGACAATTGATACATACAGGTATCAATGATTCCAGCGTAACAAAAATCCGAGATTATTTATTGCCGGTCAACTTTAATCTTTCATTAATTCAAGGAGGGAGTTTACCCTCATCACTCAAAAACTCTTCCAATGGTTCGACAAGATCCTTATTTGAATCTTTTGCAAATATCATTGAATCTGTCGCAGCAATTTGAGCTTCACCCTCAAACCCTAAAGCTCTTAAAGCTTTAGCTCTTCCGAACATGCTTACCGCTAAAAGTTTCTTATTTATTCCAAATACTTGACGCTCTATCTGGCTGAATTTCTCAAGTGAGCTTTCAAAGTCTCCTTTTCCTTCAAATATCATAGCATCATTAAAAAGTTGATTTAATTCAAGAAATTGTTTTTCTGCCAAAGAACATTCTAAAGCATCAGGGTGTTCAGGCGATAAGATTTTAGAGAAACCTTCAAAAGCTTCTTCAAAAAGTCTAACAGACTCAAGTAATTGTCCATCAAGCCACATTGCGTCTGCTAAATTTCGAACTAAGTTAATAGTATTATAATCAGAATCTCCATAACGATTTTTAAACCAATTAAGACAACGATTTATTTCTATAATGCCTTCGCTTTTTCCTAGTTTTACGTGACACACAGCTATACCCACATATATTGCCCATGTTTCATAACGATTTATTCCAAAATAGTTTAAGTAAGGATCTAAAACTTCGCGAAACATGCTCTCGGCCTTAGAGAATTCCTGTTTATAACTTAGAGTTGCAGCTAGATTAGCTTTTCGAATAGCAACTCGAATATCATCTTGTGGATATAATTTCACTGCCAAGTTCACAACTTCTTCAAACAATCTGCTACTTTCTTCTTTCTTATCATTTAAATAGTAAAAATGAGCAAGTTCATTTAAAGCTCTCTCAAATCTTGATGTATTACCAAATTTATCTCTCCAAATTTCAATTGCCTTAGAATAGGAATCCACAAAATCTCGAAGTGTTGATGGCATTTCATTCCAATATCTCCACAACTCATTATGATCCCTGTCAAAAATTGAAAGAAAAATATCCAAATCTGTCAGAGTCTGATGAAGTGAATTGAAATTTTTTGACTTAATTTGTTGCCATGGTAGTTCAACTATTTTTCTTATATTTGTTTGACTTTTTAATTTATCAATATAGAGTGCTTTGCTAGAAAAATATTCCGAAAGTATTTTATGGTACTTTATTGCTGATATTTCCATTTGATATACTTATACTTATTATAAAACTAATTATCTCTGTTATCAACAATAAACGGATTAAACTTAATCGGCTTCTTACAATTCGGACATTCGGACAACAAACCGGGATTTTCAAATGCCTCTTCAGGCAAACTTAAACATTGTGACATATCGGGAGTAATGCCATAATGTTTGTTAATATCTTTTATTAATGAGATGTATTTATTCTGAACTATGAATCGCGTTTCGCAATATTGACAAACGGCAGTTATGTTCTTATCCCATTTGCCTTTTTCACTTAGATTTCCAAAAAGCCACAGTCTTTGCATTGTAATTTTCTGGATATTTGGATGAAAGTTAAATGGCTGAAAAAAATGAACCTGACCATTATCCTCACCTGAAATTATTAAGTTGAATTTTCTTGAATATGCCAAACACCGAACACCTGAATTTGTTTTCAATATAGATGTGCAGGCTCCGCTATCAAGGTCCCACAAACGAAGAGTATTTTCCAAATCTTCTGAAACACTATCGCTATTTGTCTTGTTAATTGCGATTGAATCAACAATGTTAGTACGTCCTTCAAGAACTTTCAAACACGTTCCGTTTTCAAGATTCCATAAACGAGTATTATCCCAACTTCCTGAAATCAACTTTTTTCCGTCAGGAGTGACTATAACAGAATTAACAATTGTATGTCCATTGAGAACCTTCAAGCATTTTCCAGTCTGAATATCCCACAAGCGTATAGTATTATCCCAACTTCCTGAAACCACGATCTTAATATCTGTGGTAAATGCAACGGAAAAAACATTACTTGAATGTCCTTCAAGAACTTTAATACAGTTTCCGTTTTCGAGATCCCACAAACGAATGGTATTGTCTTGGCTTCCTGAAACAACTCTTTTTCCATCAGGTGTGATTGCTACAGATTCAACAATGTTTGTATGTCCCATCAGAACCTTCAAACTTGCTCCACTTTCAAGATCCCACAAACGAAGAGTATGGTCCCTACTTCCCGAAATAATTCTTTTTCCGTCAGGAGTAATAACAACGGAAGTAGGTTCCCATAGATGTCCTTCAAGAATGTTCAAACACACTCCACTATCAAGATTCCATAAGCGAAGAGTTTTGTCCCAACTTCCAGAAACCACATTTCTTCCATCTGGAGTGATTGTAACGGAATCAACAACATCTGTATGTCCTTCAAGAACTTTCACACATACTCCGTTTTCAAGATCCCACAAGCGAAGAGTTTTATCACTACTTCCCGAAACCGCTCTTTTTCGATTGGGGATAAGAGCGACAGATGTGACCCTATCTCCATTGCTTTCATAATCTTTAGAATGTAGATTTCTTTCAAGATCCCACATTCGAAAAGTTTTATCCGAACTCCCCGACACCGCCCTCTTTCCGTCTGGGGTGATTGCGACTGAGGTAACCCAGCTTAAATGTCCTTCAAAAACTTTCAAACATTCTCCTTTTTCAAGATCCCATAAGCGAACAGTATTATCATCGCTACCCGAGACCATCCTTTTCCCATCGGGAGTAATCTTGATTGATACAACAAAAGACCTGTGTCCATCAAGAGTTTTAAGACACTCTCCTCTTTCAAGATCCCACAAGCGAAGAGTCATATCATCACTTCCCGAAACCGCCCTTTTCCCGTCGGGGGTTATTGCAACGGAAGAAACAGAGGATGTATTTCCATCAAGAACTTTCAAACACTCTCCTCTTTCAAGGTCCCATAAGCGAACAGTGTTATCATGGCTACCCGAAACCGCCTTTCTTCCATCGGGTGTGATGTCGACTGAAACAACCATCTCTGCATGTTCTTTAAAAACTTTCAAGCACTTTCCTCTTTCAAGATCCCATAAACGAACAACAGTATCATGGCCACCTGAGACCATTCTTTTTCCATCTGGGGTGATTGAGGCGGAAGAAATTTGGTTTTGATTTGTTTTTAGGACTTTCAAACGCGATCCGTTTTCTAGATTCCACAAGTGAAAAATATCGTTATTATTTCCCGTACGAGTTCCTGTAAGAGCTATCCTCCCATTGGGGGTAATTGCAACGAAAGTTATTCCCCTTTTAAGCCCTTTAAGTACTTTAAAACACACCCCGGTTTTTAGATTCCATGTACGAAGAGTTTTGTCCCAACTTCCAGAAACGCCTATATTTCCGTCGTAGGTAATTTCTACAGAATCAACAACGTCTGTATGCCCTTCCAGTGTATTTAACAATGAAGGAAATGGATCGTAAACTCGCCTCCTGATTTTCTGTAATAGTAAAATGTTTTTGGTAGCTTTGTTTACTTCTTCTTCAGCAGTTTCCAATATTGAAGGATAACCTGCATAATTATATGCTTGCTGAATAACAAACCCTGGATGTGCTCCATACAAAGCAAATGAACTGCTTTCGGAAATCACAAATTGGGAGTAAGCTCGTACCTTATCCAACCTTGTCGGATTGTTTATTATCCTTTCGGTTTCCTTCTTCCTTTTTTCATCACTCCACGGCTTAACCGACTGTATTATTTCCGGAAGAGGAATATCTTCATCCTTTGGCATCGGGTATTTTACAGGATCTTCTCTATGCTTCTTTCTTGCTTCATTCCATTTACTCGCATAAGCTATCATATCATCAGTGTATTTCTTTATTCTTGCCTGATGTTTTTCTTCTTTTCTTACTTCCTCCTGCGCTTCGGGCAAGACTTTAAGAATAGTATTATAATCATCAATCAATTCATATGTCATGCTGTTCATGATTTTTGCTTCAATGAAAAGTAAATCACAAAGAGTCTCGGTCACATCATCCCATAATTCTGCCTTTGTTTGCTGCCATGGTTGCTCGACAAGCTTTCGTGTGTTGGGTTTTGTTTTTTCTTCAGCAAGATATCTATCCTGTTTTTCAAAATATCTTGCGAGTGTTGAGTGATATTTGATATTGTTTGATTCCATCAGTTCTTCTCCTTTTCAGTTTCCGAATTCTCATCAATTAATTCATACTTCTCCCTCAGTACCTCAATAAACTGCCGATGAAAAAAACTAATTATCGGAACGCCGTCTGCATCCCGCTCTGTCAGAAATGGTTCCAGATCAAGGAAGAAGCGGGACCATATTACAATCGGGAATCTGTTTATTTCTTTTAGTTCTTCTCTGTGATCTTTATGAGTTTTGTTTTCAACAAAATCATTCCAATACTCCTTGTCAAAGACAAGTATCTCGAGAATTTCATTTTCCGCTAATCCCTGATATCTGCCGCAGAGCATGTAGCTGATGACATGTTCGATAAAGTCTTTGTCGTGTCCGTCACTTATCAGTCCTTCAATAAAATCATTTATTATACCAGAAACACCATTTTGAAGAATACATTTTGTATCATAAGAATGCCAGTGTTTAGCTTTTTCAAATGCGATCTTTAAGTATATAGGAAGGCCCGACTTTTCAACTGCTTCCTTTGATTGTGAATTTTCATCTGTGGAATTCTTTCCTGACTCATTGAATTTATCAATTATTTCCGAATGCTGTTTTTCATTCAAAGTTCTTCTGATCGCTTTGAACCATTTACCAAGGACTTTCTCGGCTTCTTCAGTTGGAAGCAATGGCAGATGCTCAATGTTAGTTTGATATAATTTTTCTTTTAATTCAGGTAATGAAGATACAACTAACTTTGAATTTTCCGGAAGTTCACGCGGCAGCCAGTTCAGCGCTCTTGCATTATCTGTTTCAGATAATTGATCCAATGCATCGAGGAAAACAACAATCGGTTTTTCCGGGCTGCTTTTTTCAAGACATTTTCTGAAGATCTCCCTCAGTCCGTTCAATTCATATAATGCTTTGTCATTGCCTTCACCGGCAAGCGATTCAAGAGTAATATCAAACTCACGCGCAATCTGTCCGCAAACACTTTGTAATAAAGAAACAATGTTTGATGAGCTTGATGTGACACCTATAAAACGGAATACTGCAACTGCATTTTCATTTTCAGTTTGAGCATTTAATATTGCTTTAGCCATAACACTGGATTTACCTGAACCTGATTCTCCGATCATAGTGAATACTCTTCGTTCCTGATCAGAGAGGTAAGTTTTTATATTTAATAGTATTTTTTCTCTTCCATGGAAATGCTGATTTAATTTTTCTTTAAATTCATTGTGTAAATTTTCCTCACGTTTAATTTCATCCGTTGAAACTGTTTGTTTGATCTGCTCTCTGATTATTCTTTTCAGATTACCATGAACAACGGCGGCAAATCTAACAGGTCTGTCAATATTGGTTTTTGAATATTTCCAGTGTGCATCGTAGCTTATACATTTTTTTGAATCGAGTTTTGATGACAATTCTTTTTTCAATAAATCTAATTTCTCCTTAGATTTCTTATCCGGATAAGTTTCGTTGATCAAATCTATAAATCCTTCTGTGGAATTATCATTTGGCAGGTCTTTGGTATTTCTCATACACGATATTACATGTTCGTCAGGATTTTTCGTATCATTCGGCGGACTTAGAGCGCCGTTCAGAATTTCCTGGTGAGTTGCAGATGTATTATATTTCACAAGCTGTTCATCAGAAAAATTTAGATATAAGACGGCATAACGTAGTATCTCTCTAATTTCAGTTTCCTCAATTTTCCAATTTTCATAAACTGCCAACTCACCTTCCCGTGGCTGAAGGACATATTCCGGAGGAATTGCATTTGTATCAAGCTTATACCAATTTTTAATGACCTCTTCAAGAATGTCCGGTAACTTAGATAAAATTTGATCCATCTCACTTGAAGGTATTTTTATCGGCACAGGCTGCCAGCCGTATTTATCTCCAAGCAGAATTAAAAAGTTCGGCTTAGGTGAGATCTTCTGACATCTTGCAACTTCATTAAGACAGATATCCAGTGTCTTCTGATTCAGCTGTGATTCTTCGTTTACTCCCCACCGCAGATCTACTCCCTGGAACTTAGCACCATTAGCTTCACAAAACTTTTCCAGTCTTGGAAAAACATCTTTCTGAAGTATCCTGCGTTCCTCTTTCATGTCTGTGAAAGTAGAGCTTACGAATACACGGAATATTTTTGTTTGTTGCGGCATAAGGTTTTAGTTACTTTTCTATTAAATTAAGTAAATTAAAGCATCGTCAAATCTTTGATATCTTAATCCAAAAGCTTAACTTCCCTTTAATTTCGCTCTTCGATAAGCTAATAGCCAATCTTTAAAATGTTTGCCGCTTAGCTCTTCTGGAGGAGGGACATCCTCTGGAGAAACAAGAGGCACCGGATCAATGAACCAAATACCTTTACTTTTTAAAGCCCATCTCCATTCCATATCAACCCAGTGAGATTCCTTAGCGGAGGCGGACCAAAATAAATAAAATATATCATTCTCCGGAATAACTTTCTTCAACATTTTCTTCCAATTATCGCCGGACCGCAAATTTTTTTCATCGTAAAATACTTCTAAATCAGGCGATATCTTTTGCATGCCCTGAATACTTATTAAGACCTCTTCTCTATCGTCACTCGAGTATGAAGCAAATGCTTTACGAACGTGTTTAATTGTAGATGTTTCCGGAATAGTATTTTGGATTTTTTTCGAGATAAGAATCTGGATTGGAACTCCCGCAATTTGTAGACCTCCTTCCCAATGTACAGATACAAATCCGAACCTTATTCCTTCTTTAATCTTAACAGGAACATCGACAACAAATGAAGCATTGCCAATCTCCCCTTCCCACAATATTGCATCTTCGGAAGGCTCAACATTAAAATCCGGTAATCTTATTTGAACATATAATATAGTTCCCCGTTCAATTTTAAAAGGACCTTTTGAACGGATAATTGGCTGAACATTTTTTTCATAGCTTGCTTGTTCAATTCGTTGTTGAACTGCGGCTCTTTGTTTTTCCAAGTGTGCCCACACATCTATAATAAATTTTTGTCCCGGCTTTACAGATTGTTGTGAGGAAACGGAAAAATGAACTTTGTCTATTCTCGATGTCGGTACTTTAAGTTTTGATTCAATTTCTATTCTTGAAATCGTAGAGTTAGTTGTTCCCAGATCAATTCCATAACTTAAAGTGGAATCAATCTCAAGTTTAGATTTTTCAGGAAGCAGTTTAAACAAATTATTAAGTAAGTTTCTTAATAAATGATTGTTACCTGCTGCAGCCTGATTTAAACCTTGGTTTATTATAGACCTGGCTTTATTTCTGTCTGTCCATTGATAATTCTCAAATTGTTCGGCGAAATACTTCATGTTTGAAACATCCAACGCATTGTCTGTTACCTCATTTCTAAGATAATAATCAAAATTTAAAAGCTCTGAGATCAACTCTTTTGCTTCCTTTATATTTTTACCAGCAGCAATCCTTTCTATTCCTTTTCGTTGTTCTAAAATGTGCTGATTTACTTTTTCAATGTTAAGTTTTGAATTCAAACCATAATCATAAATCTTTTTCATTAAGTCCTCAATCTGAAAGAAAGAATCTTTCAACTCCTTCTCTACTATTAGCCATTCTGAATCTTTCTTTAAATCATCAAACTTTAACATTTCCTTTTTACTTTCTGGAACGGAAGAATCGGTGCGAATGTGAAAATGTACACCTTGCAATATTCTTATTTGATTTGGCTGGCATTTCAGAAAGTTCCCGGTTTCATCAAAAAGATAAATATTAAACAGATTAGAATGTCCTTCGGCTAGCTGCAATTCTATAAAAGTTCTTTTTTCACCTATGGCTTTTTTACCTGTTGAAATCGCACCTTTAGATCTGACGATATCAACATAAACTCGATCAGGAATTTTACCTTTTGTCAATTCCGGTAATATTTTCAAGCTTACTAATAATTGATTTTCAATTGTCGCAGCATCATACTCCAGCTCTAACTGAATTTTTGATGTATCTCTTTTTAATTCAAGGTCCTCCTTTGTCACACCTAAAGTAGATGAAACTAATGCTGCTCCTCTTGCCACTGCTGTCATCGGGTCTATGGAACTATCAAGATTTTCTGTGATCTGCACGCGAAGCATATTCCGTAGAATCGGAGAATGTGTAGGTCCGCCTACTAATATTAATGAAGAAACATCGGTTTCCTTAAGGTTATTTCTGTGCAGCATATCTTTCGTAATATTTATTGCTTTCTGGAAAATCGGACTGAGGACTTCTTCAAGATCTTCTTGAGTCAGGTTAATATCAATTTCAGGTTTAATTCCATTTTCATCTTCAAATGGAAGATTACTGACTAAATGATATGATTCTTTAAATGAGAGTTGTATCTTTGCCTGCTCGGCATATAATTTCAATACGTTTCTCAGAATTTCCTTTTTGCTTGTATTCTCAATTACAAACTCAATAGAATAATTTTTTCTTATGTACGGGATGATTATTTGATCTACTATCGCTATATCAATATTCCTTCCTCCTAAAAAATTGTCACCGACCAAATCATTTATCATTAGTATTCCATCTTTATAGTTGACCAATGCAGCATCAAATTTCCCCCCTCCAAAATCAAAAATAACGTAATTGGCATCCTCTAATTTAGAATTTAAACCAAAAGCAGTTAATACTGCAACCGGCTCGCTGATTAATTCTACTTGTTTAAATCCAGCTAACTTTACTGCTTTGATCGTAGCTTCCTTTTGCGTATTGGTTAACTTAGCAGGTACGGCTAACACAACAGAATTTATTTGTTCGTCAACTATAAATGATTTCAAAGTCTTTAATACTTCAGCTGATAATTCTTCAGAAGTAAATTCTCTACCCATATTCTCACTGAAATATTTATGATCGGTACCCAAAGTTCTATTGAACTCAATAAAAGAATTTGACACTCCGGAATCAAAACTCTTCAGAGCATTTATATTTTCATTTTTCATAGAATCATCTGCTGTCTGACCTACAAGAGTATCTTTCTTTTTGTTAAAATGAACACATGTGGGTAAGAAGTCTGACCCAATGTCTGTCTTCAATATAACAGGTTTTCCATTTTCAAATCTTGAAATCGAAGAGTTAGTTGTTCCCAGATCAATTCCATAATCAATTTTTGTTCTCAAAGGAACATCAAATTTTCTTTTAGAGATCTGTTTATCATTTTCATCAAAATTTGAACCTTTTTTTTCGAAGTATTTTGATAGGAATTTCTGATATTTTTTTTTATTTGACATAAAATGAAAACTATTGAACTAAAAGTATAATTGCTCTAAAAATTACAAACACAAATTTTAATAATTTACTGACCTTAAGCCTTCAGCGGCTGATCCAGAAATATCACCCGCCAGTCAAGTACTTCATTTACAAATATACGCCCGGCTTCGCTCACTATTGAAGTTACTTTCGCAGAATATTGAACACCTGGTACCGGTGAT
>Ga0138256_10008336_pt1 | contig 10897 bp, 6 predicted proteins | sample KNB2016incub_MG_FD_105486 | JGI IMG/M metagenome (GOLD analysis project Ga0138256, IMG submission 105486) | Active sludge microbial communities from wastewater in Klosterneuburg, Austria - KNB2014incub_MG | ecosystem: Engineered > WWTP > Activated sludge > Unclassified | place: Austria... | reverse complement strand
TGCTGGCGCAGGCGTATCCCGGCCGCGAAATCGTGCAGGTGCCCTGCCGCCCGCTGATCTGGCAGAACGGCAGCCTGCACTGCATCACCATGCAATTGCCGGAAGGACTGGTCTGATGCCCAAGTACAGCAAGCTTCCCGTCGCACTGGTGCAGGAACGCAACCATGGCGATGCCGAGGCCAACCTCGCTGTGATCGAAACCCGTGTGGCCGAGGCTGCAGCAGCCGGTGCCAAGCTCGTCCTGCTGCAGGAACTGCACAACGGCGCGTATTTCTGCCAGCACGAAGCGGTGGACGAATTCGACCTTGCGGAAACCATCCCGGGACCGAGCACCGAGCGCCTGGGCAAGCTGGCGAAGCAGCATGGCGTGGTGCTGGTCAGCTCGCTGTTCGAGAAGCGCGCCACCGGCCTGTACCACAACACCGCGGTGGTGTTCGATGCCGACGGCAGCACCGCCGGCAAGTACCGCAAGATGCACATCCCGGACGATCCCGGCTTCTACGAGAAGTTCTACTTCACCCCGGGCGATCTCGGCTTCACCCCGATCGATACCAGCGTCGGCCGCCTCGGCGTGCTGGTGTGCTGGGACCAGTGGTATCCGGAAGCCGCGCGGCTGATGGCGCTGGCCGGCGCGGAACTGCTGCTGTATCCGACCGCGATCGGCTGGGATCCAGGCGATGCGCAGGACGAGAAAACCCGTCAGCGCGATGCATGGGTGCTGTCGCATCGCGGGCATGCGGTCGCCAACGGCCTGCCGGTGCTGAGCTGCAACCGTGTCGGCCACGAACAATCGCCGATGGATGCAGCCGGCATCGATTTCTGGGGCAATTCGCACGTGCTCGGCCCGCAGGGCGAGTTCATCGCCGAAGCCGGTCTTGATCCGACCCTGCTGCTGGCCGAGGTGGACATGCAGCGCAGCGAGCACGTGCGCCGGATCTGGCCGTTCCTGCGCGATCGGCGCATCGATGCCTACGGCGACCTGACGAAGCGCTATCGCGATCATTGAGCCGTCATTCCCGCGCAGGCGGGCGGCTTTTCACGGCCGGACGGCTGGGTATCCAGCGTTCAGCGTTGCAGATCAAGAACTGGATTCCCGCCTGCGCGGGAATGACGAGCAAAGCATCCCCAATGAACACGCTTCCCGATTACGCAGGCCAACCCATTGTCGAGCTCGAACGCGACGGCGTGCGCTACACCCTGCTCGGCACCGCGCACGTCTCGAAGACCAGCATCGACGCGGTGCGCGCCGCCATCGACAGCGGTCGCTTCGATGCCGTGGCGGTGGAGCTGGACGAACAGCGGCACAAGGCGCTGACCAATCCCGATGCACTGGCCCAACTCGATCTGATCAAGGTGATCCGCGAGCGCAAGGTCGCGCCGTTCGCGGCGAATCTGGCGCTGGCCGCGTATCAGCGCAGACTTGCCGAACAACTCGACATCGAACCCGGTGCCGAACTCAAGGCCGCCGCGATGGAAGCAGTCGCACGCGGCCTGCCGCTGCAGTTGATCGACCGCGACGTCGGCATCACCTTCCGCCGCATCCTGCACGGCCTGCGCTGGTGGGACCGGATGAAGCTGGTCGGCGGACTGGCCGGTGGCCTGTTCGACAAGGAAGACGTCTCCGAGGAAGACATCGAGCGGCTGAAGGAAGGCGACATGCTCGAATCCAGCTTCGGCGAGTTCGCCCGCGACACGCCCTCGCTGTACGCCACCCTGATCGACGAACGCGACCAGTACATGGCGGCGAAGCTGCGCGAACGCGGCGACGGCGCGACCCATGTGCTGGCGGTGGTCGGTGCCGGTCATCTGAAGGGCATGGCGAAATACCTGGCCGACGAAACCCGCGACCCGGCCGTATTGACTGCGGAACTCGCGCACGTCGCCAGGAAGCGCAACATCCCGTGGATCACCATGATCCTGATGCTGCTGATCGGCGGCGGCATCGCCTGGGGCTATTTCAACGGCGGGCGCGATCTCGGACGCGAGCTGTTGCTGCAATGGGTGGCGTGGACCGCAGGGCTGGCCGGCCTGGGCGCATTGCTTGCGCGCGGCCATGTGCTCAGCATCCTCGCCGCAGCGATTTCCGCGCCGCTGAAGCCGTTCCGTCCCGGCCTGCCGCCGGGCATGTTCAGCGCGCTGGCGGAAGTGCACCTGCGCAAGCCGGCCTATCCGGATTTCCTCGCCTTGCGCGACGATGCGCAAACCTTGGGCGGCTGGTACCGCAACCGCGTCTGTCGCGTCGTGCTGGTGTTCCTGCTCAGCAATATCGGCAGCGCGATCGGCGTATGGGTGTCCGGCGCGGCGATCGTGCGCAAGTTGATCGGTTGAACCGCCTCAGCCCGCGCGCGGCCAACGCCACGCCATGCGCACGATGACGAAACACAACACGATCTCGATGCTGCTGTAGGCGAGATAGAACCACCATGCACCGGGCATGGTGATCGCGACGAAGGCTGCATAGAACGCCGCCAGTCCGATATTGAGCCAGCGTGCCGGGCGTGCCGGCAACGCCAGCGACAGGAACGCCATCAAGCCCGGTACCACCAGCAGCAGCGCGACGAACAACAGCGAACCTTGCGTTGCAGGCCCCATCGGGCCGGCGCCATCGAGCATGTGTTGCAACTTGCCGGGCTTGTACAGCCCGAAGTAATCGCCGTAGAGATAGCAGAAGGTCAGGCTGGCCCAGAGTGCGGACAGTTTCACCCGCAGTGGCAGCGGTGGATCGAGCAACGCGCGCGAAGGATCGACGGTCGTCTGCATGGAAGCTCTCAGGGATTGGCGGGTGGCGAAACGCCGATGCGACCTGCGCGTGCGCCGAACACCAGCAGCCACAGGCAACTGCCGATCTCGCCGAACGCAGCAGGCAGGCGCACGTAGCCGATCAGCGCGGAGTCGGCCAAATCGGGCACCAGCCCGCCGAACACCTGCACGACATAACCGATGCCACCCAGCACCAGCAGCAGGCCGAGCACGCGCGGAATTCGGCCGCTTCGCAGCACCAGCCAGCCGAACGGCAGCAGCCACAGGCCCCAGAACAGGCTGGCGATGCGCAGGCCATGGCTGTAACGCTGCAGGCACAGCGCGAATGCGGCATCGGCATTCGCGCCTGCGTCCTGCAACAGCGACAAGGCTTCCATCCGCTGCGCCAGCGCCACCAGTCCGATCGGCACGCTGACCGCCGCCAGCGCCACCATCAGCATGGCGGCGCACCGATCGACGTCGCCGAGCACCCGGTACAGCGCCAACGGCAGCAGCAGGAACGCGACCTGCATGAGCATGAACGCCGCAATGCCGGTGCGGAACAGGTCCGCATGCGCCGACGCCTCGGCAAGCGTCCCGCCAAGCTTCGACGGCACGTATGCCAGGCAGAACATGCCGGCCAGCACCACGACCAGGTACAGCGCCCCGGAAATGCGCCCGTCGCGACGCAGGTCGTTGCCGCTGCCAGCGATCATGCAGCGGCCTGCGCTGCGCGCCGTTGTGCGCGGGTCAGCTTCGCCTTGCGTACCAGATTGGCACTGCCCATGCGCAAGTCGTCCAGCATCGCGTAGATGGTCGGCAGGAACAGCAGGCTGACCACGGTGGAGAACGCCAGCCCGCCGGCGATCGCGCGCGCCATCGGGTAGTACGGCGGCATGCCGTCGGCGGTCTTGGTCGACAACGCGATCGGGATCATCGCCAGGATCGCGGTGCCCATCGTCATCATGATCGGGCGCAGTCTTTCCCGGCTGCCCTCGACCAGCGCATCGGTGCGCGACAGGCCGCGCCGGCGCAGGTTGTTGATGTGCTCGATCATCACGATGCCGTTGTTCACCACCACGCCCATCAGCACCAGGATGCCGATCACCGCCATGATGTTCATCTCGGTTCCGGTGAGCCAGAACAGCCAGTACACGCCGAAGATCGAGAACAGCACGCAGGACATGATCGCCAGCGGGAACAGCAGCGATTCGAACACCGCGGCCATGATCACCAGCATCAGCACCAGCGCGATCCCGATCGCGCGCATCATCTGGTCCATGCCATCGAAATTGATGTTGAAGCCGGCACCCTCGAAGGTGTAGCCGTAGCCGGGCGGGAACTGCATCGCCTTCAACGAGTCCTCGATCGACTTGCGCGCATCCTCCATCGACACGTCCTTGGCCAGCCCCGCCTGCACCTGCAGCATGGTCTGCCGGCTCTGGCGCTGGATCTGGGTAGCCGCGGGACTCATGCCCACATCCACCATCGCCAGCAGCGGCACGTCGGTGCCGTCTGCGGCGCGCACCATGAACGTCGACAGGTCCTCGACGCCATAGTCCTCGGCATCGGCGAAACGCACGTTGACCGGAATCTCGATCTCCTCGCGATGGAAATCGCGCAGCGAGGAACCGCGCAGCGCCATGCTGACGTACTGCGCCACCTGCTGCACGCTGAAGCCGTAGGCCGCGGCGCGTTCGCGGTTCACCCGCACGGTCAGCTCGGTGTTGGCATCGCCGGTGTCCACCCGCACGTCGCGCAGCTTCGGATTGCGGTTCAGCATCGGCACGATGTCGGTCGCCAGTTCCTGCAGGGTCCGGGTGGAATCGCCGATCAGGCTGAAGGTGATGCCCTGCGCCCCATCGGCACCCATCCCGCCCGGCCAGCCGATGCCGAGGTTGGCGCGCGCGGATTTCGGCAGCCCCTTGCGCACCTCCTCGGTGATCTTCTTGTTCTGCTCCGCATCGTCGATGGTCAGGAACAGGCGGGTCTGCGCCCAGCCCTGTTCGCTGAAGCGGCTGTACACGCGCTCGATCTTGAAGTCCTTTCGATGCGCGTTGACGTACTGCTCCACCCGCGCCACTTCCTTGCCCATTTCCTCCTTGGAATAGGCACCCTTCCACTGGTAGAAGATGTTGATCTCGGTGGGATCGTCGTCTTCGCCGCCGCCTTGCGTATGCGTCATCGGATAGACGCTTGCCAGCGAGATGGCGAGGATGCCGGCCACGCTCCAGCCGCGATGCTCCAGCGTCCAGCGCAGCGCGCGCGCATACCGCTGCTGCAGACCGTTGATCAGCGGCGACTTCAGTGCAGGCGGGGTCTTCATCCGCGCCGACAGCATCGGGATCAGGCTGATCGCGACCAGCCACGAGGCCAGCAGCGAGAACGAGATGGTCACCGCCAGCTGCGACAGGTAGATGGTGATGATGTTCTTCTCGCCGAACATCATCGGCAGGAACACCACGCAGTGGCACAGGGTGCCGGCCGACAGCGCGATGGCGACGTGGCGGGTGCCGACGATCGAGGCCAGCCACGGCTGTCCCGGGTATTTCTCGCGTTCCTGGTAGATGCTCTCGACCACCACCACCGCGTTGTCGACCAGCATGCCCACCGCCAGCAGCAGGCCCATCATCGAGATGATGTTGAGCGAGATGCCGGTGAAGTACATGAAGCCGAGGGTCATGACGAAGCAAATCGGGATCGCGGTGCTCACCATCAGCGTCGACGGCCAATGGCGCAGGAACGCGTACAGCACGATCACCGACAGCAGCAGGCCGATGCCGCCTGCTTCGGCCAGTGCCAGCAACGAGCTGGTCACCGCCTCGCCCTGGTCGTCGGTGACCTCGATGCTGACCCCGCGCATCGCCGGGTCCTGCTCCAGTTGCCTGATTTCCGCACGCACCGCGCGCGACAGGTCGACCAGGTTGGCCGCACGCTCCTTGTAGATGTCCACGCCGACGCTGGGCTTGCCGTCCATGCGCCGCACGTAGCTCATGCGCTGCGGCTTCAATTCCACGTCGGCGATATCCGACAGCCGCGTGCCACGCGCGTCGAGGCGCAGGTCGCGCAACTGCTGCAGTTCCAGCAACTCGCCCCTGGGCTGCACGCGCAGCCGCTGGCCGGCCTCGGTGATCTGTCCGGCCGAGACCGAGAAGTTGGCCGCCTGCAGCTGCTGCACCAGGGTGTTCAGTGCCACCCCGTGCGCGGTCAGCCGATCCTTGTCCAGCGCCACCAGCACTTCCTGCTTCGCGACGCCTTCGACTTCGACGCGGGCCACGCCGGGCAAGCGCTCCAGGCGCTGCTTGATGCTGCGCTCGATCAGGTCGGCGCGCGTGGTCAGGTCGATGTCGCTGGTCAGGCGCAGGCTCAGCGCCTCGCGATCGGAGGTGCTCCAGCGCTGGACGAAATAGCGGCGGAAGTCGTCCGGCAGCTGGTCGCGGATCGCGTCGATGCGCTCGCGCGCCTCGGACGCGGCGATCGCGATGTCCTTGTTCCAGTCGCTGAAACGCACCTGGATCGACCCGCCTTCGGCATTCGCGCGCGAGTTCATCGACTCGATGCCGGGCATCGTCGCCAGCGCTTCCTCGACCGGCCGCACCAGGTTGCGCTCCACCTCCTCCGAGGTCGAGCCGGCATACGGCAATGACACGAAGAAGAACGGGATTGTGGCTTCCGGCTCGGCCTCCAGCGGCAAGCGGAACGAGGCGATCAGGCCGATCACCACCATCGACACGAACAGCATGATGGTGGTGACGGGACGGCGGATGGACAGCTCGGTGATGTTCATCGCCGCATCACGCCTTCGAACCGTTCAAGCTGTTCTTGCCGAGCGGATCGTGCTCGTGCGAGAGCACTTCCGCCACGACTTCCGCGTTCCTGCGCGCACGACGGCCGCGCTCGGCATAGAACTCGTCCGGCTTGCGATCCAGCAGGTCGTACACCACCGGAATCACCAGCAGGGTCAGCAGTGTCGACACCAGCAGGCCGCCGATCACCGTGGTCGCCATCGGCGCGCGCACTTCCGCACCTTCGCCGAACGCCAGCGCCAGCGGCAGGAAGCCGAACACCGCGCACAAGGTGGTCATCATGATCGGGCGCAGGCGCGAGCGCGCGCCCTCGACCAGCGCGATGCGCTTGGCCACGCCTTCCTCGCGCAGCTGGTTGACCTTGTCGATCAGGATGATCGCGTTCTTCACCACCAGCCCCACCAGCAGGATCAGCCCGATGAACACCACCACCGACACCGGCGCGCGGGTCAGCAGCAAGGCGGCGACCGCACCGACCAGCGCCAGCGGAATGGTGAACAGGATGACGAACGGGTGCAGCAGCGACTCGAACTGCGAGGCCATCACCAGATAGACCAGGAAGATCGCCAGCGCGAACGCGAACAGCAGCGAGCGGATCGATTCGCCCAGCTCCTGGCCCTGGCCGCCGATGCGCATGTCGATGTCGGTGCCCAGCGGATTCTCGGCGACCATCGCATCGACTTCGCGGATCGCGTTGCCGAGGTCGATGTCGCGCAGGTTGGCGGAGATGATGGCGACGCGCCGCTGGTCGGCGCGGTGGATCTCGCTGGGACCGGTGGTCGACACGACATCGGCCACTGCGGCCAGTTCCACCGGCGTGCCGCTGCCCGGATTGACGATCAGGCGGCGGATGTCGTCGACCGAAGCGCGGTCGCTTTCCTGCGCGCGCACCAGCACGTCGATCTTGCGGTCGCGGAAACTGTAGCGGGTGGCCACTTCGCCCTTCACCTTCTTCACCACCGCATCGGCAATCTGGCGCGTGGTGAGGCCAAGTGCAGCGGCGCGATCCTGGTCGAACACGATCTGGATCTCGGGGAAGCCCTGCTCCACCGTGGACTTCACGTCGGCGTAGTGCGGGTTGGCGCGCAGCATCGCGGCGAGCTTGCCACCGGCAACGCGGATCGTTTCAAGGTCGCTGCCTTCCACTTCGATTTCCAGCGGCGGGGAGAGACTGAACAACTCCGGGCGACTGAAGTCCACCTGCGCCGACGGATAGGCCTGCATGGTCTTGCGCAGGGCCTCGGTCAGCGCCGCCTCGGCCTTGTTTTCGGTCATCACCACCGACAACTTGCCGATGTTCTCGCCGCTTTCGGTCGGGCTGGCATCCAGCCGGGTGCCGGTGCCGGACACGCCGTACAGCACGCGCACGCCATCGTCCTTCGCGTGCTTGCCCTGCACGTCGCGGATCAGTGCATCGGTCTGTGCCAGCGGTGTACCGGGCGGCAGCTTGGCGGTCATTTCGAATCGATCCTGCGCGAGCTGCGGAATCAGGTCGGTACCCAGCATCGGCACTGCCGCGAGGGTCAACGCGAAGGCGATGCCCGCCACCAGCAGCACCGGTGTCGGCCGCTGCAGTGCATTCGGCAATACCCGCAGGTAGGTGCGCTCGGCGCGTGCATACGGTGCCATCGCCAGATCGCTGGCCTTGCGCATCACCGGGCCGATGACGGCCGCGAGGCCACGCCACGCCCGCACCACCAGCCACGCGATGCCGAAGAACGCGTAACGGAACAACCCGCCGATGCCGCGCCCGGCATACATCGCCGGCTTCTGCCAGGTTTTCTCCGCCGTCCAGCGCGGTTGCGCCGGCTGTTCCGGAAAACCCAGCGGCGGGCGGCCCTTGAGCGCGCTCAGCATCGGGATCAGGGTCATCGCCACCACCAGCGACACGCCGATCGCGATCGCCACGGTCAGCGCCTGGTCGCGGAACAACTGCCCGGCGATGCCCTGCACGAACACCAGCGGCAGGAACACCGCGATCGTGGTCAGCGTGGAGGCGACCACCGCCATGCTCACCTCGCGGGTGCCGGCGATCGCCGCGTCGAGGATGCCGAGCCCGCGTTCGCGTGCCTTGGCGATGCTTTCAAGCACCACGATCGAATCATCGACCACCAGGCCCGTGGCCAGCGCCAAGCCGCCCAGCGACATCACGTTGAGCGACAGGCCCAGCTGGCCCATGAAGAAGAACGTGGCGATGATCGATACCGGCAGCGACAGCGAGATGACGAAGGTGCTCCAGCCATCGCGCAGGAACAGGAAGATGATCAGGATCGACAGCAGGCCGCCGATCACCGCGTCCAGCTTGACGTCGCCGATCGCGTTGCGGATGAAGATCGACTGATCCTCGATCACCTGCAGGTCGATATCGTCGGGCAACTGCTCGCGGATCTGCTTCAGCTTTGCTTCCAGCGCATCCGCGGTGGCCACCGTATTCGCGTCGCCTTCCTTGTAGATCGCCAGTTCCACCGCCTCGCGGCCATCGAGGCGGATGATCGCCTCGCGTTCCTTGTAGCTCTGGCGCACCTCGGCCACGTCCTTCAGGCGCAACGGCAGGCTGCCGGTGGAAGCACCGCCGCTGCCCTGCGACAACGCCGCCATCACGCCGGCATCGCCACTGGCCGCAGCCAGCCGCATCGCCTGCTCGGAACCACCACTGCTGGCCGCTGCAGTCCGCGTGGTGAGCAGCATGTCGGCGATTTCGTCCACGGTCGCGAACTGGTTGACGGTGCGCACCAGGTAGCGCTGCGAACCTTCCTCGAGGCGGCCGCCGGAAACGTTGACGTTCTCCTGCTGCAGGCGACTGATCACCGTGTCCAGCGACAGGCCGAACTGCGCGAGCTTGCGCTGGTCGATATCGACCTGCACCTCGTCTTCCAGGCCGCCGCCCACCTTCACCGCGGCCACGCCGTCGACCGGCTCCAGCTTGCGCTTGAGGTCGTCGTCGGCAAAGCGACGCAGTTCCATCAACTGGCGAATCGCCTCGGCATCGCCGGTACTCCGCGCTTGCGCGGCGGACTGCTTCGGCGACAGTGCCAGACGCATGATCGGCTGGGTCGACGGATTGAAGCGCAGCAGCACCGGCGGCTTGGCATCCAGCGGGAACTGCAGCGCTTCCATCTTGTCGCGCACGTCCAGGCTGGCCTGGTCCATGTCGGTGCCCCAGGCGAACTCCAGCACCACGTCGCTCTGCCCGGTGCGCGAGACCGACTTCAACTTGCGCAGGCCCTTGACCACGCCAAGCGCTTCTTCCGCCGGCTGCGAAATCAGCGTCTCGATTTCCGATGGCGCGGCACCGGTGTAGTCGGTGCGCACGGTCAGGGTGGGATAGCTGAGGTCGGGCAGCAGGTTGACCTTGAGGCTGGACAACGCGATCAAGCCGAACAGCACCAGGGTCAGCGTCATCATCGCGATGGTGACGCGGCGACGGGTGGCGAATTCGACCAGGCTGAACCCGCCGGGCGACGCCAATGGATCGTGCGCGTTTTCCTGCGACGACGACGAACTCATTTCGCAGCCGCCTGCGCAACGGTCGCGGCCGCGGCCACCGGCTTGCCGCCGATCACCTGCACCGCGCTGCCTTCGCGCAACGTGGCCTTGCCGGCCACCACCACCGCATCGCCATCGCGCAGGCCTTCGCGCACTTCGACCCATTCGCCGTCGACGTACCCCAGCTTCAGCGCCGTGCGCGCGGCCTTGTCCGCCTTGACCGTGAACACCGCCGGCGCATTGCCGTCTTCCAGCAGCGCGGTGCGCGGGATCACCAGCGCATTGGCACGCTGGTCGTACTCGATGCGGATCCGTCCGAACATGCCCGGCTGCAGCAGGCCGCCGCCGTCGAAGGCGCAGATGACCCGGAACGTGCCGCTGCCCGAATCCACCACCGGCGACACCCGGTCGATGCGTCCTTCGAAGGTCTTGCCCGGCAGCGCATCGACGTTGAGTTGCACGGCCTGGCCGGCCTTGAGCGTCTCGATCTCGCGCTCCGGCGCATTGAGCGTGGCTTCAAGGCGCGAGTTGTCGACGATGGTGAAGATCGGGGTGTTGATCTGCACCAGGTTGCCAAGCTTGATGTTGCGCGCGGAGACGACCCCGGAAATCGGCGCGGTCACGGTGCCGTAGGATTGTTCCAGCCGCGCCAGGCGCAGGCTGGCACGGGCGTTCTCCAGGTCGAAACGCAGCTGGTCGACGTCATTGACGCTGACCATCTTCTGTTCGACCAGCTGCGACGCGCGTCGATAGTTGGCTTCCAGCTTGCGCACCTGGGCATCGGCCTGGGCCACCTGCAGCGCGGCGCGGTCACGGTCGATCTGCACCAGCGGTTGCCCGGCGCGCACCTGTTGCCCGACATCCGC
>Ga0138256_10008335_pt1 | contig 10901 bp, 8 predicted proteins | sample KNB2016incub_MG_FD_105486 | JGI IMG/M metagenome (GOLD analysis project Ga0138256, IMG submission 105486) | Active sludge microbial communities from wastewater in Klosterneuburg, Austria - KNB2014incub_MG | ecosystem: Engineered > WWTP > Activated sludge > Unclassified | place: Austria... | reverse complement strand
TGGTGCTCAACGAATATGGCCGCCTGCTGTTGCCCCGCGCCCGCGCCATGCTCGACGCTGCGCAGGACATGCAGCGCTTGTTCGACAGCGACTCTGCCCTGCATGTGCGCGTGGGCGCCAGCAGCACCATAGCCAACTACCTGCTGCCGCTGCAGATTGCCCGCTTTCAGCAACAGCATCCCCAAGCGCGGGTGGAGTTAATGGTGGGTAATACCGCCGATGTGGTCGAGGCAGTGGCTGGCTTCAAGGTAGATATGGGTTATGTGGAAGGCCCCTGCCACCATCCCGACATTGTGGTGGAGCCGTGGCAGGACGACACGCTGGTGGTGTTTGCTGCCGCCACGCACCCGCTGGCAAAGGCGCCAGTTGGTTTTTCGCAGCTGGCGCAGGCGCTGTGGGTCTTGCGCGAGCGTGGCTCTGGTACCCGCGAGGAAGTGGAACACCTGTTGCTGCCCCATGTAGGCGGCTTTGGTGAGGTCATGGAAATGGGGCATTCAGAAGCCATCCGGCGCACCGTAGCGGCCGGTCTCGGGGTGAGTTGCCTGTCGCTGCATGTAGTGCAGGAGTTGCTCGATAGCGGTCAAATTGTGGCAGTTCCGGCTCCTTTGCCGCCGCTGCAACGCACTTTGAATCGCATTCACCACAAGAACAAGAGCCAGACCCGAGGTATGGAGGCTTTCAACCAGGCATAGCCGGATGGAGGGCCGCCTGCGGCCTTGTGGCACACTTCCGGCCTTGCTTTCATTTACCCAATTTGGCCCTGCGGCCAATGCTTTTGTTTCGCTTCCCCGCCATGCAGAAAATCATCGCGCAACTCGCGCAAGAAATACAAGTCCGCCCGCAACAAATCGAAGCCGCCGTGCAGCTGCTCGACGAAGGCTCTACGGTGCCCTTTATTGCCCGCTACCGCAAGGAAGTGACCGGTGGGTTGGACGATATACAGCTGCGCGAGCTGGAAACCCGCCTGTCGTACCTGCGCGAGCTGCGCGACCGCAAAGAGGCGGTGTGCAAGCTGATTGATGAGCAGGGCAAGCTGACCCCGGTGCTCATGGCCGCCATTCACAGCGCCACCACCAAACAAGAGCTGGAAGACATTTACCTGCCCTTTAAGCTCAAGCGCCGCACCAAGGGCCAACTGGCCAAGGAAGCCGGGCTGGAGCCACTGGCCGACGCGTTGTTTGCTGATCCGACCCTGGTGCCTGCCGAGGCGGCGCTGTCCTACGTTATTCCCATGCGCCCGGTGGTGGAGGGCGAGGACAAACAGCCCGATTTCAGCACCGTGCCAGCCGTGCTGGATGGTGTGCGTGATTTGCTCAGTGAGCGCTGGGCAGAGAACCCCGCACTGGTGCAAGACCTGCGCGAGTGGCTGTGGGCCGAGGGCTTGCTACAAAGCAAATTGGCGGAAGGCAAGGACGAGAACAACGCCGACGTGGCCAAGTTTCGCGATTATTTTGACTACGACGAGCCCATTGGCCGCGTGCCCAGCCACCGTGCGCTGGCCGTGTTCCGGGGCCGTTCGCTGGACATTTTGGATGCCAAGTTGGTGCTCCCCGAACCTGCTATTGCATCAAATCAGCCTCTAGCCCTCGCCAATACTACACAACCAGCTATAAAAAAAGTAGCGATTCCGGTGATCTCGTTGGCCGAAGGCCGCATTGCGCTGCGCTTGGGCTGGAGCCACCAGAAGCGCGCTGCCGACGATTTGATCCGCAAATGCGTCGCCTGGACCTGGAAGGTCAAACTGTCCATGTCCACCGAGCGTGACCTGTTTACGCGGCTGCGCGAAGAGGCCGAAAAAGTCGCCATCAAGGTCTTCGCCGACAACCTGCGTGACCTGCTCTTGGCTGCACCCGCCGGCCCGCGCGTGGTGTTGGGGCTGGACCCTGGCATTCGCACCGGCGTGAAAGTGGCGGTGGTCGATTCCACCGGCAAGCTGGTCGAAACCGCCACCGTGTTCCCGCACGAGCCACGCAAAGACTGGGAAGGCTCACTGCACACCCTGGGCAAACTCTGCGCCAAACACGGCGTGAACCTGATCGCCATTGGCAACGGCACCGCCAGCCGCGAGACCGACAAACTGGCCGGTGATTTGATCAAGCTGCTGGGCAAGATGGCCACGCAAGCAGGAGCGCCGGAGTTAAAGATTGAGAAGGTGGTGGTCAGCGAGGCGGGCGCCTCGGTGTACAGCGCCAGCGAATTTGCCAGCCAAGAGATGCCCGATGTGGACGTGAGCCTGCGCGGTGCCGCCAGCATTGCGCGTCGCTTGCAAGATCCGCTGGCCGAGCTGGTCAAGATTGACCCCAAGAGTATTGGCGTGGGCCAGTACCAGCACGATGTGAACCAGAGCGAACTGGCCCGTATGCTGGACACCGTGGTGGAAGACTGCGTCAACTCGGTGGGTGTGGACCTCAACACGGCCAGCGTGCCGCTCTTGTCCAAGGTGTCGGGCCTGTCCGGCACCGTGGCCAAGGCCGTGGTGCGCTGGCGCGAAAGCAACGGCGCCTTTGGCAGCCGCCAGGATCTACTCAAGGTCACCGGCCTGGGTGCCAAGACCTTTGAGCAGGCCGCAGGTTTCTTGCGCATTCGTGGCGGCAGCAACCCGCTGGACATGACCGGCGTGCACCCCGAGACCTACCCCGTGGTGGAGAAGATCATGGCCCAAACCGGCAAGCCGGTGGCGGAGATCATGGGCCGCGCTGATATGCTGAAAGCGCTACGCCCCGAGCTGTTCGCCAACGAGCAATTCGGTGTCATCACCGTCAAAGACATCTTCACTGAGCTGGAAAAACCCGGCCGTGACCCGCGCCCCGACTTCAAGGTGGCGCGCTTCAACGACGGTGTGGAAGATATTGCCGACCTGAAGGAAGGCATGATTTTGGAAGGCACCGTGAGCAACGTCGCGGCCTTTGGCGCTTTCATCGATCTGGGCGTGCACCAGGACGGCTTGGTGCATGTGAGCCAGCTCAGCCACAAGTTCACCACCGATGCGCGCGAGGTGGTCAAGACCGGCGATATTGTCAAAGTGCAGGTGCAAGAGGTGGACGTGGCCCGCAAGCGCATCAGTCTTACTATGAAAATAGGAGCTGCACCAGCAGGCGGTACGAGGGCTACAGGCCAAAAACCCGGAGACAATCGTTATCAAGGCCCTGCGCGTGGCGAGCGCCAAAACGGCGGCCAGCACGGCAGTCGTCAAGACGCCAGCTTGGGTGGCGGCTCGGCCATGGCCAGTGCCTTTGCCAAGCTCAAACGCTGAACTGGCTCTTGGGCCGGGGTGCCAATGCACCGGTAATACCGACCGTGCGGTGTAAGGGGTCAAACAGCACGCCGGGGTTGAGAATGCCGTGCGGATCAACGCGGTGTTTGGCTGCGGCCAGCATGGCCCTGAACAGCGGGTCGACTTCGCGCTCGTAGGCATTGCGGTGGTCACGCCCCACGGCATGGTGGTGGGTGCAGGTACCGCCATGGTCGATGATGGCCGCATTGGCCGCCAGCTTGATGTCCCGCCAGGCCGCCAGCGCACTGGCCACACTGCCGTCTGCGGGGCGTGCCACAAAGGTGAAGTAGGGGGCAGGGCCGTCCGGATAAACGTGGGTGAGGCGACAGGAAATCCACGCTTCCTGCCCGGTGACCCGTTCTATGGTGTGGGCGACATCGGCTTTCACGTTGGCGTAGAAATCCGGGAAGCGATCCCAGGTGACGGCTGTCTCGAACGTATCCATGATGACGCCCATGCCCACCGCTGGATCGCGCCAATAGGGCATACGCAGAAATGCCTGTCGCCATGCGCCGGTGGCCCCGCTGCGGTGTTCGTCGGTGTTAGCCCCATCCATCGACCGGGCGACGGCATCGGCATCAAAACGGCCTCCGTAATCGGCAACCAGTTCCAGTGCGCGCGCCATCCAGGGCTGCAACGGGTGGTCGGCCGACTCAAAGCCCAGCACCAGAATCGCATGGCTACCATCGCCCACACCCGAAGAGACGGTTTCTGCCGCATCCAGCAGGCGGCAATTGCTGGGGTTAAGTCCTGACTGTGCGAGCACACGGACACACTGTGCCGCTTGCAAGTAGTCGACAAACTTCACCGCTGCCGATGCGCGAAACTGGGGCGGCGCTTGCAGTCGCGTCCATGCCTCGGTAACGATACCCAGGGTGCCTTCGGAGCCCAACACCAGCCGGTCGGGCGACGGCCCTGCACCCGATGCGGGCAGGCGACGGGTTTGCAGAATGCCGCTGGGCGTGACCATGCGCGTGGACTCCACAAAATCGTCAATATGCGTGGTTTGCGTGGCGTAGTGGCCGCCTGCGCGGGTAGCAATCCACCCACCCAAAGTGGAAAACTCAAAGCTTTGCGGAAAATGGCGCAGCGTCAGCCCATGGGGCTTGAGTTGTGCCTCCAGTTCAGGGCCCAATGCGCCGGCCTGAATGCGCGCTGCGCGACTCACCGGGTCCACCTCCAGTACGCGGCTGAGGCGCTCCATGTCCAGCGAGACAACACCGGCGTAACTAGTCCCCACCGCAGCTTCAACACCACCACACACGCTGCTGCCGCCGCCGTACGGAATCACCGCCACATTGTGGGTCTGCGCCCAATCGAGAATATCGACAATTGCCAACTCATTTTCTGGGTAGACCACCCAGTCCGGCACCGATGGTGCCTGGCGCAGCCACATGCGCGCGCAGTCGGCATAGCTTTTTCCACCCGCATGGTTGAGCCGGTCCAGCGGTGATGCAGAAAATTGGCTCACCAATGCGGCAGGGGGCGACACGCGGGGTGTCGGCAACACAAACTCGGCAAGCTGCGGCACCGGGTGTTCGGTATAGGCCGTACCCAGCGCCTGCAGCATCATGCCCAGCGTGGACTTTTCTTGTGGACTGAGCACAGCGTCATCATTGCCCCAGCCCCAGAAGCGGCGTATGGGTCGGCGAGACAGTGTGGCGTTGCTCATTTCAGAATCCTTTGGATGGGAGAGGCGGTTTCAATTGCTAATTTTCAGCATACCCAGAATGCCGACCTTGTGATAGTCCCTTAGACTTCAGGGTATGAAAATCCAAGATTTGTTGGAACAGCAGTTCAACTTGCCCAGCATCCCGAAGGTTGTGGCCTTGCTGCTCACTGAGCTGGATAGACCCGAAGTGGACTTGCGACGGGTGACGCAACTCATCAGTACTGATCCGGCACTCACCGCCCGCCTGTTGCAACTGGGCAATTCCAGCTTTTTCAAGCTATCCGGCAAGATCAGCAGTGTGTCCGAGGCCCTGGCCGTAATGGACTTGGCCCATGTCAAGTCCATGGCCCAGGCGGCAGCCAGCGTGGCATCACCCAAGGCTGTGCCCGGCATCAACCTGCAGCGCTTCTGGGAATACAGCCTCAATGTGGCCAAGGTCTCGCGCTCATTGGCGGGTCTGGTGCGGCAAAACCAGCAGGCCGCTTTTACCTGTGGGCTGATCCATGCCATTGGCGAGCTGGCCATGCACCTGGGCATGCCCGAAGTCTTGGCAGCCCTGGATCAGGAAGTCCCTCCACTGGATTTGCGCCGTGCCAAACTGGAGCGCACCGAACTGGGCTATTGCTATGCCACCGTGAGCGCTGGTTTTGCACGCATGTGGTTTTTTCCGCAGCCCCTGATCGACGCGCTGGAGCACCAGTACGCCCCGTTTGAGAACAATGTGTACGAACCGCTGGCCGGCGTCATCCACCTGGCCACCTGGCGTGCGCGGGCCAAAGAGGCCCGTCTGGATGACCGTGCCATGGCAGTGACCTTTCCCGACTCGGTGGGCGTAGTGCTGGACCTGGACATTGACAACGTGCTCCAGCAGGACCCGTTTGATTGGGCTGCGCATACATAGCCCTCTTTGTGCAAGCACTCCACATTTATGCCGGCCCCGTGGCGCGGAAAACCCTTGCTCGCAACGGGCTGCAACCCGGCGCCATACGTACCATTCCCGCCGCCGCCGGTGGTCCCAAGGGCTTGCTGCTGGGTGCGCTGGACCGTTTCATCTTTGGCGAATGGCTGCCGCGCTCCACGCAGCCCATTGATCTGGTGGGCGCCTCCATTGGCGGCTGGCGCATGGCCACGGCCTGTCTGAATGATGCAGTGGCGGCGTTTGACCGCCTGGAGCATGACTACATCCACCAGCACTACGAGCTGCCACCTGGTCAAAAGCGCCCCAGTGCCGCCATGGTGAGCGAGCTGTTTGGTGACAACCTGCGCGCTTTTTATGGCGGGCGGGTGGATGAGGTGTTGCACCACCCACGCTACCGCTTGCACATCGTCACCTCGCGTGGGCGCCACCTGCTACGCACCGAACACGGTTTGCGCACACCGGTGGGTTACCTTGGCGCTTTTGTGACCAACGCAGTGCGGCGCAAAGCCATGGGTGCCTGGCTGGAGCGCGTGGTTTTTTCCAGCCCGGCCATGGGTGACGATGGTGCGGCCTGTGTGCCGCTGCCATTTGCTACAGACGACTACCGCACCCGCCAAGTGCGCCTGAGCGGGGCGAACTTCAACCTGGCGTTGCAAGCCAGTTGTTCTATCCCGTTTGTGCTGCAGGCGGTGCACAACATTCCCGGCGCGCCCCCCGGCGCCTACTGGGACGGTGGCATTACAGACTACCACCTGCACCTCAACTATCCGGCCGCACCCCGTAATGCTATCGATTCGGTAGCGACTTGTGTAGATCCGACGAGGGCTAGTGCCCCATTTGACCATCAAGAACTGGTGTTGTACCCGCATTTTCAAAAGGCGGTGGTACCCGGCTGGCTGGACAAGCGCCTGACGTGGCGCCACCACGCCACACACCACCTGGACACCATGTTGCTGCTGGCGCCCAACCCCGAGTGGGTCAAGACCCTGCCCAACGGCAAGCTACCGGACCGCACCGACTTCACCCGTTACGGCAACGACTTGGCCGCGCGCGTCAAGGTCTGGAACGCCGCTTGCAGCGCCAGCGAGCAGCTGGCCGATGAGTTTGCCGCCTGGCTGGAGCGGCCCAGCATGGCACGGGTGCAAGCGCTGTAGTACCGCCGCTGCTACCCGTCGCCCTTACCGCAACAGCAACGCCCCCGAGGTCTTGTGGCTGGCGGTGTCCACCAAAATCAGTGCACCCAGCACCCGGCTTTGGGCATAGGGCAGGGCGGCAATCGGTTCCTGCAAGGCCAGTTCGATGTGGCCGATGGCATTGGGTTCGATCTGGGTGGCGTCGTGTTCTGCCAGGGTGTTGATGTCCAGGCTGTGCAAGATGCGCTTGACCTTCGCTTTGATCCAGCGGTGGCCGTGCAGCGCCCAATAGACGCGGCCCGACACCAGCGGCTCGTCGTCCATCCAGGCGACGGTGGCCTGGATCTCGCGGGTGGTCTCAAAGTGGCTGGGGGCGTCGTTGCTGGCCAGAATCCAGTCACCGCGCGACACATCCACTTCTCGGTCCAGCACCAAACCGGCACCGTGTCCGGCCCCGACATTTTTCGCCACGCGGGCGTGGTTGAGTACCTGCGCCACTTTGGCGGTTTGGCCGCTGGGCAAAATAGACACCGTGTCCCCCGGCTGCACCGTGCCCGTGGCCACGCGGCCCCAGAAGATACGGCGGCTCTGGCTGGTGTCGCTGGATCCGGGAAATTTCTCTACCCATTGCACCGGAAACGCGAAGGGCACGTTGGTCTCTGCTGCTGTTACTGGAAGTTGCTCCAGCAGGGTGAGCAGGCTGGGGCCGTGGTAACCGCACCAGCCATCCGACGCGGTGACCACGTTGTCGCCTTTAAGGGCCGAGACCGGGATGATGGCGGTGACCGCAATGTCGGCGTGTTCGGCAAACGCCAACAACGCTTCACGGATCTTGTCGAAGGCGGCAGTGGCGTTGTCACCCAGTGCGTCGAGCTTATTGACGGCAAAGACGATGCTGGGCACGCGCAGCAGGTTCACCAGCAGGCTGTGGCGGCGGGTCTGCGGCAGCAGCTCCACCAGGCCATCCACCTCCCACTTCAGTTTGGTGGCATCCACCAGCACCACGGCGGCGTGGGCGCTGCTGGCGGCGGTGACCATGTTGCGGGTGTACTGCACATGGCCCGGCGCATCGCCAATGATGAACTTGCGTGCGGGCGTGGCGAAGTAGCGGTAGGCCACATCGATGGTGATGCCCTGCTCGCGCTCGGCAGACAGGCCATCGGTGAACTGGGCCAGGTCGGCCTCGCCGCTCTTGGACACATTGGCCAACTGGTCTTGCAGCACCGAGCGGCTGTCCACCAGCAGGCGGCCAATCAGCGTGCTCTTGCCATCGTCCACCGATCCGCAGGTGATGAATTTCAACGCCGAGTGCGTGTCGAATTGGCCGCTAGCCCTCGTCGAATGGTCGTAACCAGCTATCAAAGTAGTAGCGTTCATCAGAAGTATCCGTCTTTCTTGCGTTTTTCCATGGAGGCCTCAGAGGTCTTGTCGTCCATCCGTGTGGCACCGCGCTCACTCACATCCGCTTGCAGGGTTTCAATCACGATGTCGGCAGCGGTGGCGGCCGTGCTGTCTACCGGGCAGGTGCAGGTGATGTCGCCCACGGTGCGAAAACGCACGTCGCGTAGCTCGGCGGTTTCACCGTCTTTCAGTGGGGTCAGCTCGGTGACGGGCACCAGCAGGCCCTTGCGTTCCACCACACTGCGTTTGTGCGTGTAGTAGAGCGAAGGCAGGGCGATCTGCTCGCGCTCGATGTACTGCCACACGTCCAGCTCGGTCCAGTTGCTGATGGGAAACACGCGGAAGTGCTCACCGGGTTGCAAGCGGGTGTTGAACAGCGTCCACAGCTCGGGGCGCTGGGCCTTGGGCTGCCACTGGCCGAAGCTGTCGCGGTGGGAAAAGATGCGCTCCTTGGCGCGGGCTTTTTCCTCGTCGCGGCGGGCGCCGCCGATCAGCGCGTCAAAGCGGAACTCTTCAATGGCTTCCAATAGCGTGACCGATTGGTGCACATTGCGGCTCTCGCCGGGGTGGGCCAGGCGCACAGTGCCACGTTTCATGGAGTCTTCCACACTGCGCACGATAAGCTCGGCGCCCAGCTCTTTGGCGCGCTGGTCGCGGAAATCGGTGACTTCATGGAAGTTGTGGCCGGTGTCGATCATCAACAGCGGGTAGGGGATGTTGGTGGCACCAAATGCCTTCTCGGCGCACTTGAGCATCACCAGCGAGTCCTTGCCGCCCGAAAACAGCAAGGTGGGGCGCTCAAAGGCGGCGGCCACTTCGCGCAGGATGAAGATGGTTTCTTCTTCCAGCGCGTCCAGGTGTTGGTTAGACAGGCGCTCGAAATGGGTGGGTTCTGTCATCGCGTTCATGCGGTGGCCTTTTCTTCGGAAGTTGTGTTTTTGACGTGCTGGCCAATCTGCGTTACGTGCAGACCGCACTCTTTGGCGCTTTCGTCTTCCCACCACCAGCGCCCGGAGCGGAAGTCTTCGCCTTGGCTGATGGCGCGGGTGCACGGCTCGCAGCCAATGCTGGGGTAGAACTGGTCGTGCAAGGGGTTGTAGGCCACGTTGTTTTGCTGGATGTAGTGCCACACGTCGCCCCAGGTCCAGTTGGCCAATGGGTTGATCTTGGTACGCGCCTCGGACAGGTCCACCAACGGCACCTCGGCACGGGCACCGCTTTGCTCTCGGCGCAGGCCGGTGATCCAGGCGTCTTTGCCTTTGAGTGCGCGCGCCAGAGGCTCCATCTTGCGGATAGCGCAGCATTCTTTACGCAAGGCAATGCTCTTGTACATCGCATCCTGGCCTTCACGGGCCACAAATTGCACCACGGCTTCTTGCGCTGGCGTGTAGACCGTGACCGGTGCGCGGGAGCTGGCCTTGAACTGCTCCAGCAGCTCCAATGTTTGCGCATGCAGGCGGCCGGTATCCAGCACAAAAATGCCGATGTCCAGCTTCAAGCTGTTGATCAGGTGGCTGATGACCACGTCTTCGGCGCCCAGGCTGGAGGCCTGGGTGACAGTGGCTGCGCCACTGTTGGCACCGGCATACTGCGCCGCCGCCTGGGACAAGACACCCTGGGCTTCTGCCAGCTTGATGGTGTAGTCAGAGCTGGGCGCGGCATTGCGGGTAATGGCGTTGCTCATGCTGCCGCCTTGTCGCGGGCAAACAGGGGTTGTACCGTCACCGCATCGGCCTGGTAGAAGGCGCGGTAGCGGTCAAACTGGCGTTGCGCAAAATCGCGGTTCTGGTCAGCGCGCAGCACAGCCACGTCAAAACCGGTGCGCTCCATTTGCACCAGCTGGTCGATCAGAACATCGCCGGTGGCGCGAATCTCACCCTGAAATCCCAGGCGGCGGCGCAGCAAATAGGCCTGGCTGAAGGCCCGCCCGTCGGTGAACTTGGGAAAATGCAGGTCAACGCGGGTGATGCCGTCGAGGCTGACTTCCAGCGGATCGGCATCGTTGGCAATGGCCAGGATGTTGGGATCGTTGGCGCACTCAGAAGGGGTGTTGATAGCAATGATTTTCATGGTGATTCTTTTTTTTGGGGAATGGTCTTAGGCCGCTTCGGTTTCCAACGCTTGCGCGGGGTGGCGTGCGGCGTTGGCAGCCTGTTTGAAAGGCTCGATGCCGGTGCGGCGCAGGGTTTCAATGAACGATTCGGTGCGCGCGCCGTGGCTTTGGCGCAGCTCTTTGTAAGTGGCCAGAACAGCTTCCACCACGTCCGGCACTTCCGCCGCCGAGAAGGACGGGCCGACCACTTTGCCAGCCAGAGCCGGGCCGCTGTGCGCGCTGCCGTCCGCTCCGCCCAGGGTGACCTGGTACCACTCTTTGCCGTCTTTATCGACACCCAAAATGCCAATGTGACCGCTGTGGTGGTGGCCACAACTGTTAATGCAACCACTCATGTTCAGGTCGATCGGGCCCAGGTCGTGCAACTCATCCATGTCCTGGTAGCGCTC
>Ga0138256_10008334_pt1 | contig 10902 bp, 4 predicted proteins | sample KNB2016incub_MG_FD_105486 | JGI IMG/M metagenome (GOLD analysis project Ga0138256, IMG submission 105486) | Active sludge microbial communities from wastewater in Klosterneuburg, Austria - KNB2014incub_MG | ecosystem: Engineered > WWTP > Activated sludge > Unclassified | place: Austria... | reverse complement strand
TCAGTATCACTTACCCAGGCTTTTACCAGGTCACCGGTACAGTTGTCACTCACCACCAGCTGAGTTGCATCCGGTGTCGGAACTTCTGATACGCAGGTTACTGTCATGTCCGCAGGACACTGAATAGTCGGTGGTATATTGTCTGAAATCCAGATTCGCTGTGTACAGGTTGCTGTGTTACCACAGTTATCTGTCACTTTGTAAACTCTGTCTACATAATGATTAGAACAACTGGTGTTGGTTTCAGTATCATTCACCCAGGCACGGGTAATACTACCACAATTATCCGCACCTGACACCAGATTCACATCCGGTGCTGGCACTTCTGATACACAGGTTACCGTCATGTTAGCCGGACACTGGATAGTCGGTGGCACATTATCAATAATCGAAAACTTTTGTGTACAATAAGCTGTGTTGCCACAACCATCGGTCACTTTATATTTACGTTTGATATAATGATCAGAACAACCATTATTGGTTTCAGTATCACTCACCCATTCTTTTACTAAATCTCCGGTACAGTTATCACTAACTACCAACTGATTTACATCCGGTGCAGGTACATCTGAACTACAAGTCACAGTCATATCTGCCGGACACTGAATAGTTGGTGGTACATTGTCATTGATCCAGATCTTCTGAGTACAGTAGGCTGTATTGCCGCAACCATCGGTTACTTTATACTTACGTTTGATGTAATGATCAGTACATTTATTATTTACTTCTGTATCACTTATCCATTCTTTTACTAAATCTCCGGTACAGTTATCACTGACTATCAGGAGATTCACATCAGGTGTTGGCACTTCTGAAATACAAGTAACCGTCATATCATCAGGACACTGTATAGTTGGTGGTTGATTATCATAGATCCAGATTTTCTGGGTACAATAAGCAGTATTACCACAACCATCAGTTACTTTATACTTACGCTTGATATAATGATCGGTACATTTATTATTTACTTCTGTATCACTCACCCATTCTTTTACTAAATCACCGGTACAGTTATCACTAACTACCAGGAGATTCACATTCGGTGTTGGCACTTCTGAAATACAAGTAACTGTCATATCATTCGGACACTGAATAGTTGGTGGCTGATTGTCATAAATCCAGATTCGCTGTGTGCAGGTAGCTGAATTTCCACAGTCATCTTTCACACGGTAAATCCTGTCGATATAATGATCAGTGCATTTTGTATTGGTCTCATTATCCTGAACCCATTCTCTGGTGATACTGCTACTACAATTATCCCAACCTGAAACTAATGTCGGATCAGGATTCGGAACTTCTGATTCACAAGTCACAGTCATATCTGCCGGACATGTGATGGTTGGCGGTTGATTATCTGTAATCCATATTTTTTGTGTACAATACGCTGTATTTCCGCAGTCGTCAGTAGCTGAATATTTTCTAGCTATATAATGATCTGAACATCCATTATTTACTTCATTATCACTGACCCAGGCTTTTGTTACTTCGCCATTACAATTATCTGTAGCAGTAACTTTCCACAGTTTAACACCAGGAACAGGATCACCACAATTCATTGTAATATCAGCCGGACACGTGATGGTCGGTGGTACATCGTCAATTATCCAGATTTTCTGAGTACAATCTGCATAATTACCACATTCATCTGTCACTCGGTAAATCCTGTCTATATAGTGATCAGCACACTTCTTGTTATTGTTCTCACTATCCTGAATCCAGGATTTAGTAATGCTTCCGCAATTATCTGAGCCAGTCACCAGTGAAGTATCTGGTGCCGGTACATCACCATCACAGGCTACTGTGATATCAGCCGGACACTGGATAGTTGGTGGCTCATTGTCATAAATCCAGATCTTCTGGGTACAGTAGGCTGTATTGCCACAACCATCAGTTACTTTATACTTACGCTTGATATAATGGTCAGTACATTTATTATTGACCTCTGTATCGCTTATCCATTCTTTTACCAGATCTCCTGTACAGTTATCACTAACCACCAGGAGATTCACATCCGGTGCGGGAACTTCAGATGAGCAAGTCACAGTTATATTATCCGGGCATTGAATTGTCGGTGGTTGGTTGTCATAGATCCAAATACGTTGTGTACAAGTAGCTGAATTTCCGCAATCATCTTTTACTCGGTAAATCCTATCAATATAGTGATCAGTACATTTTGTATTGGTTTCATTATCCTGAACCCATTCTCTGGTGATACTGGAACTGCAATCATCCCATCCGGATACTAATGTCGGATCCGGATTTGGAACTTCTGATTCGCAAGTTACAGTCATATCATCCGGGCATTGAATAGTCGGTGGTTGATTATCATTGATCCAGATCTTCTGTGTGCAGTAAGCTGTACTGCCACAGTCATCGGTAGCTGAATATTTCCTGGCGATATAATGATCGGAACAACCATTATTTACTTCATTATCACTGACCCAGGCTTTACTTACATCACCATTACAATTATCAGATGCTGTAACCTTCCAAAGTTTAACCTCCGGAACAGGATCACCGCAATTAATAGTAACATCAACTGGACAAGTAATCGTCGGTGGCACATTGTCTATAACCCATATTTTTTGCGTACAGTCTGCATAATTCCCACATCCATCAGTCACACGATATATCCTGTCAATATAATGGTCTGCACACTTCTTGTTATTGTTTTCACTATCCTGGACCCAGGACTTGGTGATGCTTCCGCAATTATCTGAACCTGTCACCTGAGAAGTATCCGGAGTCGGCACATCGCCATCACAGGCCACAGTAATATCTGCCGGACACTGGATAGTCGGTGGCACATTATCATAGATCCAGATTTTCTGCGTGCAATAGGATGAATTACCACAGGCATCAGTAGCCTTATACTTACGCTTGATATAGTGATCTGTACATTTGTTGTTAACTTCCACATCCGATACCCATACCACGGTAATATCACCGGTACAATTATCACTTACCGTAGGCAGTGTGATATCCGGGCTTGGCACATCGCCAGGGCAGGTTACTGTGATATTATCCGGACATTGAATGGTCGGAGGAGTATGATCAGGTGAATAAGTATAGGTCTTAGGACATGAATACTTTGTCTCACCATTATCTTGTATTCCATTTGAGTTTTGGTCATCCAGTATATAGTATGTTCTGGTAAATGAAGTAGAACTACAAATATTAAAGCTACCATCTTCATGACTTAATACCAGATCCCCACAAGGTGTACCATTAGGACTACCTCCAAAAATAGTAAAGAACTCCTGTACATCAGTTATCGGATCAGGAATTGGATTACTACAGCTATAGGTACCAGAAGGCTGGCTACCACAATTAATACCTGTTATACCGCAGTTTGATCCTATCTCCAGATTCAATTCTATATAACAACTTCCTTCTCCTGCAGGAATACCATAAAAATGGAAAGTTGTATCTGCAGGACTGGATGGGAATGGGTTTGAATCTGTAAATTCAATTGAATTACCATCAACAGGCCATTCATTATAAAACCGGGTACCTGTAGGGAAAGAATCTCTGACATTAATAACCGGATATCCATTTTGGTTATATGGAATATTGATTGTCACCTGACCGTCAGTAGGCTTACAGTGCTGGTTCTTATAAGCAGCCGCCTGTATGGTGAGCTGTAATGGATCCGTAATCGGGATACCTTCACATTCGCCCTCCTGGAAGTCAGTAATATAGGTATTATGCTGAAAGGTTTGTTGTGTGATTGCACCAACACCTTCTGCATATCCGGACATTGGAAGAATATTCTCACAGGATGACAGGATATCGCAATTAGTTGTGGCAGTTACCTCATAACAATAAGTCGCGATTATCTCAGTCGGATCACTTGGCAGAGGAAAATCACCGAAGTCCCATTTAACTGACTTAGATGCATCATCATAAACCGGAAGTGCATCATTCGGCACTGTACCTGGACGGAGATAAGAAACTGACATACTTCCCGGCACAATGTCTGCAGTGACAGGTAGCGGATCTGTTAGTTTCAAATTTTCTATTGGTTCAGTTCCTTTGTTCCTCAGGTCCACACAATATTTCACGACATCACCGGGCTGAATAGCCTGTGGTGGATCCGTGGGATTCTGCCCATCAATCTTCGAATAATAGATCTGACCTTCCTCCTCAGGCTGATAGGCATCGATACCTACAGCTACCATCGAGATCGTATATAGATCCTGAGTCGAACCTATCTTTAATGTCGTCGAATCCTGATTATTATTGATGATAGAGTTTACCGGATCATTAAATGGATCATTATCATTTCCATTATCAATGTAAAACATACCGATATCTATACCGGTATTATTGACCAGACTTGGATTCCGGCTATTTCCATCTGTATTAATGGACGAATTAAAGAAGTTGGTTGGGCTATTTAATGAATGGCTGAGTGCAACAAAAGTTCCTGTTTGTCTTTTTTCTATTTTCATATAGTCATTCGGAATCCCGGCATCACCTTCACCAGCCATGTAGCCGATTTTCATATTCACGTCACCATTAGGTACTGCCTTAAATCCGGAAACCGGAATCTGAACTGTTCCGGCATTCGCATCGATAAAAGCATGACCATTGAAGATGGATATATCACGCCACTTCATTTTGTAATTCTCGTACACTATCACCAGCGTCCAACAACCAAAGAATCCGGTTCCTCCTCCATTTCCCTGAACGAGTGCCTGGTCTGCTGTATAATAAGTACCGGTCCCGTATGTCTTCACATAATCTGTCACATCAGCATAAGCTGCATACACCTGACCATAGTCAGTAGCCGGATAATAAATCACATTACTGCCAGCACTTATTGTCTGGTATGGCTGTCCATCATGGGCGAATAAGATATCATGCTTATTCAATTGTTTTGTCTGGGTTTCTTCACCGTTCTCAATACCATGAAGCGTCAGGTATGCTCTGGCCGATCCCTGATAAGTTGTTTCAGTTCTATCTTTTCGAAGGTCCCTTTTCAGTCCGGTAATATCTAAAGTGTCATCACCATCTACATACATATTAAATGCAGGGAAAGTAACAGTACGATAATTGCCTTCATCTGAAGAAGTTTGGGTACCGGGCACTGCTGTCCAGTTACCAGAAGATCCCACTCTGTAAACTACATAAGGTGAGCTGTTTCTAAACTCAAACTGGTAGGTGTCATAACCAGTCTTTTCGAATGAATATCTTACGAAATAATCACCTGAATTACCGGTCCTGCTGACATAGAGTTTATAGGGTCTCGGTCCGTCGCACACTGCATTATTCTGCATGGTGATATCCTGTGAGTAAGGCCCATTCACATACTTAGTTCGCTGAGCAGTTACCCAATCAGTTCCTGTGCCCCCATTATCAGCACGACCTGTCCAATACAATCCGGCATACAGTATATTGGTACATTGCGGATTGGACCCATTCTCATTGGAGAAATTAAAATCAGCTGATGATGAGTTATAAGTAGAAGTATCATTATCTACATCCACGTAGATCATGTTATTATTACCATTCTGCTTATCATCAGTATAATCCTGAAGTGTTAAATTGGTATTACCGATAACCGTAAAGTCACCTCTGATCTTAAAAATACCATTTGTAGGAGGATTAGCAGGTGTTTTTTTGAATTCCTTTACTAATTGCGCATGGGCAGTACCTACACCAAAAAACAAAACCAGAAGCAAGATACTTCCAGTCAAAAAAATGCTTAATAAATTTTGTATAAATCTTTTCATTTCGCTCAATTTTGGGATTATTATGAAGGTGGGTTTGTGATTACGAGATTAATCACATGGCTATTTTGCGTCATGTTGCTTAGTGCATTTGTCGCATCCTGATTATCCGATGAATAAATGATATACTGCAACTTCGGGAAGAAATTAATGATATCATCCCTGATTACCTGGACTTCATTTGGGTCATGGATAGTGATAACCAGTATCTTCACTTCGTCGTAATCCTGAGATTGATTCAGATTAGTGTTTATCACCGTACAAGTGGAAAATGCAGTAATCGGAGCAGACTCACCTTTCAGTTCGTCGCCCGACTGGCTAACATACACACAGGAAAATAATCCGTTATACTGACCCCGAATCTTGTCTGCTTTCTGTCCTTGACCAGAATTCTCCAAGTCTGTGAGATAAGTATTGTAATCGAGTAAATCTTGTCCAATGCCCATTTGCAGTGTGAAAAAAAGACATAGAACTACCGGAATGGACCTCTTGATAAGAGTCCCCATTGAAAAGGAAAGGTTTTTCATTGCTTAAAAAATTTTGTTTAAGGTGTAGTTTGGACATAGACATCCCATTTGGCTCTTTTGCCATTACAGAAAACCTATGAAAAATTTTGATTGATTAATTTATAGCTATTGATAAACAGACTATAATTCAGATAAAAATCACAGAATTTTTATCAATAGCCACAAACTAATATAATCGGGAAAATAGCATAGCCTAACAGGCTAACTCGGTGTGAGATTAGTAAAACTAATTGGTTTCATGCTTAATAAATTTATTGTGTTTAAAATAATGTTTCGCTTAAAGACTTCAAATATATACCGAAATGAAAAAACACTGCAAATAATTCAACTCCTATTTTGAATAAATAGTAAATATTTACTATATCGAATTATAACAATTTCCTGCAAAGACTTAATGTATAAATCGCACAAACTATTTAAGCAGACATATACATTACATTATTTATCAGCATATTATGAATTATTTATTATTCTATACCTAGAAGTATAGATTTATATAAATATAATTCGGCATCCTAACTAAGACATTAAAAACCACACCTCCTACTATTAGAGTAAAAATGAATTTTTAATACTCAAATAAATATATTATAAATAATTATACTATCATCTTAACTAACTGAATATCAGTATTTATAAATAATTATTTATTTTAAATATTAAATTATACTAATATATATTTACCTAAATAGATTCGTTCTACTTATTATTTAATCTTATATATTATTGTATCATTTACATTCAGGCACACGGGATCCATTTTAATCGAAGCTGTACCCAATGGTAATGATATATTGAAGAGAAAACTAGTACAAATACGCCAAAGTGCAAAGAATGGAATACCATTCATCAGAAAGGATCAACAGAACAATCCCATTTATCATCTTTTTTGAAACACAGGACATTTAACTGGATTCATTCAGAAAAGAACAAAACAGATATAAGAAAGTAAGACGAAACAAGTGCTTTTCTCGTCTTTATTAAAAATTGACAACCCTATTTACTCTAACCAGCTCCTGTAATACTCCGGCAACTCAACAGCCAGAGCTTCAGCAGTCAAATGGAGTGGCTTAAACGTATCAATCATCACAGCCAACTCTTTAGTTTCCTTAGCTCCAATACTGCGTTCGATAGTACCCGGATGTGGTCCGTGTGGTATTCCTCCCGGATGGATAGTGATCATACCATGTTCTACATGTTTTCTACTCATGAAATCACCATCGACATAATAAAGTATCTCATCACTATCCACATTACTGTGATGATAAGGCGCAGGTATTGACAAGGGGTGATAATCAAATAATCTTGGCACGAAAGAGCAGATTACAAAACCTGCACTTTGAAAAGTCTGATGGATAGGCGGCGGCATGTGAATCCTGCCTGTAATGGGTTCATAGTCGTGTATAGAGAATATATAAGGATAATGAAATCCATCCCACCCTACTACATCAAAGGGATGTCCCTGATACTCGTAAGGATATAAATAGTCTTTCTTTTTTATATAAAACCGGGAATTCACCTTACTATCAATCGCGGTTTGAAGTACCGGCTTTACAATATCACGCTCACAAAAAGGTGAATGTTCCATGAATTGCCCATATTCACTACGATAACGTGGGGGTGTGGTAACCGGTGCTGTCGCTTCTACCACGAGTAAACGATTGTCACTGCCATTAAAATGAATTTGATAGATGGTGCCTCTGGGGATTACTATATAATCACCGTATTTGAACTCCAATCTTCCATACATCGTATCGACATACCCCTCTCCCCTATGGATAAAGAGAATTTCATCACTATCCGCATTCTTATAGAAATAATCCTCCATACTTGTCTCGGGAGCTGCCAAAGAAATACGGCAATCAGAATTAAAAAGTACTGTCTTTCTTGATTTCAAATAATCTTTCTCCGGTGTCACATCAAATCCCTGAAGACACCGAGGCTTTAGTTCAGGTGTATTAGCAATCTGTGGGGCTACATACTCAGGAGTACCTACCTGCAATATACGTGTAGGTGGATATAAATGGTACAATATACTGTATCTGTCATGAAATCCTTCAGTGCTAAAAAGTTCTTCATGATAGAGTGTCCCATCCGGTTTTCTAAATTGGGTATGCCTTTTGTGAGGAATCTCACCTTCCTTATGATAATGCATTTTATAATTTATATTAGATGGTTAAAATTAGCAAAAAATATGCATTCCCGGGTAATTTATTGGACCCACCCTCATCCAATTCACTTACATATATTCTTTACTTCCTATCTTTGTACGCTAGGCTACCAAAATGAATAACATTAAAAAAGAGACAAAACAGGAATTTTCCACCTTAGTACGGGTTATCGGTCTATCCGCCCGCTATAAAGGCTTATTCATATTCTGTGCACTTCTGGTGCTTTGTCTTGCCCCATTGACCGCGCTCAGACCTTATCTGATCAATATAGGCATAGACCGATATGTAATGGTCAGTGACCTAAGCGGACTATGGAACATGTGCGCTATTATCATCCTGTTTATTTTTCTGGAAGCCATAGTAAGATACCTGTTTGACTATTTTAGTGCAAAACTTGGTCAAAGTATCACCCGTGATCTGCGTATTACTACTTTTAAAAAGATTACCAGTCTTCGAATGCAGCATTTTGACCGCACACCCAATGGAATTTATATCACACGCCTTATCAATGACATTGAAAATATAAATAATATATATACCAATGGTTTTCTGAATATTATTGCTGATCTGATCTCAATTATCGTAGTCCTGGTACTGATGTTCATCACTAGCTGGGAATTAACACTGGTGAGTCTCGTGACATTGCCACTACTCATCATTGCTACTACAATATTTAATGCGAAGGTCAGGATATCTTATCAGAAAGTCAGGACACAACTAGCCAATATGAATGCGTTCCTGCAGGAACATATCAGTGGTATGAATATCATCCAGGCATTCAATGTGGAAAGACGGGAAGCCTATAAATTCCGGCAAATAAACAGAGCATACACAGGGGCTAACCTTAAATCAGTGCTCTATTATGCTGTATTTTTTCCGGTAGTAGATATTATTTCTGCAGCGGCGCTGGGCCTGATGGTCTGGTGGGGTGCACGTGGAATCATCAGTGATGACGTGACTTTTGGGGCAATGGTGGCCTTCCCTATCTATATAAATACCTTATTCCGCCCACTCCGAATGATCGCTGATAAATACAATACTATCCAGATGGGACTGATCGCATCTGAGAGAGTTTTCGACCTGACGGATCACGAAGAGTTTTCTGAAGTCAGTGGAACAATCCACAGTGATAAACTAAAAGGAGAGATCATATTTGAAAATGTCAATTTCGAATATGAGGCAGGTGTACCTATATTAAAGGATGTCAGTTTTGAAATACCTGCCGGCACCTCCATGGCAATCGTCGGAAGTACCGGTTCAGGGAAATCCACTATTATTAATCTGATCACTAAGTTTTATCCCTATCACAGTGGACATATCCGCATAGATGGTCATGAACTTAGGGACCTGCATAAGATTGATCTCAGAAAAAATATCTCATTGGTTCTGCAGGATATTTTCTTGTTTACTGGTACTATAATGGACAATGTAACACTAAATAATCCTGATATAGATCCTGAACAAGTCATCAAGGCGGGAAAGATTCTGAAGATTGATAAATTTATTGACAGACTTCCCGGAAAATACGATTTCAATGTCAGCGAACGAGGTGGCAACTTGTCAGCCGGCCAACGACAATTAATATCTCTACTCAGAGCTTTGGTCTATGATCCTTCTATACTTATATTGGATGAAGCTACCTCCAGTATAGACACTGAAACTGAGGAAGCGATTCAGTATGCTGTCACACAATTACTTGTCGATAGAAGTGCAGTGATTATAGCACACAGATTAAGTACAATCAGCCATTGTGACCAGATCATTGTAATGGAAAAAGGTCGCATCATAGAGCGGGGCAATCACCAGTCACTAATGGCAGATGAGAACAGTAGATACAGATCACTCTACACACAGCAATTTGAAGAAGAATGGGTCAAATAGTTTATAACTATTCACATCAAATACATTTTAATCACGTTTGTCACAATTTTTGCATTATGATTATTCCGTATATTCCTATTTTAATAGAAATGGACAAAAATAGCGCCAAACGAATCTTTATTCGTTAACCAACCCCGGGGTTAAAACCCCGGACTAATAAACATTTCACCCATACTGGGTTACACCACTATTCTAATTTAGGTGTAATAATATTTCTAATGATTTCAATTGATTTGAGGTGAATAGTTACAATAGTTTTCTAATAGAGCTTCAGCGCTTCAGTATCTTTTTACTAAAAATAAATAAAGCAATAATATAGGGAATAATAGTGATAAACCCTGCCATACTGATATCTGCCCGTAATTTATTCACGGAATAAATTATCACTTTCAAATCTGCATATTTAAAATAAAACAATAAGATATAAACTATGAAAAGTAAGCTGATATATCCGGTAAATATTAGAAATAATTCTCTTTGTTTAATTCGCATTTATTGATTTTTTTAATTCTGAAAATAACAATTGTCCTCAGCACACAGCGGATAAAAATACCTATTCTGACACAGAATGATTACTTTTAGCCTGTA
>Ga0138256_10008333_pt1 | contig 10902 bp, 6 predicted proteins | sample KNB2016incub_MG_FD_105486 | JGI IMG/M metagenome (GOLD analysis project Ga0138256, IMG submission 105486) | Active sludge microbial communities from wastewater in Klosterneuburg, Austria - KNB2014incub_MG | ecosystem: Engineered > WWTP > Activated sludge > Unclassified | place: Austria... | reverse complement strand
CGGGCCCACGACGATGAAGTCGTTGTACATCACCTCGAGGCGCTTCACGCCGAAGCCGTCGGCGACGAATTTCTCCTCGGCCACCTTGTCGTGCACGAACACCACGTCGGCGTCGCCGCGGCGGCCCATGTCGAGGGCCTGTCCGGTGCCGAGCGCGACCACGCGGGCCTCGATGCCTGTCGCCTTCTTGAATTCCGGCAGGAGCTGCTTGAAGAGGCCCGACTGTTCCGTGGAGGTGGTCGAGGCGACGGTGATGAAGGTCTCCTGCGCGTTGGCGTCCTTGACGGCGAGGATCGTCGAGGCGGCGACGGCGGCGGCCATCCAGGTGACGGCGAGGCGCCGGAAGTTCATGGCGATGTTCAGGTCCAAGGCAATTCTCCTTTGAGGAAGGCACGGGCGTGCTGCGACTGCGGTTCGGCGAAGAAGCGGTCGGCCGGCGTTTGCTCGGCGACGCGCCCCTGGTGGATGAAGACGATCTCGTCGGCGAGGCGACGGGCCTGGCCGAGGTTGTGCGTGGTCATGACGATGCGTTTGCCCTCGGCCGCGATGGCCGCGACGATGCGCTCGACCTCGCCGGCGGCGCCCGGGTCCAGGCTGGCCGTGGGTTCGTCGAGGAACAGGATGGCCGGCTCGAGCGCCCAGGCGCGGGCGAGTGCGAGGCGCTGCTGCTCGCCGCCGGAAAGGACCCGGGCCGGGCGGTGCGCGATCGCCTCGAGCCCGACCTTGGCGATCGCCGCGCGGGCGCGGCGATCGCGGGCCTCGCCATCGACGCCGTTCACGGCGAGGCCGTACGCGACGTTGGCGAGCGCGGAGCGCCGGAGCATCACCGGTCGCTGGAACACCATGGCCTGGCGCGGCGCGCGGCCGCCCTGCCATTCGACGGTGCCGGAAGCGGGCGGGACGAGCCCGTGCAGGGCGCGGAGCGTGACGCTCTTGCCCGCGCCGTTGGCGCCCAGGACGACGGTGCGAAGCCCGGGCAGGATCTCGAGCGAAAGCCGGTCGAGCACGGTGACGCCGCCGAGGACGACCGTCAGGTCCCGCGCGCGAAGCAAGGCGGCGGGTCGCTCAGCCATGGCGTATCGCGCTCCACTCGCGGATGGCGTAGGCCCCGGCGTTCACCGCGAGCACCACGAGGATCAGCACGATGCCGAGCGCGAGGGCGAGGGGCAGGTCGCCCTTGCTCGTCTCGAGCGCGATGGCGGTGGTCATCACGCGCGTCACGCCGTCGATGTTGCCGCCGACGATCATCACCGCGCCCACCTCGCTCGCGGCGCGGCCGAAGCCGGCGAGAGCCACGGTGAGGAGCGAGAAGCGCGTGTCCCACAGCAGCGTGCGGACGGCCCGGCCCGTTCCGACGCCGAGGGAGCGCAGTTGCTCGGCGTACTCGTTCCAGGCGTCCTCGACCACCTGCCGGGCGAGCGCCGCCACGATGGGGATCACGAGTACGGTCTGGGCGATGACGATCGCGCCGGGCGTGAAGAGGAGGCCCCACGAGCCGAGGGGCCCGGCCCGCGAGAGCATCAGGTACACGACCAGGCCGACGACGACGGAGGGCAGGCCCAGCAGGGCATTGAGGGCCACGATGAGCGAGCGGCGGCCGGGAAAGCGGCCGATGGCCACGATCGCGCCCAGCGGCAGGCCGATCGCCGAGCCGAGCACGGCGGCGGCGAGCGAGAGCTCCAGCGACAGGGCGACGACGCGCACGAATTCGGCGTTGCCGTTCGCCATGAGGTCCAGGGCGAGCTTCAGGCTTGCAAAAATTTCAAACATGTCGCAATTTTACCAAATTGATGGGAAAGGCCGCCTTGACCACCGACCGGAAAGCCCCCGCCGCGACTCCCGTCCACCTCACGGTGGCGGAGGTCGCGGGCCACCTGCGCCTGGGCACGCGCACCGTCTACGACCTCGTGGCGAGGAAAGGACTGCCGCACCGGCGCGCCGGGGGAAAGCTCCTATTCGACCTGCCGGAGGTGGAGGCGTGGCTCGCCCGGCGTTCCGGGGGCTCGGCCCCCTCCCGGGGACTTCCGCCGCCGCTCGTCTCCGGCAGTCACGACCCGCTGCTCGAGTGGGCCGTGCGCGAATCTCGCTGCGGCCTTGCCCTCCTCACGCAGGGCAGCACGGACGGCCTCGAACGCCTGGCGCGCGGCGAGGTGAGCGCGGCGTTGGCGCACCTGCCGTCGGCGGACCTCTCGGACTTCAATCGCGACGAAGCCGATGGGCTCCTGGCCGGAAAGAACTGTGCGCTCGTGGAATGGGCGAAGCGCGAACAGGGCCTTCTCGTGGCGCGCGGCAACCCGAAGAAGATCCGCTCGGTGGCCGATCTTGGGCGCCGGGGCGTCACCGTGGCGGCCCGGCAGCCGGGCGCCGGGAGCGCCGTGCTGCTCGAACGACTCCTTGCGAGAGAGGGGATCGATCGCCGCAGGCTGCGCTTCGGCCCCGCGGCCATGGGGGAAGGCGACCTCGCCGCCAGCGTGAAGTCTGGCGAGGCGGATGCGGGCCTGGGTGCGAGGGCGGCGGCCGTGCTGCTGGGGCTCGATTTCGTGCCGCTCATTGTCGAACGACTCGACCTGGCCCTCTCCCGGGCTGCCTGGTTCGAGCCGCCGCTGGTCGGGCTGTTCGCGTTCGCACGGGGCAAGCGTTTCGCCGAGAAGGCGCGGGCGCTGGGCGGCTACGACGTGGGCGGTTGCGGCAGGGTGACCTGGAACGACCCGACCCCCGGTTGATCGGCGGCCTGCCGCCGTTCAGGGCGAGAGCTGGAGCCAGACGACGCGGGGCTCCGTGTACGCGCCGAGCGCCGAGCGCCCGAGGTCGCGTCCCACGCCGGAATCGCCGCCCAGTCCGCCCCAGGGTAGCTGCGAGCTCGTCGGTCCGAACGTGTTGACCCACACCGTGCCGGCTCGCAGTCGATGGGCGAGGGCATGGGCCACGCAGACGTCCCTTGTCCACAGCCCGGCGGCGAGACTGTAGGCGCTGTCGTTGGCCATCGCCACGGCTTCCTCCGCATCGTCGAAGGGGATGACCGTCGCCACCGGCCCGAAGATCTCCTCGCGGGCGATGCGCATGTCGTTGCGGGCGCCCGCGAAGATCGTCGGCGGGACGAAGAAGCCCTGCGTGGGGACCTCACCAGGCGGCTGGATGCACTGCGCCCCTTCCGCCGTGCCCGCTTCAACGTAGGCGAGCACCCGTTGCTGCTGGGCACGCGAGATCAGGGGGCCGAGCGTCGTCGCCGCATGGCGGGTGTCGCCCATCCGGAGGCGGCCTGCCCGGCGGGAGAGCGCATCGATGAACGAATCGTGGATGCGGCGATGCACGAACAGGCGCGAGCCGGCCGAGCACACCTGGCCCGCATTGAAGAAGATGCCCGAGGCGCTTGCCCGCACCGCAGCCTCGAAGTCGGCGTCGTCGAGCACGATGCTGGCCGACTTGCCGCCCAGTTCGAGACTCACCTTGGCGCAGCGTGCCGCCGCCGTCGCCATGATCCGCTTGCCGACCGCCGGCGAGCCGGTGAAGGCGATCTTGTCCACGCCGGGATGTTCGACCAGTGCCTGCCCCGCCTCCGTGCCCAGCCCGGGAATGACGTTGAGGACGCCCGCCGGAAGGCCGGCCTCGAGGGCGAGTTCGCCCAGGCGCAATGCCGATAGCGGCGTGAGTTCGGCGGGCTTGAGCACCACGGTGCAGCCGCAGGCGAGCGCCGGCGCGATTTTCCAGACCGCGTTCATCAGGGGAAAATTCCACGGCACGATGGCGGCGACCACGCCCACGGGCTCGCGTCGCACGTAGGTGAGCGCGCCGGGACGCGCCGGCACGACCTCGCCCGCGAGCTTGTCGGCCCAGCCCGCGTAATAACGCAGGCACTCGATCGCCGCGGGAAGGTCCTGGCGGCGCGTCGCGGCGAGGGGCTTGCCCGCGTCGAGGCTCTCCAGGAGCACGAGATCCTCCCGCTCGCGTTCGAGCAGGTCCGCGAGGCGGTTCAGTACTCGCGCGCGTTCCGCACCGGTGGCGCGGCTCCACGGGCCCGCCTCGAGCGCGCGGCGCGCGGCGCGCACGGCGAGGTCCACGTCGGAAGCGTCCGCCAGGGCGAACTGGGCGAGGAGTTCCTCGGTCGCGGGATTGAACGTCTCGTGCGTGCGGCCCTCGGCGGCCGGCAAGCGCTCCCCGTCGATCAGCAGGCGGTGGTGGATGAGGGGAAGTCGGTCCATGAATCGCTCCGGCGTGGGGGTCGGAGCGCATTCTTGCCGGCGCTGCACGCCCGGCGCCAATCGATTCGGTCGCCGGTTTGATCGGCGCTTCCGATCAAGTCTCGCCCAGCCGTACTTGCCGTGCCACTTCGAGAAGGGCTCGGGCGAGGGCGCCGGCCGGCTCGCGCGCCGCGACCAGCAGGCCGACGGGGTGCGCGATCTCGGGCTCGCGAAGCGGCAGGCTGCGAAGGCCGGGCACGAACGGAAGCACCGCGCGGGGGAGGATGGCGCACCAGCGTCCGGACCGGACGTGGCTCAGAACGCCCAGCAGGGAGTCGCTCTCGGCGAGCACCTCGGGGCGGGCGCCCGCGGCGGCGAAATGACCGTCGATGAGGCGCCGGTTCTGCATGTCCCGCGTGAGGAGACACAGCGGATAGGCCGCCGCCCGGGCCCAGGTGATCGACCGGCGGGCCGGCAGGAGCGCGGGAGCTCCAACCAGAGTGTAAGTCTCGGCGTAGAGCGGGTAGGTGCGCAGGCCGCCCGGCGCATCGGTCACGTAGGAGAATCCCGCGTCGAGCGTGTGTTCGGCGAGCCCCCGCACGATCTCGTCGGCCGTGAGGGACTGCACGCTGACGGTCACCGCCGGGTGCCGGTCGGCGAAGGCGCCCGTGAGCGTCGCGATGAGAGGTTCGACCGTCGGAATCGCGCCGAGCCGCAATTCTCCCTCGAGCGTCGCGCGCAGTTCGCCGAGCGACTGCCTGAGGGACGCTACGTCGGCCAGGATGCGGCGCGCCCAGTCGACGACACGCAGCCCCTCCGGCGTCAGCGACTCGAATCGCTGCGCGCGACGCACGACGAGCGGGGCGCCCAGCGAATCCTCCAGGCCGCGGATGGCCTCGGAAAGCGTCGGTTGGGTGACGTGGCACGTGCGCGCGGCCCGGCCGAAGTGCTGTTCGCGGGCGAGGGCGACGAGAAAGGCGAGATGGCGCAGGTTCATGCCTGCCGATACTCGCACCGCAGGTGCCGCGCGGAAATATGAACGGTGATGCCGGACTACGCGAAGCCGACAGCGTGCCGGTCGAGCGCGACGGCCTTCACGAGCGCGTACGCCTTCATGCCCGGCGCGAGGCCGAGCCGCTCGCTGGATCGGCGCGAGAGGCGGGAGACGATCGTCGCCGTGCCCACGGACAGGGTGACGTCCACCAAAGGCCCGGGCCGGTCGGAGATCGCCGTCACGCGCCCCTCGAGGATGTTGAGAAAGCTCGTGTCCGCCGGCGGACACGAGCTTTCTCAACATCCTCGAGGGGCGCGTGACGGCGATCTCCGACCGGCCCGGGCCTTTGGTGGACGTCACCCTGTCCGTGGGCACGGCGACGATCGTCTCCCGCCTCTCGCGCCGATCCAGCGAGCGGCTCGGCCTCGCGCCGGGCATGAAGGCGTACGCGCTCGTGAAGGCCGTCGCGCTCGACCGGCACGCTGTCGGCTTCGCGTAGTCCGGCATCACCGTTCATATTTCCGCGCGGCACCTGCGGTGCGAGTATCGGCAGGCATGAACCTGCGCCATCTCGCCTTTCTCGTCGCCCTCGCCCGCGAACAGCACTTCGGCCGGGCCGCGCGCACGTGCCACGTCACCCAACCGACGCTTTCCGAGGCCATCCGCGGCCTGGAGGATTCGCTGGGCGCCCCGCTCGTCGTGCGTCGCGCGCAGCGATTCGAGTCGCTGACGCCGGAGGGGCTGCGTGTCGTCGACTGGGCGCGCCGCATCCTGGCCGACGTAGCGTCCCTCAGGCAGTCGCTCGGCGAACTGCGCGCGACGCTCGAGGGAGAATTGCGGCTCGGCGCGATTCCGACGGTCGAACCTCTCATCGCGACGCTCACGGGCGCCTTCGCCGACCGGCACCCGGCGGTGACCGTCAGCGTGCAGTCCCTCACGGCCGACGAGATCGTGCGGGGGCTCGCCGAACACACGCTCGACGCGGGATTCTCCTACGTGACCGATGCGCCGGGCGGCCTGCGCACCTACCCGCTCTACGCCGAGACTTACACTCTGGTTGGAGCTCCCGCGCTCCTGCCGGCCCGCCGGTCGATCACCTGGGCCCGGGCGGCGGCCTATCCGCTGTGTCTCCTCACGCGGGACATGCAGAACCGGCGCCTCATCGACGGTCATTTCGCCGCCGCGGGCGCCCGCCCCGAGGTGCTCGCCGAGAGCGACTCCCTGCTGGGCGTTCTGAGCCACGTCCGGTCCGGACGCTGGTGCGCCATCCTCCCCCGCGCGGTGCTTCCGTTCGTGCCCGGCCTTCGCAGCCTGCCGCTTCGCGAGCCCGAGATCGCGCACCCCGTCGGCCTGCTGGTCGCGGCGCGCGAGCCGGCCGGCGCCCTCGCCCGAGCCCTTCTCGAAGTGGCACGGCAAGTACGGCTGGGCGAGACTTGATCGGAAGCGCCGATCAAACCGGCGACCGAATCGATTGGCGCCGGGCGTGCAGCGCCGGCAAGAATGCGCTCCGACCCCCACGCCGGAGCGATTCATGGACCGACTTCCCCTCATCCACCACCGCCTGCTGATCGACGGGGAGCGCTTGCCGGCCGCCGAGGGCCGCACGCACGAGACGTTCAATCCCGCGACCGAGGAACTCCTCGCCCAGTTCGCCCTGGCGGACGCTTCCGACGTGGACCTCGCCGTGCGCGCCGCGCGCCGCGCGCTCGAGGCGGGCCCGTGGAGCCGCGCCACCGGTGCGGAACGCGCGCGAGTACTGAACCGCCTCGCGGACCTGCTCGAACGCGAGCGGGAGGATCTCGTGCTCCTGGAGAGCCTCGACGCGGGCAAGCCCCTCGCCGCGACGCGCCGCCAGGACCTTCCCGCGGCGATCGAGTGCCTGCGTTATTACGCGGGCTGGGCCGACAAGCTCGCGGGCGAGGTCGTGCCGGCGCGTCCCGGCGCGCTCACCTACGTGCGACGCGAGCCCGTGGGCGTGGTCGCCGCCATCGTGCCGTGGAATTTTCCCCTGATGAACGCGGTCTGGAAAATCGCGCCGGCGCTCGCCTGCGGCTGCACCGTGGTGCTCAAGCCCGCCGAACTCACGCCGCTATCGGCATTGCGCCTGGGCGAACTCGCCCTCGAGGCCGGCCTTCCGGCGGGCGTCCTCAACGTCATTCCCGGGCTGGGCACGGAGGCGGGGCAGGCACTGGTCGAACATCCCGGCGTGGACAAGATCGCCTTCACCGGCTCGCCGGCGGTCGGCAAGCGGATCATGGCGACGGCGGCGGCACGCTGCGCCAAGGTGAGTCTCGAACTGGGCGGCAAGTCGGCCAGCATCGTGCTCGACGACGCCGACTTCGAGGCTGCGGTGCGGGCAAGCGCCTCGGGCATCTTCTTCAATGCGGGCCAGGTGTGCTCGGCCGGCTCGCGCCTGTTCGTGCATCGCCGCATCCACGATTCGTTCATCGATGCGCTCTCCCGCCGGGCAGGCCGCCTCCGGATGGGCGACACCCGCCATGCGGCGACGACGCTCGGCCCCCTGATCTCGCGTGCCCAGCAGCAACGGGTGCTCGCCTACGTTGAAGCGGGCACGGCGGAAGGGGCGCAGTGCATCCAGCCGCCTGGTGAGGTCCCCACGCAGGGCTTCTTCGTCCCGCCGACGATCTTCGCGGGCGCCCGCAACGACATGCGCATCGCCCGCGAGGAGATCTTCGGGCCGGTGGCGACGGTCATCCCCTTCGACGATGCGGAGGAAGCCGTGGCGATGGCCAACGACAGCGCCTACAGTCTCGCCGCCGGGCTGTGGACAAGGGACGTCTGCGTGGCCCATGCCCTCGCCCATCGACTGCGAGCCGGCACGGTGTGGGTCAACACGTTCGGACCGACGAGCTCGCAGCTACCCTGGGGCGGACTGGGCGGCGATTCCGGCGTGGGACGCGACCTCGGGCGCTCGGCGCTCGGCGCGTACACGGAGCCCCGCGTCGTCTGGCTCCAGCTCTCGCCCTGAACGGCGGCAGGCCGCCGATCAACCGGGGGTCGGGTCGTTCCAGGTCACCCTGCCGCAACCGCCCACGTCGTAGCCGCCCAGCGCCCGCGCCTTCTCGGCGAAACGCTTGCCCCGTGCGAACGCGAACAGCCCGACCAGCGGCGGCTCGAACCAGGCAGCCCGGGAGAGGGCCAGGTCGAGTCGTTCGACAATGAGCGGCACGAAATCGAGCCCCAGCAGCACGGCCGCCGCCCTCGCACCCAGGCCCGCATCCGCCTCGCCAGACTTCACGCTGGCGGCGAGGTCGCCTTCCCCCATGGCCGCGGGGCCGAAGCGCAGCCTGCGGCGATCGATCCCCTCTCTCGCAAGGAGTCGTTCGAGCAGCACGGCGCTCCCGGCGCCCGGCTGCCGGGCCGCCACGGTGACGCCCCGGCGCCCAAGATCGGCCACCGAGCGGATCTTCTTCGGGTTGCCGCGCGCCACGAGAAGGCCCTGTTCGCGCTTCGCCCATTCCACGAGCGCACAGTTCTTTCCGGCCAGGAGCCCATCGGCTTCGTCGCGATTGAAGTCCGAGAGGTCCGCCGACGGCAGGTGCGCCAACGCCGCGCTCACCTCGCCGCGCGCCAGGCGTTCGAGGCCGTCCGTGCTGCCCTGCGTGAGGAGGGCAAGGCCGCAGCGAGATTCGCGCACGGCCCACTCGAGCAGCGGGTCGTGACTGCCGGAGACGAGCGGCGGCGGAAGTCCCCGGGAGGGGGCCGAGCCCCCGGAACGCCGGGCGAGCCACGCCTCCACCTCCGGCAGGTCGAATAGGAGCTTTCCCCCGGCGCGCCGGTGCGGCAGTCCTTTCCTCGCCACGAGGTCGTAGACGGTGCGCGTGCCCAGGCGCAGGTGGCCCGCGACCTCCGCCACCGTGAGGTGGACGGGAGTCGCGGCGGGGGCTTTCCGGTCGGTGGTCAAGGCGGCCTTTCCCATCAATTTGGTAAAATTGCGACATGTTTGAAATTTTTGCAAGCCTGAAGCTCGCCCTGGACCTCATGGCGAACGGCAACGCCGAATTCGTGCGCGTCGTCGCCCTGTCGCTGGAGCTCTCGCTCGCCGCCGCCGTGCTCGGCTCGGCGATCGGCCTGCCGCTGGGCGCGATCGTGGCCATCGGCCGCTTTCCCGGCCGCCGCTCGCTCATCGTGGCCCTCAATGCCCTGCTGGGCCTGCCCTCCGTCGTCGTCGGCCTGGTCGTGTACCTGATGCTCTCGCGGGCCGGGCCCCTCGGCTCGTGGGGCCTCCTCTTCACGCCCGGCGCGATCGTCATCGCCCAGACCGTACTCGTGATCCCCATCGTGGCGGCGCTCGCCCGGCAGGTGGTCGAGGACGCCTGGAACGAGTACGCCGAGCAACTGCGCTCCCTCGGCGTCGGAACGGGCCGGGCCGTCCGCACGCTGCTGTGGGACACGCGCTTCTCGCTCCTCACCGTGGCTCTCGCCGGCTTCGGCCGCGCCGCGAGCGAGGTGGGCGCGGTGATGATCGTCGGCGGCAACATCGACGGCGTGACGCGCGTGATGACCACCGCCATCGCGCTCGAGACGAGCAAGGGCGACCTGCCCCTCGCCCTCGCGCTCGGCATCGTGCTGATCCTCGTGGTGCTCGCGGTGAACGCCGGGGCCTACGCCATCCGCGAGTGGAGCGCGATACGCCATGGCTGAGCGACCCGCCGCCTTGCTTCGCGCGCGGGACCTGACGGTCGTCCTCGGCGGCGTCACCGTGCTCGACCGGCTTTCGCTCGAGATCCTGCCCGGGCTTCGCACCGTCGTCCTGGGCGCCAACGGCGCGGGCAAGAGCGTCACGCTCCGCGCCCTGCACGGGCTCGTCCCGCCCGCTTCCGGCACCGTCGAATGGCAGGGCGGCCGCGCGCCGCGCCAGGCCATGGTGTTCCAGCGACCGGTGATGCTCCGGCGCTCCGCGCTCGCCAACGTCGCGTACGGCCTCGCCGTGAACGGCGTCGATGGCGAGGCCCGCGATCGCCGCGCCCGCGCGGCGATCGCCAAGGTCGGGCTCGAGGCGATCGCGCACCGCCCGGCCCGGGTCCTTTCCGGCGGCGAGCAGCAGCGCCTCGCACTCGCCCGCGCCTGGGCGCTCGAGCCGGCCATCCTGTTCCTCGACGAACCCACGGCCAGCCTGGACCCGGGCGCCGCCGGCGAGGTCGAGCGCATCGTCGCGGCCATCGCGGCCGAGGGCAAACGCATCGTCATGACCACGCACAACCTCGGCCAGGCCCGTCGCCTCGCCGACGAGATCGTCTTCATCCACCAGGGGCGCGTCGCCGAGCAAACGCCGGCCGACCGCTTCTTCGCCGAACCGCAGTCGCAGCACGCCCGTGCCTTCCTCAAAGGAGAATTGCCTTGGACCTGAACATCGCCATGAACTTCCGGCGCCTCGCCGTCACCTGGATGGCCGCCGCCGTCGCCGCCTCGACGATCCTCGCCGTCAAGGACGCCAACGCGCAGGAGACCTTCATCACCGTCGCCTCGACCACCTCCACGGAACAGTCGGGCCTCTTCAAGCAGCTCCTGCCGGAATTCAAGAAGGCGACAGGCATCGAGGCCCGCGTGGTCGCGCTCGGCACCGGACAGGCCCTCGACATGGGCCGCCGCGGCGACGCCGACGTGGTGTTCGTGCACGACAAGGTGGCCGAGGAGAAATTCGTCGCCGACGGCTTCGGCGTGAAGCGCCTCGAGGTGATGTACAACGACTTCATCGTCGTGGGCCCG
>Ga0138256_10008332_pt1 | contig 10903 bp, 7 predicted proteins | sample KNB2016incub_MG_FD_105486 | JGI IMG/M metagenome (GOLD analysis project Ga0138256, IMG submission 105486) | Active sludge microbial communities from wastewater in Klosterneuburg, Austria - KNB2014incub_MG | ecosystem: Engineered > WWTP > Activated sludge > Unclassified | place: Austria... | reverse complement strand
TACGAGGGCAACCTGCCGCGCTTCCTGGGCATCATCGCGGCGATCCTGTGCTCGTTCACCTACGTGGTGGCGCAGATCTACGGCGTGGGCATCATCACCGCCCGCCTGTCGGGACTCGCGTTCGAGATCGGGATCTTCGTCGGCCTGGCCGGCATCCTGGTGTGCTCGTTCCTCGGCGGCATGCGCGCCGTCACGTGGACGCAGGTCGCGCAGTACATCATCCTGATCATCGCGTACCTGGTGCCCGTGATCTGGCTGTCGGTCAAGCAGACCAGCGTGCCGGTGCCGCAGGCCGTCTACGGCTACCAGCTGCAGAAAGTCTCCGAGCGTGAGAAGCAGCTGCGCGAAGACCCGAAGGAGAAGGAAGTCATCGCCATCTTCAAGTCGCAGTCCGACGCGCTGGCCGCCAAGCTGAAGGACGTGCCGGCTGCGCTGGCCGCCGACAAGGACGCGGCGCAGAAGAAGGTCGCCGACCTGAAGGCCGCCAACGCCCCTGGCGCCGAAGTGACGGCCGCCGAGAAGGCGCTGGCCGCCGTGCCGGCCGACGCCGAAGCGGCGAAGAAGGCGTGGACGGCCGCCAAGACAGGAGCCGACGCGCGCGCCAGGCCGCTGGCAGGCATGCCGAATCACGCGCAGGTGTTCGCCGGCGACCCGAACGGCGACGCCGCGGCGCAGAAGACGTACAACGAGTCGCGCCGCAACTTCCTCGCGCTGATCTTCTGCCTGATGATCGGCACCGCCGCGCTGCCACACATCCTGATGCGCTACTACACGACGCCGTCGGTGAAGCAAGCGCGCCAGTCGGTGGGCTGGTCGCTGTTCTTCATCTTCCTGCTGTACTTCACCGCCCCGGCGCTCGCCGTGCTGGTCAAGTACGAGGTCTTCACCGTGCTGGTCGGCACGCCGTTCGACAAGCTGCCGGAGTGGATCGCGGCCTGGCAGGCGGTGGACCCGGCGCTGCTGTCGGTGACGGACGTCAACAAGGACGGCATCTTCCAGCTCGGCGAGATGAGGATCGGCGGCGACATCATCGTGCTGGCCACGCCTGCGATCGGCGGACTGCCGTTCGTGATCTCGGGCATGGTGGCGGCGGGCGGCCTCGCGGCCGCGCTGTCGACCGCAGACGGCCTGCTGCTGACGATCGCCAACGCGCTGTCGCACGACCTGTACTACAAGATGATCGACCCGAACGCGCCGACGGCGCGCCGCGTCGCGATCTCGAAGGCCCTGCTGCTGGTCGTCGCCTTGCTGGCGGCGCTGGTGGCGTCGCAGAAGCCGGCGGACATCCTGTTCCTGGTTTCGGCGGCCTTCTCGTTCGCGGCGGCAGCGTTCTTCCCGGCGCTGGTGCTCGGCATCTTCTGGAAGCGCGCCAACAAGTGGGGCGCCTCGCTGGGCATGATCGCGGGCCTGGGCACCACGTTCTACTACATGGCCACGACTCAGCCCTGGCTGCGCGGCATGTTCGGCGTGACCAGCCCGATCGCCGACAACATCTGGTGGGGCATCCAGCCGATCTCGGCCGGCCTGTTCGGCGTGCCGCTCGGCTTCGCGGTGATCATCGTCGTCAGCCTGCTGACGCCGGCACCGGGCAAGGCGACGCAGGAGCTCGTCGAGCACGTGCGCTACCCCGACCTGAGGCTCGGCAAGGCCTGATCGCCTTGACCTGACGCAACTCCGCGAGGGGTTGCCGGCGGCCCCGCTCGCGAGAGCGGGGCCGCTTCGCTTTCGGATCGGCGAAACTCGGCGTCATGGTGTCGCCGAGCCTGATTGCGCAACTGCGCGCCGACCTGATGCGCTACGTGCCGTTCGCGCGCCTCGAGGCGGCGCAGGTCGATGCCTTCGTCGCCGCGGCCGAGCAGGTCTACTTCGCTCCCGGCGAAGCCGTGCTCGCGCCGGAGGACGGCGTCGCCGAACACCTGCTCTACATCCGCAGCGGCGCCGTCGTCGGGCAGGGCAGCGCGGCGCCGCAGGGCGACGGCTTCGAGTACGACGCCGGCGACATGTTCCCCGTCGGCGCGCTGCTCGGCCAGCGCGCCGTGACGGCGCGCTATCACGCCGTCGGCGATACCTTCTGCCTGCGCGTGCCGGCGGCGACCGTCAGGCAACTTGCCGAAGCGAGCGCCGCGTTCGCCGACTACCTGAATTCGCGCGTGATGCGCTCGCTCGAGTATTCGCGCCGCGCGCTGCAGGTCGCCTATTCGGCGCAGACGCTGGCCGAGCATTCGCTCGAGCGCCCGCTCGGCGAGTTCGCGCGCCGCACGCCGGTGACGGTGGGGCCCGACGCGCCGCTGGCCGACGCGCTGGCGCGCATGCACGACAAGCGCATCGGCTCGATCCTCGTCGTCGACGCCGCCGGCGCCGCCGCCGGCATCCTGACGCGCCACGACATCCTCGGCCGCGTCACGCTGCCGCAGCTGCCGCTGGCAGCGCCGATCTCGCAGGTGATGAGCGCGCCGGTGCATACGCTGCCCGCCGACGCGTCGGCGCAGGACGCCGTGCTCGCGATGGCGCGCCACGGCATCCGCCATGTGCCGGTGACGGAGGGCGGCCGCGTCGTCGGCATCGTGTCGGAGCGCGACCTGTTCGCGATGCAGCGCCTGTCGATCAACCACGTCGGCACGTCGATCCGCCACGCCGACGACGTCGAGACGCTGCAGTCGCTCGCCGCCGAGACGCGCCGCCTCGCGCGCAGTCTGCTCGGCCAGGGCGTCGGCGCGCGCCAGCTCACCGAGCTGATCAGCCGCATGAACGACCTGCTGACCGAGCGGCTGGTGCACCTGATCGCCGCCGACGCCGGCGTCGATCTGCAACGCATGTGCTGGATCGCCTTCGGCTCGGAGGGCCGCTCGGAGCAGACCGTCGCCACCGACCAGGACAACGGCCTCGTGTTCGCGAGCGACGACCCGACGCGCGACCGGCCGGCCTGGCTGGCGTTCGCGCGGCGTGTCAACGACGCGCTCGACGCCTGCGGCTTCCCGCTGTGCCGCGGCAACGTGATGGCGAGCAACCCCGAATGCTGCCTCACCGCCGACGAATGGTGCGCACGCTTCGCCACGTGGATCGAACACGGCGCGCCCGAGGACCTGCTCGCCGCCAGCATCTACTTCGACCTGCGGCCGCTGGTCGGTCGCCACGAGCTGGCCGCGCCGCTGCGCGAGCTGATCACGCAGCGCGCCGCGCAGGTGCCGCGCTTCGTCAAGCAGATGGCCGACAACGCGCTCGCGCACGCGCCGCCGCTGAACTGGCGCGGCGGCTTCGATGCCGAGCGCATCGACCTGAAGCTGCAGGGCACGGCGATCTTCGTCGACGCGGCGCGCCTCTATGCGCTGGCGCACGGCATCGCCGAGAGCAACACGCGGCGCCGCTTCGAGGCCGCCGCGGCCGTCATCGGCCTGCCGGCCAACGAGAGCGAGGCCTGGGTCGGCGGCTTCGAGTACCTGCAGATGCTGCGGCTGCGCGCGCAGTTCGACGGCGCGACGCCCGAGCGTCCGAACGAGCTCGACGTGACCACGCTCAACGACATCGACCGCCGCGTGCTCAAGGAATCGCTGCGCGTCGCGCGCCGGCTGCAGCAGCGGCTCGAACTCGATTACCGGCGATGAGCCTTTTCGACAGGCTGCGGCGCGGCCCGGCGGTCGACGACGCGCGCTGGGTCGTGCTCGACGTCGAATCGAGCGGCCTCGACCCGAGCCGCGACCGGCTGCTCGCGATCGCGGCGCTGGCCGTGCGCATCGACGGCCGGCGCCCCGCCATCGCGCTGGGCGACAGTTTCGAGATCGTGCTGCGCAGCGAGGCGGCGTCGGCGCCCGACAAGGCCAACATCCTGGTGCACGGCATCGGCGTCGGTGCGCAGCGCGCCGGCGTCGACCCGGCCGAGGCGCTGGCCGCGTTCGAGCGCTGGGTCGGCGCGTCGCCGCTGCTCGCCTTCCACGCCGCTTTCGACCAGACGCTGATCGGGCGCGGCTTCGATGCGGCGCTGGGCCGGCGCCTGCCCAACCCCTGGCTCGACATCGCGCCGCTGGCCGAACTGCTGCACCCGCAGGTCGCGGCGCGATCGCTCGACGAATGGATGCAGCACTTCGGCATCGTGTGCGCCGTGCGCCACCAGGCGGCAGCCGACACGCTGGCCACCGCCGAGCTGCTGCTCAAGCTGTGGCCGGCGCTGCGGAAGGAATTGCCGCGGCCGCGCTTCGGCGCCGTGGCGCGGCTGGCGGCGTCGCGGCGCTGGGTCGGCGGGCGCTGAAGACGTCGCTACAGCTCGATGTTCCAGTCGTTGCTGCAGGCGCGGCAGCGTACGTGCAGGCGCGCACCGTCGCGCGCCTCGTCGAGCAGATCGAGCCGGCCGTAGGTGGTGCAGCGCCGGCACACGGCCTGGTCGGCGACGTACTCGGCGTGGTTGAGCAGGTAGAGGTAGCGGCGCAGCGCATGCAGCCCGATCGCCGCGCTTGCGGCGGCGCATGCCAGCGTGACGAGCTGCTCTGCGAGCGGCACCTTCATGCTGTAGGCCTCGGCGCTGCCCAGCAGGCCGAGCGCTGCGAGCACCAGCAGCACGAGGTGCAGGTGGCTCTGGATCAGCTCGCGCTCGTACCACTTGCGAAAGCCGACGCGGCGGATCGTCTGTCCGGTGGTCATCGAGGGCACCTGCCTGATGGCCATCTTGGCACGCCGCGTGCCCGTTGTCAGCCGGCGCGGAGTAACCGTTCGAGCAGCGCAGCCGGCGCATCGGGCGCCGGGCGCGAACTGCTGCGCTGCAGCGGAGTCTTCCGCCGCGAAATCTTCAGGCGCCGGCGACCTTCGCCTGCTTGGCCTTGAGCCGCTGCGCCGTCTTTTCGAGCCCGACGACGTAGCGGCTGTGCTTGCCGCGCGCCACTTCCTCGACGGCATCGCGCGCCGTGAACTCGAAGGTCACCGCCGCGCCGGCGACTTCCGTCAGCTTGACGCTGATCTCGACCCACATCCCGAGCAGCGTGGCGCCGACGTGGTCGAGCTCGACGCGCGTTCCCACAGAGTCCTTGCCCGGGCCGATGTGCGGCAGGATCAGCTCGCGGCACGCCACTTCGATGTCGTAGAGCAGGCTCGGCGTGGAATAGACGCGCAGGTCTTCGCCCATGAAGCCGATGGTTCGGGCCGTGTCGACGTCGATGCGGGTGGTGGCGGCGAGGCCGGGTTGGAGGGTGTCGCTCATGTCGGATCCAGTGGTGTTCAGAAATCGGTGCCGCCCGGACGCGCGGCCTTCAGGTAGTCGGCATACAGGCGCGCCTGAGCGTAGCGTACCAGCGCCTGGGTGCCGCGCGCGCAGTTGCGGAAGCAGCAGACGCCCTGGTCCATCAGGCGCGCCGTCATGGCGTCGTAGAGACTGCCGCCGTCGAGGATGCCGATCAGCGGCTTGTCGTGGCGCGCGGCGAGCGGCGGCATCAGGTGCACCGTGCTCTTGGGGTCGCTGATGTCGTAGCCGGGGCGCAGCTTGCTCGATTCGAGCGCGCGCACCGACGGCGCGGTCGGGTCGAGGCCGATGATCACGGCGTCGATGTTCGGGTCCTGCAGGAAGGCGTCAGCGACATCGAGGTGCGCCTCGTCGTCGGCGCCCGGGTTGATGTCGATCGGGTTGCGCACCTCGACGAGCTGGTCGAGCTTCTTGGCGACGAGAATCTCCTCGACCCGTTTCACCGTGGCGTCCTCGAGCGCGCCCATCTCCATCGCGAAACCGTCGGTCTCGATGTTGTCGGCCATGCCGACGGCCTCGAAGCCGGCGCCGCTGATCGCGCCGAGGCGCTTGCCACCGATCTTCTTGTCCTGCAGCGCGCCGGCGATGTAGAACAGGTCGTCGAAGGCGTTGAAGTCTTCGGTGACGATCGCGCCGGCATGGCGCAGCACCGACTCGAATAGCTCGAGGCCGCCGGCGATCGACGCCGTGTGGCCCATCACGCCGCCCTGGCCCGGCTCGGTGCGGCCCGACTTGTAGACGACCACCTGCCGGCCGGTGAGCACGGCCTTGCGCACCGCCTTCGCGAAATGCAGGCCGTCGAGGTCCTTGAAGCCCTCGATGTAGACGCCGATGGTCTCGATCCCCGGCAGCGCGGCGAAGTAGCTGAGCATGTCGCCGTGGGTGAGGTCGGTCTGGTTGCCCAGCGCCAGCATGTAGGCCGGGTCGAGCCACGGGTTCTGCGACAGGCGCGTGATCATGAAGGCGCCGCTCTGCGACAGCATCACCGAGTTGCGCACCGGCCGCTTCTGCGGCTTGGGCAGGCGCTCGAGCGGGATGAACCACGAGTCGTAGGAGCCCGGGTGCGACACCACGCCCAGGCAGTTGGCGCCGACGAAGATCGGCCCGCCGCCGGGCTTGCCGTGCGCGGCATTGATGCGCGCCGCCAGTTCCGCCGCCGGCTCGCGGCTCTTCCTGGTCTCGCCCATGCCGCCGGGGATCAGCATCACGGCCTCGACGGCGTCGGACTCGATGATCTCGTCGACCAGGCCGTACACCGCGCTCGCCGCCACGGCGACGATCAGCAGGTCGAGCTTGCCGTCGAGCGCCTTGAGGCCCTCGACGCACTTCACGCCGTCGATCTCGGTCTCGCCCGGCTTGAGAACGAGCAGCTGCTCCTTCGGGTAGCCGCTGCCGATCAGGTTGCGCAGGATGATGCGGCCGAAGTTCATGCCGCTGCCCGAGACGCCGATCAGGCCGATGCTCTTCGGATGGATCAGCTTGTCGATCTTGGCGATCGGGCGCGGCAGGCGGGCGGGTTGCGGCGCGGCGAAGGAACACGCGGCGCCGCGCACCGTCAGCGCGGCGCCGGCGCGCACCGGGTTCAGCTCCAGCGCCTGCAGCACGAACGGCGCTTCGCGGTTTTCCGGCGCGAACGCCTTCGCCAGCGCCAGCAGTTGCGCAAAGCCGGCCTCGAGCGCCGCGTCGGGCGCCGCCGCGCCGGCGCGGCGGGCCGCGAGGGCGAGCTTCTGGTAGGCCAGCGTGCGCTTGAAGAGGCCGAGGAAGTCGGCTGCGTCGGTCAGCGCCGCAGCCGCATGAACCGACGCGCGGTCGCGGCGGAAGTTGCCCGCGTCCAGTTCGCCGTCCAGGCCGCCCAGCCCGGCGCTGATGACCATGCCGAACTCGCGCGTGCTGCTCAAGCCGATGCGCAGCTCCGTCGCGTCGGCCGGCGCGGCGGCGTCGTAGGCGAGGCCCAGGCCGCCCAGCAGCGCCTGCAGTTCAGCCGCATCGAGGCTGTCGCGCCCCTGTGCCGACGCGCGGCGGAACAGCTCCGCAGCACCCGAATTCGAAAGCTCGCTCATCCCGTCCCCTGTTGTGAAACGATACCGGTGCGGCGACGGATGGAGTCGTCATGAGAACCTGAGGGCCTGACGGCCGCGCTCGCGCGAGCGACCATATCAGATTCACATTCGATGAAGAATCTTCGAGATCTGAATCAGTTGACTTCGGTCAAGGCCGCACTGCTCCGCGCCGCCGTCGGCGGCGTCAGCGGAGAAACCGCTCGATGCGCTCGGCCAGGGCCTCGGGCTGGTCGTGGTGCACCATGTGGCCGGCCGGCGAGAGCAGGTGCTTCTCGACGCGCGCGACGGCAGCCAGCCGCTGGTGAAACTCGGCCACCGAATAGCGCGCGCCCCACCACTTGGCGATGTCGGTGCGGTCGCCTTCGACCCACAGCAGCGGCGCGGCGATGCGCTGCCAGCACGCGAGCGCCTCGTCCTTGCGGTAGAGCACCGGGTTGACGTGCTTGTGCGCCGGGTCGCCGAGGATGTGCCAGCGGCCGTCGTCGCCGCGGCGCGACCAGTGCGGCGCGAGCCAGGCGGCACGCTCGGGAAGCAGCAGCGGGTTGGTCTGGCGCAGCCGCTCGGCGACGGCATCGACGCTGGTGTAGCTGCGCAGCCGCGCCGGCGCCTTCAGCTCGTCGAGCCATTGCGCATAGCGCCTGGGCGCCAGCGCCGCCGGCGCGTCGGGCATGCCGAAGCCTTCGAGATTGACGAGGCGGCGCACGCGCTCCGGGCGCACGCCGGCGTAGATCATCGCCACGTTGCCGCCCATGCTGTGGCCGAGCAGATCGACGGCCTGCCCGGGCAGCTTGGCGTCGAGCAGGGCTTCGAGGTCGGCGAGGTAGTCGGGGAACCAGTAGCTGTCGGTGCCGGGCGCGTCGCTCAGGCCGAAGCCGCGCCAGTCGGGCGCAATCACGCAGCGCTCGCCCGCCAGCGCGTCGACGACAAACTGGAACGATGCGCCGACGTCCATCCAGCCGTGCAGCATGACGAGCACCGGCTGTTCGGGTGTCGCCTGCGACGGGTCGCCCCAGACGTTGAGGTGGTGGTTCAGCCCGCGCCGGCGCAGGAATTCGCTGCGCGCGGCGCGGCGGGGGGTGTAGGCAGCCATGGGCCGCACTGTAGGGCCGGACGCGCCGCTTTGCCGGCGCAGGACTCAGGAGCGCGCCAGTGCCACGAGCTTCTCGGCCGAGACGCGTACGCGCACCGTTTTCTCGTCGACGACTTCCGTGATCGCGTGTTCGGGCGACGCCGTGCTGCGGCGCACCGGTTCCATCAGTGCGTCGCCGCGGCGGTCGACCAGCGCCGCGACGACGGGCGCGTTGGCCTGCTCGCCGCGCTTGACGACGACGCCGATCTCGCCCGACGCCAGCCGCACGTAGCAGCCGGGTGGATAGATGCCGAACTCCTTGACCAGCGCGAGCGCCGTCGGGTCGCTCTGGTGGCCGAGGAACAGGCGCCGCGCGGCATGGTTGGCGGGCAGCGCGGCGCGGTTGATGCGCGTGCTGAGCATGGCGGTGTAGACGTCGGCGTGGCGCAGCAGCGTGGCCAGCGGGGCGACCTCGCGCAGGCCCCGCGGGTAGCCGCTGCCGTCGGGCGCCTCGTGGTGCTGCTCGACGGCGTCGAGCCAGTCGCGGTCGGCGATGCCGGCGGTCTCCAGAAACTCGACGCTGCGCCGCGGGTGGCCGCGGATCACCTCGCGCTGCGTCGGCGTGACGGGAGTCACCTGGTTGGCGAGCCGGCCCTGCAGCTCGATCATGCCCATGTTCATCGTCAGCGCGGCCTTGAAGGCGCGCCGCGCGTCGGCGGCATCCCAGCCGAGCCGGTCGGCGACCAGGTGGCAGGCCACGGCGGCGTGGATCGAATGCGCCACGCCGTAGTTCTGCCTGCCGCCTTCGACCTGCTGCACCATCTGGAAGATCGCCAGATCGGGGTCGCGCTGGATCAGCGCGAGCACCGGCCGCGACGCCTCCTCGAGCGCGTCGACGAAGTTGGTCTGCACCGATTCGCGCAGCAGGTGGCCGACGCGGCTCATGCAGCGCACCCACATGCCCGGCAGCTGCTCGACCGGCGCGTCGTGCACCGCGACGCCGCTGCTGCGCGCGCCGGCCTGCGCGTCGCTGTCGTCGATGACGGCGCCGCGCGCGACGAGTGCGTCGAACTGCGCCTCGTCGCGCATGACCTGGCCGCGCGCGAGCAGCAGCGTGCCGTCGGGGTGCCGGATGTGGAAGGGCAGCGCGGTGCCGTAGCGCACGCGCGTCCTGAAGTCGGACAACGGACGCAAGTCCATGAAGACCCCCTGCAGATTGCGTAGGCCTGCGGTCCGGACTGCGAGAAGACCGCCGGGGATGCCGCAGATATCGGCCGGCGGCGGCACCGGCTGAACCGGCGCGGGCGCGAACCTGCGGGGAATTCCCGACATGGCGCGGCCCGGCGCGCGCCCTATGCTGCGGCGCATCGACTGCCGAGGAGACCGCGTGGCCGACGTTTCGCCCCCGCCCGCCGACGCCTATGCGCGGCTGCACCGCGAGTTCCGCTGGGCGGTGCCGGCGCGCTTCAACATCGCCGAGGTGTGCTGCGCACGCTGGGCGCGTGCGACGCCCGACGCAGTGGCCGTGCGCTGGGAGCACGAAGACGGCACGCGTGCCGACTTCAGCTACGTCGACCTGCAGCAGGCGGCGAACCGGCTGTCGAATGCGCTGCGGCGCCAGGGCGTCGCGCGCGGCGACCGCGTCGCGATCGTGATGCCGCAGCGCTTCGAGACCGCCGTCGCGCAGATCGCGATCCACCAGATGGGCGCGGTGGCGATGCCGCTGTCGATGCTGTTCGGCCCCGACGCGCTCGAGTACCGGCTGCGCGACAGCGGCACGGCGGTGGCGATCGTCGACGAGAGCGCGATCGCCAACCTGCGCGCCGCGCGCGCCGCCTGCCCGGCGCTGGCCTGCGTGCTCGCCGTCGGCGCGGCCGAGGGGCAGGGCGACCTCGACTGGGGCGCGGCGCTGCTCGGCGAGCGCACCGCCTTCGAGCCGGTGCCGACCGCCGCCGACGACGCGGCGCTCCTGATCTACACCAGCGGCACGACCGGCCCGCCCAAGGGCGCGCTGATCCCGCAGCGCGCGCTGATCGGCAACCTGCCCGGCTTCGTCGCCAGCCAGAACTGGTTCGGCTTCGAGTCAGTCCCCCTTCCCCCGGGGAAGGGGGGCGTGAAATCCAGGGCTTCGGCCCAGCCGGTTGGGGACCAGGTGTTCTGGTCCCCGGCCGACTGGGCTTGGACCGGGGGACTCATGGACGCGCTACTCCCCAGTCTCTACTTCGGCCGCCCCATCGTCGCCTACCAGGGCCGCTTCGCGCCCGAACGCGCGCTCGAACTGATGGAGCGCCACCGCGTCACGCACTCCTTCCTGTTCCCGACGGCGCTCAAGGCGATGATGAAGGCCGCACCCGACCCGCGGGCGCGTTTTCCGAAGCTGGCATTGCGCGCCGTCATGAGCGCCGGCGAGGCGGTCGGCGACACCGTCTTCGACTGGTGCCGCGAGCGCCTGGGCGTCACGGTCAACGAGATGTTCGGCCAGACCGAGATCAACTACGTCGTCGGCAACTGCGCGCTGCACTGGCCGGCGCGCGCCGGCAGCATGGGCCG
>Ga0138256_10008329_pt1 | contig 10905 bp, 8 predicted proteins | sample KNB2016incub_MG_FD_105486 | JGI IMG/M metagenome (GOLD analysis project Ga0138256, IMG submission 105486) | Active sludge microbial communities from wastewater in Klosterneuburg, Austria - KNB2014incub_MG | ecosystem: Engineered > WWTP > Activated sludge > Unclassified | place: Austria... | reverse complement strand
GGACATAATTGTATTTCGACAGGTTATAGTTTCCGATCAGTGCCAATTGAAGTTGCTTGGAGAAATCATAAGTGACATACCCCTGTATATCTGCGAAATTGGGCAAATACTCACCTTTGACCTCCAGTGAATTGAGAAGATATTGGGTGGTCTTGTATCTGGCCCCAACCAGAAAACGGACCTTTCCGGGTGCATTCTTTCCGGGGAAAAAACTCCCCTCAGCATGAGCAGATGCGCCTAACAGGCTTGCCATGAATGATCCCTTGAATTGTTCAGGACGCTTATATTTAATATCAAGCACTGAAGACATTTTATCACCGTACTTTGCTTCAAACCCACCACTGGAGAATGAAAGTTCACGGATCAGGTCCTGATTTGGAAATGAAAGCCCTTCCTGTTGACCTGCACGGATTAATTGCGAACGAAATATCTCAAAACCATTGACATACACCAGGTTTTCATCATAGTTTCCACCGCGTACATTATACTGTGAGGTAAGCTCACCTCCTGTACCGCCAGAGGTTCCTAGTGCGATCGAAGGCAACAGACTTTCGATATTACCCGAGACAGATGGAAGTAATTTAAACTCTTCGACATTTGCCCGGACCATATTCTTGTCACCTATACTCTCGGCGGTAATCACGACGGATAAACCCGCATCTTTGGTCGTCAATGCGATAGAGATATTGCGTACTTCACCGGGATTCATAGCCTTCACTGTGACTTCGCTCTTGTCAAAACCGACACGCTGAATGATTATTGTTCGTTCTTTTTGTGCCGGGACACGGAGCTGGAAATGACCTTTTGAATCTGATTCAACAGCGATTTTTTCATTTTTTTCATAGATGAGTGCGCCTTCTACCGGTTCGTTATTCTGGCTTTCTTTGATCTCACCGAGGATGGTACCATGTGCTGATTGTGCTGCCAGGGATGAGCAGAGACAAAGTGAAAATAAAAAGACAAGGAATTGTACCTTCATCAACAGCTAATTAAATCAGGACGCAAAGGTATCATTTTACTTCAGTATGTCAATTGGATAAATCTGCAGCCATAAAAGGATGTGCTGATTTCCTTAATTCTGCAATGGTAGCCGTTGGATTTGCTGATTTGAATACACTGGATCCCGCAACTAATATGTCCGCACCGTTTTCAAAAAGTCTGCGGGCATTTTCCTGAGTCACACCACCATCTACTTCTATGAGGGCCGATGAACCTGTATCCCGGATCAGTTGTTTTAGTTCACTGAGCTTTTGAAAAGAATGTGGAATAAATTTCTGACCACCAAATCCCGGATTTACAGACATAAGAATCACTATATCTAAATCCCGGATTACATCGGCTAATAAAGCAACAGGTGTATGGGGGTTGATGGCAACTCCGGCCTGAGCTCCTACATTTTTGATCTGATGAATAGTGCGGTTGAGGTGGGTACAGGCTTCATAGTGCACACTGATATGATCCGCTCCGAGAGATCTGAACTCTTCGATATATTTCTCGGGTTGTACGATCATCAGATGGACATCCAGTGGCTTTTGTGCGACCTGATTTATTGCTTCTACTAATGGAAAGCCGAAAGAAATATTCGGCACGAAGACACCATCCATGACATCAATATGAAACCAATCAGCATCACTGCTGTTGACCATCCGGATTTCATCTTCCAGATGCAGGAAATTTGCGGATAATATGGAGGGCGCTATGTATCCCCGTATTTTTTCTTTCATTTCTGATGTGAAGGTATATAAAATTATTAGCTTTTACTAAGCCATTCCTTTGTATAAGAAATTAAATTGTGTCTATATACAATAGACGTTTTATAAAGAAGTATGAAAAAGCACTATTTGTACCCTATCTTTGTGCGCTTGATTTTGGAGATATTTGATACTAGATTGGTCAGAGGATCTCCGGACAAATAATATTTTGATTAATTGAAGAAAAATAAAATATGAGTAATCCACTCATTTTAGTCACTAATGATGATGGTATCACGGCACCGGGTATAGCCGCATTGATTGAAGTAGCCTCTGAATTTGGAGAGGTACTGGTTGTAGCTCCGGATAGCCCGCAGTCAGCAAAGGGCCATGCCATTACTATTTCTAATCCACTCCGCCTGAATCGGACTGGTATCTATGGTGATATCGCAGCGTATGAATGTAATGGAACACCGGTTGACTGTGTCAAGCTGGCAAAGCATGTACTGGTGAAGCGCGAAATTGACCTCTGTGTAAGTGGTATAAATCACGGGAGTAATGCCAGTATCAATATCATCTATTCCGGTACCATGAGTGCGGCGATGGAGGCATCCTTAGAAGGAACTAATTCGATTGGTTTTTCGCTTTGTAATTTTTCACATGCGGCTGATATGAGTCTGGCAAGGAAAGTAGCCAGATCGATTATATCCCGTTCATTGAGTAAAGGTTTCCCGGGGAATGCACGTTTGCTCAATGTCAATATTCCGGATGTAAGTATAGAAGATTGCCGGGGAATACGGGTTTGCCGACAGGCAAATGCAAATTGGGAAGAGAACTTCCAGGTAGGACTGGACCCCCGCAAACAAGAATATTACTGGCTTACCGGTGATTTTGTCAACTATGATCAGGGTACGGATACTGATTTGTATGCCTTAGATCATAATTATGTCTCAGTGGTGCCTTCGATGCATGACCTGACTTATCATCAGTATATTAATGAATTTAAATTTCTGGAGGACTGAGCATGTGGGGTAGAGATAGTGTGGTCAGTGGTATCCTATTAGGCATAATTTTTCCTTTAGTCGGATATGGTATTCTGTGGCTCTTTTTTTATGCACTGTTATATGGTGGTGTATTGCCTGAAGAATATATTCATTCGATGCGGGCAGGCAGGACGATTATGGTATTGGCTATCTGCTGCAATATCATTCCATTGCAAGTATTCAAGCGCAGACGGCAGGATAATTCGATCAGAGGGATAGCGTTTCCGACGATTCTTTTTGTTATTGTGTGGTTTATCGTGTATGGTAGCCAGCTATTCCAGTCGATTTGAGTCCTTTGAAAGTGTTTCTTCTCGCTGGTGAACCCTCCGGTGATATCCATGGGGCAGCTTTAGCATCAGCGTTTATTCATCAGTCACCCGGCTGCGATTTGGTGGGCTGGGGTGGTGATTTGATGCGACAGGCCAGTGTGCATATAATGCGTGATCTGGATAAACTTGCATTCATGGGATTCGTAGAAGTAGTGGCCCACCTACCCACAATTCTTGCTAACTTCCGAATTGTTAAACGTCAATTAAAAAACAATCGACCGGATATCCTGGTGTTGATTGATTATCCGGGGTTCAATCTCCGTCTGGCCAGATGGGCACATGCGCAAGGCATTCCGGTTTATTATTTTATCTCACCTACAGTATGGGCCTGGAAACCGGGTCGGATGAAGATCATAGAGCAGTTTGTGACAAAATTATATTGTATCCTGCCCTTTGAGAAGAAATTTTACCGGGATCACAATATTACTAACGTCGCTTATCTCGGTAATCCACTGATCGATAAAGTAAATCAATATTGTAGCTCTCATCCAAAGCCCCTGTTTTCTTCTGAAGAATATATTGCTGTGTTGCCGGGTAGCCGTCGTCAGGAGATAAACCTCATTTTTCCGGTAATGGCCAAAGCTATGAAACTTACGCCCGGATTAAAGTATAAAATAGCCCATTCGCCCTCAGTGGAAAAGGAACTATTGGTTATGATTTTGGAAAAAGAGTTTCCGGAATGGCGAGATTTTGTTGATATACGGACAGGAAATACGTATGAAGTTTTGCGTAGTGCCCGGGCAGCTATCGTCACCAGTGGTACGGCAACTCTGGAGACGGGTTTGTTTTCTATTCCGCAGGTCGTATGCTATATCACAGGTTCGATGAATTATAGAATAGCTAAGAAACTGGTTAACCTCGATTATATTTCATTAATTAATCTGATTGCGGGGCAGGAAATAGTCAAAGAGTTAATTCAGACAGATTGCACACCGGAGCATCTCAGTGCCGAAATGCGGCAAATCATTAATAATTCAGAGCGAAGAAAGGAAATTATCAGTGGTTATCAGCAAGTGAAAAATAAGTTGGGCGAATCAGGTGTAGCTGAACGTGTCGTCGCAGATATCCTCCGGGAATTCAGCGCTGTTCAATAATTGAGTTTACGCCCATGTCGATTTAACCAGGCATCATTCTCCCGCCAGTTTTTATCGTATTGAGCAACCAGCCGCCAAAAATTATCGGAATGATCTTTGTGAACTACGTGTGCGAGTTCATGCAATATCACGTGATTAATGATGTGATCCGGAGCCAGCAGGAGATTGGTGGACAGAGAGATATTATTCGTATGACTACAACTTCCCCATTTTGATTTATTATGTCGCAGGGATACTTTATTGATTTTTACATTCAGCGTTGCTTGGTTGATTTGGATTACCCTTTCTGTAATTGCCTTGAGAAATAATTTATTTACCATTAGCGGGAAAACCTTGCTCATAGCATCAGGATTGCCAAGATGCTTCTCAGGAATTTCGATATAAATCTGATCTTCTTTCTTACGGGCTCTGAACATATATTCATGATCTCTGGACTGGTAATGTAATGTGTAGGATTGTCCCATGATCATCACTGTCTGACCATCACCAATGCTACTTTTCGGAGGAGAAAACAATTCAGGATCTTTTCGATACAATTTTGTCAACCACTCTGATAGTTTTTCCAATGCTGTATCGAGTCCCTGCTTATCTATATATTGCGGCACATTGAGTATGGCGTGACTCCCATTCTTATAGCTCATGCGGATATTTGACCGGGCACTCCTGATCAACTTTACAGGAACCTCCAGTGAGTCAATAACTATTTTCAAAATTTTTTGTTAGTGGATTAAGTTGTAATTTTGCCCCAACAAAAATAGTATTAAATAAATGGAAAATCCAGTAATAAATACACCTGTATTAATTTATACCGAAGACACACCCAATCCGGAGTCATTGAAATTTGTAGTAAACAGAATGTTGTTTCAGGGCGGCACAGCTGACTTTAAGACAGCTGGAGATGCACAGAAATGGTCTCCTCTGGCAACTGAGATTTTTGCTTTACCCTATGTACGCAATGTATATATCTGCAACAATTTCATCACTGTCACCAAAGATAGTGATACAAACTGGGAAGATATTAAACTAAGACTCAAGGAATTTATCAAGAAATATCTGGCTGCAGGTAATCCGGTGATCGATGAAGCGTACAGAGATGAATTAGAGCGGGCGAATCTGGAGGAATTACAGAAAGGATACAGCGGTGATGATGTCACCATAGTACAGAAAATCATGGACCTGATAGAGAATGTGGTGAAGCCGGCAGTGGCTAATGATGGTGGAAATATTGAATTCAGAGGATATGATCAGGGAGTAGTGACTGTGTCTTTGCATGGTTCATGCTCCGGCTGCCCATCAGCTACGATTACACTGAAATCAGGAATAGAAGGAATGCTGAAGCGAATGATCCCGGAAGTGCGGGAGGTAGTAAGCCTCATGGAGTAATCACTCAAAGAAATCATCCTCTCCCGGTGTTTGGCCTTTTTTGTGATGGGTGGAATCCTGACCTGAGTTGAGGACATTAGGGTTATAGTATTGAGAACAATCCGTGATTATGCTTTCTCCGCCTGCCGGTGGTTTAAAGCGCGCATTGGGATTATATTCTGACACTTTCTGTTGCTCCAGTTGGCGGATATATTCTGAGAAAAACGGTCTGGCCATTCGGGCACCTTGTCCATTGGCTAAACTGAGAAAACGGATCCAGCGGTCATCACCACCGACCCATGTACCTACGACCAAACTAGGTGTGATACCGATAAACCAGCCATCTACGTAGTCATTTGTCGTACCTGTCTTACCACCTACATCAGATTTTATGCCCTGGAATCCACCTGCCCCTCTTACTGCATAGCGCAGCATCTCTACCATCACATAATTATAGTCTGAAGTGATCGCCTGTTTTTTATCAGCGGTACTTTTATACAGTACTTTTCCATTTTTATCTTCGATACGGGTGATAAAGGTAGGCTGAATGTAAGTGCCTTCATTTGCAAAAGTGGCGTAAGCCCCGGTCATCTCAAAGACCGTCAGGTCGGCTGCGCCGAGACAGATAGAGGGTTGTGCGGGTATGTGGTTACTGTCGATCCCCATATTATTTGCCAGGCTTCGTACGAAATCAGTAGAACCTAATTCCTTCATCAGATAGACAGAGATTGAGTTTCTTGATTTTTGAAGACCTTCGAAAAGTGTCATCGGACTGTTAGAAAATTTACCTTCAGCATTTGAAGGACTCCAGGGATGGATAAGTCCGAATTTACCCTCACCCGGATTGATGGTGTATTGCCTGTCAACCACCTTTTGACAAGGGGACATGCCCTGTTTGATGACTGCGGAAGCATAAACAAAAGGCTTGAATGTCGAACCTACCTGTCGTAGCGTCCGTATATGGTCGTATTTGAAGTATTTGTGATTGATGCCACCTACCCATACTCTGATCTGACCATTCGTAGGATCTATGCCCAGAATCCCCGTTTGTAAAAACATGCGGTGATAGCGGATACTATCATACGGTGACATCAGGGTATCTTTCTCATTCTCTGCATTATAGGCGAATACCTTCATACGGGTCTTCTCAGCGAATTTTTTTCTTACTTCCTGACGAAATGCCTGCCATTTGTTCATCATTTCCTGATAATGGTTGCTTTTCATTACACTCGTATAATTGTCTTTCTGCTCATCAGTGATTCCATAATTTTTAGCAGAGCGATCCATTCCTACCTGTGCAGCATTATTCATTATATCCAGTTCGACATCTGTAAACTGTACCTTAGGAAATTCCTGACTAATTGCTTCCAGCTCTGGTTCGAATATTTCTGCCCGCATGTTTTGATAACGATCTGATGTGCGGACGAGATTCTTCAATGAATTTTCCCGGATAGCATTGTACTTCGGATTACTGTCATATTTCCAGGGATCTTTGCCTTTCCACTCTGCCCAATATCTTTTCTGAACTGTTAGCATGTGCTTTTTCATCACATCCTCAGCTATTCGCTGCATATCTCTGTTGATCGTCGTATAGATCTTCAGACCATCTCTGTATATGTCATAATTAGAGCCGTCAGATTTTTGCGCATTGACTTTTCGTAGAATTGAATTGACTTCTTTTGCCACTTCCATTCTGAAATAAGTAGCGATTCCACTGATGTGTGATTTCGGATGGAAATTCAGTTGGATAGGTGATGCAATATATTTTTCGGCCTCGGCTTTACTTAGTTTGTCATTGGACACCATACGCCGGATGACCGTGTTTCTACGATTTTTTGCCTGTTCTTTACGCCGTACAGGGTTGTACAGGGATGGATTCTGCAACATGCCTACCAGTAGGGCACTCTCAGGGACATCCAGATCCTTTGCCTTTTTATCAAAATAGATCTCTGCAGCTGCCTCTATGCCATAAGCGCCATTGATGAAATTGAATTTATTGAGATACATGGCAATGATCTCTTCCTTGGTATAACTGCGCTCTAATTTTACTGCAGTGATCCATTCTTTTAATTTGATATTGATCAATGCAAAAAAACGTCGCACTGAATTCATCTGTGAGAAGTCCCTGTCTGAATACAACAGTTTTGCCAATTGCTGGGTGATGGTACTACCACCGCCTGAACTTCGATTGCCGAGTACCAGTGTCTTAGTGATGACTCTGAGCACAGCTTTGTAATCGACACCACTATGGGTAAAATAGCGCTCATCCTCAGTCGATACCAGTGCATTTACTATATTCGGTGAGATTTCATTATAGGTTACCGGGACTCTGTTTTCTATGTATAGCCTTCCTAATGAAGCATTATCATCAGCGAGTATATCGCTGGCAATGTCATAATTCGGGTTTTCTAATTCTTCAAAAGTCGGCAATCCGGAAAGTGACAGGATAAAAAGATAGGCTACCACAAACACTAATCCACCAGCAAATAGCAGCCATAAATAACGGACCATTTTACGTGTGAAATCAGTATTAGTATTATTCATAGCTTAAATATAAATCAATTTTGATAAATGCTTGAAACGGTGAAATTAATGGTTTATTTTAACCACTTAATGTTACATCCGCCGCTGGGATACTGCTTTTCGATGATCCCGTCACCGGCAAGCATTCTGTCCAGAGCGTTTCTGAGATCTTTTCCATCATTGGGGATATTATTTCCTGGACGTGAACTATCCATTCTACCCCGATATACTAATAAATTATTTTCATCAAAGAGATAAAAATCCGGTGTGCAAGCGGCATCGTAAGCATGGGCTACCGATTGTGATGCATCATACAGATAAGGAAATTGCATTGAATATTCTGACGCAAATATTTTCATATTTTCCGGAGAATCTTGTGGGTAATTTTCTACATCATTGGAACTTATCGCTGCAACACCTATTCCTTTTGCCATATACACTTCAGCGATTGCCACGATCTGTGCTATCACATGAACTACATAAGGACAATGATTGCACATGAAAATAATTAGTGTACCCTTAGTGCCGCGGCAATCATTAAAACTAAAGAATCTATTACTTATGGTATCAGGCAGATCAAACTCAGGTGCTTCAATTCCCAGGTCCAGCATTTTCGACTCCGTATATGACATATTGTTAATTTATCGCATATAACAACGAATCTGTATGCAGGGTTCATAATCCACCGGGATTTACTATATGATTTTCCTTTGTGAATTCTCCCCGATAATTGTGTGTTTTAGAAATTTGGTGAAGTGAGGATTAAATGGTTTTGGTGGTCTTGATCTTCTGCAAATTCACGATTTTGCAAATTAGCCAGATATTAAGCAGTAAATGTAACAGCTGCAAAAATCATCTCTCACATAGGCCTTGCAATCTCAGATTGCGAGAGAGAGTAAAATTTAAACACAAACGAGCATATCATTTCACGTAAAGTAAGCAAAGACTTTCGCTGAAATTGCAGAGTCTATCAGATGTTTCTCAGCGGTCTTAGCGCTCCTTAGCGGCTTTGCGTGACACTTTTCTAATTACAGATGTTTTTCTATTTCTCGCAAAGGGGCGCAAAGGTGAAAAAGTCCAGAAAGCGATTTTAGTATTTTTTCTTTTTATGCGTTTTATCAGGTTTATACTTTCTTTGTAGTTTAGATGTTATATAGTGATGGATACATTGATGAAGCGATTTGAGTATTGGTTTTTTCTATTTGGCTTTATATTACTCTCGTGTAACACCGGGCGACAAGTAGTTTCTGATTCTAATGTTTCCAAGTCAGATAAATACCTGCAGGATGCTATCAAAGCGCAATCTTCCGGTCAATACGTAAAGGCGAAACAATTCTACCAGAAAGTGATATCTCTTGATAGCAGGAACCTGGAAGCTATGACGCGATTGGCTGGAATATATAGTTCAGATCACCAGACTGATTCATTGATTTTTCTACTGAAACAGGTTGTGTCTATGAATTCCAATCCTTCAGCGCAGGTGCTTTTTACTTTGGCGAATGCTTATTATGATAAAGCTGAATATGCACAAGCACTACCATTAGCCGAAAAATACATGGAAAAAGATGCTAAAAATGCTAATTCTGAAGAGAAAGCAAATGTAATTATTCGCAATTGTCGGTTTGCTATACAGGCTATGGCTCACCCTGTTCCTTATCAACCGATTAAATTGCCAGAGACGATTAATACGGATGATCCGGAGTATTTGCCTTCATTGAGTGCTGATGGGCGTTTGTTGATTTATTCCCGTATCGTGGATAGTCAGGAAGATTTATATTATTCTTTGCGGACAGCAGACGGATGGTCTGTAGGGAGACCAATTCCCGGAATAAATACAGTCAGGTATAATGAAGCAGCTGAATGTATCTCAGCTGATGGTAAGACATTGATCTTCACAGGATGTAATATGCCGGGTGGTATGGGAAATTGTGATTTGTATATCTCTTATCTGGTGGGGGATGAATGGACGAAGCCTGTAAACATGGGGCCTGCGATAAATACTTCAGGGTGGGAAAGTCAGCCTTCGCTTTCTGCTGATGGCATGACATTGTATTTTGCTTCTGAACGACCCAACGGCTATGGCAGGAAAGATATCTGGACTTCGACCAGTACCGGCAAGAATCGCTGGAGTAAAGCTGAACCATTATCTGCTCCGGTGAATACTTCATCCAATGAAGCATCACCGTTTATCCATGCAGATAATACAACCTTGTACTTCATGTCTGATGGCTTGCCCGGGATGGGTGGTTATGACTTGTATTTTAGTAAAAAACAGCAGGATGGTTCCTGGTCAACTCCTGTTAATCTAGGTTACCCGATCAATACACGTGGTGATGAGGGTGCTCTTTTTGTGAACCTGGCAGGAGATACTGCCTATTTTACTTCGACTGGTCTGGAGAAAAAAATAACGGATGCACATGTAGTGGACACTGATATTTATTTATTTGAAATGCCCGAGGCAATAAGGCCACTTCCTGCTACTTATTGTAAGATTAATGTAATCGCAGAAGTAGATTCTACTCCGGTATTGGCTAAAATCAATATCACCGGATTGCACAATGCGATTAATTACAATCTGAATACTGATGATGCAGGTGCGATACTATTACCACTACCAGCAAATCAGGATTATGGGATACAAATATATGCGCCCGGTTACATTTTTAATTCTGATGTATTTACTATGCCGCAGGACTATTCCAGACTTAAGCCATTTATCAGGACATTTCAATTGAAAAAAATAGATAAACACCTGGGTGAGAAGTTCATCATGCAGAATATCTATTTTGAGTCCGGATCAGCTATATTGAATCCGGTTTCTTTAGCTGAAATAAAAATTCTGGCCACAGCATTGAAGAATGAT
>Ga0138256_10008328_pt1 | contig 10905 bp, 10 predicted proteins | sample KNB2016incub_MG_FD_105486 | JGI IMG/M metagenome (GOLD analysis project Ga0138256, IMG submission 105486) | Active sludge microbial communities from wastewater in Klosterneuburg, Austria - KNB2014incub_MG | ecosystem: Engineered > WWTP > Activated sludge > Unclassified | place: Austria... | reverse complement strand
GGCGTGGCCCACCGGTCACGGCGGGCATGATCTGGCCAATCGCGGCCGCCGCACCGAAGCCATGCCGCTGGAAGATGGCCAGCACCTCGCCCAGCGCCGATGCATCGCAAGACACCAGCAAACCGCCGCTGGTCTGCGGATCGGTCAGCAGGGCCTTGTCTTCGGCTGCGAAGGCTTCGGGCAATTGCACATCGGCACCGTAACCAGCCCAGTTGCGGCCCGAAGCACCGGTGATCTGGCCTTGCCCGGCGAGTGCGCGCACGCCGGGCAGCAGGGGTACGCTGGGCCAATCGATCTGCACCTGGCAGTTGGCACCGCGCGCCAGTTCCAGCACATGGCCGGCCAGGCCGAAGCCGGTGACGTCGGTCAAGGCGTGCACGGCCGACAGCGCCGCCAGGTCCGGGCCTGGTGTGTTCAGGGCGGTGGTGCTGGCGATCATCTGCGCATAACCGGCGTCGCCCAGCAGCCCCTTCTTCAGCGCCGCCGACATCACGCCCACCCCCAGCGGCTTGCCCAGCACCAGCACATCGCCCACACGCGCATCGGCATTGCGCTTGACACGCTTGGGGTGCACCAGGCCCAGCGCCACCAGTCCGTAGATGGCCTCCACCGAATCGATGGTGTGGCCACCGGCAATCGGGATGCCCGCGGCGCGGCAGATGGAGGCGCCGCCTTCCAGCACACGCCCGATGGTGGCGGTGGACAGCACATTGATCGGCATGCCCACCAGGGCCAGCGCCATGATCGGCCGCCCGCCCATGGCGTAGACATCGCTGATGGCATTGGTGGCGGCAATGCGCCCGAAGTCGAATGGATCGTCGACGATGGGCATGAAGAAGTCCGTGGTGGCGATCAGCGCCTGCTCGTCGTTGAGCTGGTAGACGGCTGCGTCGTCAGCGGTTTCGATACCGACCAGCAGTTCCTTGGGGATGGGCATCGCGGCGGTGCCCTTCAAGATTTCGCTCAACACACCGGGAGCAATCTTGCAGCCGCAACCACCACCATGCGATAGCGATGTCAGCCGAGGTTCGGCGGGTTTTTCAGGGGCGTTCAAGCGCTTCCTCCGTGGAATGGGGCTGCAGATCAGCCAGCAGACGCAGCAGCGTCTGGCGTTCGTGGGCGGGGTGGAACCGGCCGGCGCGGGCCGCACATTGCGCCTGCAGGGCCGGCAGCATAGCGGCATCGTCGCGCGCACGCTCCAGCAAGGTCACCAGGGCCGGCGCATCGCCCCAATCGAAGTAGCCGCGATAGTCCGGCCCGAGCAGGCCCAGGTTGCCCGGAATGCGCGAAGCCAGCACCGGCGTGCCGCTGCTCAGGGCTTCGATCACCACATGCGCACCCCCTTCCATGCGGCTCGGGTGCACCAGCACATGCGCGGCCTGGATGCGCCGGCGCGTGCTCTCGTGCGGCAACGCGCCCAGCCAGCGGTAGTGGGGATGCGTCTGCATCAGGGCCTGGGCTTGCGCGGCCAGCGTGGCGTCCAGCGCGCCGCCGATGTGGTCCAGGCGGATGTCCGGCCGCTGGGCCAGAAGGCGGGCCGCTTCAAAGTAGGTCTGGGGAGATTTCTCTTCACGCAGGTGGCCCACCATCAACGCACGCAGGTGCCGCGAGGTCTTGTCGAGCGCCTGCCGCGCCTTCACCGATTGCAGGCACACCACCGCCTTGTGGCGCCAGGCTGCAGGCAGATCCTGCACAGCGGCTTCGTGCAGCACCACGAGCCGCCGGGCCAGCGCCAGCGAGGTTTGGGCACTCGCATCGTGGGCGATGTCGCGGTACAGATCGGTGCCCGTCAACACCACCACCAGCGGCCGGCGGCCGCCAAAGCGCGCGTGCCAGGCTGCAACCGAAGCTGCCGAGCGCCGCGCGTGCAGCGCGACCATCAGCGATTCATCACCATCCGACCATTGCGCCATCAGGCGAACCACATAATGGCCGCGCAGCAGGCGGGCCCAGCGCTGTGCCGTCTGCCAATTGCCATTGTTGGCGCTGGCCATCGCGGGCGTCACCAGCGCCAGGGTCGGGAGTGTCATGAGATCAGGTTATCGCAGATGAGTGGCCCATGAGTTGCCCATCCGCCCCGGGCGAGACGATTCGCCACGCCGGCGCCGCCGCGCTGCGGCAGGCCTTGCAGGACAGTCGCCGCGACACCCTGGCCACCTTCGCCGTTTATGAATCGGCGCTGGCCGAGCGTGGCATGGCCGTGCCCTATGACCCCGCGCTGAACCCGCCACTGTGGGAACTGGGCCACATCGGCTGGTTCCAGGACCACTGGATCGGCCGCAACAGCCAGCGCACGCGCGGCGTGCAGGCCGATCCACAAGCCAGCCGCTCGGCGCCGGTGCGCGCGGACGCCGATGCGCTCTACGACTCGAGCCGGGTTGCGCACGAAAGGCGCTGGCAGTTGCCGCTGCCCGGCGCGGACGGCACCCGCGCAGAAGCGGCCGAGGTTCTGGCCCGCACGCTGGACCTCTTGCCCGCCCAAGACGACGCACAGGCGCTGTACTTCCACCGCCTTTCGCTGTTGCACGAAGACATGCACCACGAAGCCGCCTTGTACATGGCGCAAGCGTTGGGCATTGCCATCACCGAAGCCCGCTGGCAGGCCACGCCCCTGCCCACCCCGCCTGCGGCCCTGGCCTTGCCCGGCGGCCCCTGGCCGCTGGGCAGTGCCGACACGGGGTTTGCCTTCGACAACGAATGTGGCCGCCATGAGGTGCAGATCGGCCCTTGTGTGATGGATGCGCAGGTGCTGCGCTGGGCCGAGTACCTGCCCTTCGTGCAAGCCGGTGGCTACGACCAAGCCCGCTGGTGGACGCGCGAAGGCCTGGCCTGGCGCCAGAAGCTCGGCCTGGCCTGCCCGCGCTACCTGCGGCGCGAAGGTGATTGCTGGCAGCATTGGCGCCATGGCCAATGGGCCGATCTGGACCTGGCCCTGCCCGCCTGCCACCTGAGCCAGCACGAAGCCTTGGCCTGGTGCGCCTGGGCCGGCCGCCGCCTGCCGAGCGAAGCCGAGTGGGAGTGCGCCGCCTGCACGGCGGGCGACGGATTCACTTGGGGCCAGGTCTGGGAGTGGACGAGCAGCCGCTTCGAGCCCTACCCCGGCTTTGTGCCCCACCCCTATGTGGACTACTCGGCGCCCTGGTTCGGCAGCCGCGCGGTCTTGCGGGGTGCCTCGTTCGGCACGCAGCCGCGCATGCGGCACCCGCGTTACCGCAACTTCTTTCCGGCCGAACGCAACGACATCTTCGCGGGGTTCAGGACCTGTGCGGTCTGAGCTGGCGCATATCCAGAAAAGGCCACGACGGGCCACGCACTCAGGCCAGCGCCAGCATCACGGCAAACCAGTCCTGGGGGTCGGTCCAGGCCTGCACTTGCGCAAAGCCGGCTTCGCGCAGCAGCGCTGCAAAGTCAGCCGGCCGCCACTTGTACGAATTTTCGGTGTGGATGCGCTCGCCGGGCTCGAAGGAGCGGCTGCCACCGGGCCAGCGCACAGTCAAGGCCTGCCGGGCCTGCAGGTGCATTTCGATGCGACCCTGGGCTTCGTCGTACAACGCCACGTGCTGCCACTGGCGCAAATCGAAGTCCGCACCCAGCAGGCGATTCAAGTGGCGCAAGAGGTTCAGGTTGAAGGCCGCGGTGACGCCCAGGGCGTCGTCGTAGGCTGCCTCCAGCACGGCCTTGGGCTTGACCAGATCCACACCGATGAAGAGCGCCCCACCCTGGCACAGGCTGCGGGCCTGGCGCAGCAATCGCAGGGCCTGCTCGCGCTTGAAGTTGCCGATGCTGGAGCCGGGGTAGAAGACCAGCGCCGGCCCTTCGACCAGGCCCTCCGGCACGGCCAGGTCCGCCGAAAAGTCCAGGCCCAGGCCGACCATCTCGATCGCGGGGTGCTGGCGCTGCAGGCTGGCGATGGAGCCGCGCAAGAAGTCCACCGAGATGTCGATGGCCACATAGCGCGCCAGGCCCAGCGGCTGGAACCAGCTGGCGGCTTTGGCGCCATTGCCGGCGCCCAGGTCCACCAGAGTGGGCGCCGTACCCACCGCGCGGTGCACGGCGACCGTCATCTCGGCCTGGTGGGTGGCCATGATGGCGGCCTCGGTGCGCGTGGGGTAGTACTCGTCCAGTTCGGTGATGGCGTCGAACAGGCGCGAACCCAGCGCGTCGTAGAAGAACTTGGGCGAGACATGCGCCGCAGTTGCACACAGGCCGGCCGCGGCTTCGGCGGCCAGGGGTGCGGCCTGCAGTTCGTGCAACTGGATGAAACGTGGCGCGCGCATGCGGGGTGTCCGGGCAAGGGGAATGGGGACGTTGGGGCGGGGAATGTAGCAGCGCCGTCAGCAGACATGGGCAACTTGGGTTCAAATGCGCGCCTCCCGGCCACGGGCGCCAGCAGGCAGTCGGTGGCTCACGCCAAAACTTTCAGGAGTACCCATGACCCGAACCACACGCCGCGGCTGGCTGAGCCCCTTGCTGGCCACCGCCCTGCTGGCCTTCTCTGCCCTGGCTTCGGCCCAACCGGTGTTTCGCATCACGGCCATCCCCGACGAATCGCCCACCGAGCTGGCGCGCAAGGCCGGCCCATTGATCAAGTACCTGGAATCCAAGCTGGGCATGAAGGTCGAGTACACGCCGGTGACCGACTACGCCGCATCGGTGGAGGCCCTGGTCAACAAGAAGGTCGACATGGCCTGGTTCGGTGGCTTCACCTTTGTGCAGGCCCACGTGCGCTCCGGCGGCAAGGTGCTGCCCCTGGTGCAGCGTGAGGAAGACGAGAAGTTCCGCTCGGTCTTCATCACGTCCGACCCCGCCATCCAGACCCTGGCCGACCTGAAGGGCAAGGACGTCAGCTTCGGCTCGCAAAGCTCGACCAGCGGCCACCTGATGCCGCGCAGCTTCCTGCTGCAGGCCGGGCTGGACCCCGACAAGGACTTCAAGCGTGTGGCCTTCAGCGGGGCACATGACGCCACCATTGCCGCGGTGGCCTCGGGCAAGGTGCTGGCCGGTGCGCTGAACATTTCGGTGTGGGACAAGTTCGTGGCCGACAAGAAGGTCGACCCCACCAAGGTGCGCGTGTTCTTCACCACCCCCGGCTATTACGACTACAACTGGACCGTGCACGCCGACATGCCCGCTGCGCTGCGCGAGAAGCTCAGTGCCGCCATGCTGGCGCTGAGCAAGGGCACGCCCGAAGGCAAGGAGATCCTGGACCTGCAGCGTGCCACGCGCTTCATCCCCACCAAGGTCGACAACTACAAAGGCATCGAAGCCGCCGCGCGCAGCGCCGGCCTGCTGTAAGCCCATAGCCGATGCAGATTGACCTGCAGGGCGTGAGCGCGCGCCACCCGGCGGCGCGTGCCAGCGCGGCGCCCGCCGTGCAAGGCCTGAGCCTGCAGGTGGCGGCGGGTGAGCAGCTGGCGGTGATCGGCCCATCCGGCGCCGGCAAGACCACGCTGCTGCAACTGCTGGCCTGTGCGCTGCGGCCCAGCCGCGGCCAGGTGCTGCTGCAGGGCAGCGACCCCTGGGCCTTGCCGCGCCGCCGACTGCAGGCCCTGCGCGGCCAGCTTTTCCTGGCACCCCAGACACCGCCCTTGCCGCCACGCCAGCGGGTGGTGACGGCCGTGCTGGCCGGCCGCCTGCCCGCGATGAGTTTGTGGGCCAGCCTGCGTTCGCTCTTCTACCCCAGTGACATACCGGCGGCGCACGACGCGCTGGATCGCTTCGACCTCGCCGACAAGCTCTTCGAACGGGTGGATCGCCTCTCGGGCGGCGAACGCCAGCGTGTGGGCTTGGCGCGCGCCATGCTCGCGCCGGCCCGCCTGTGGCTGATCGACGAGCCCTTGTCGGCGCTCGACCCGACACGATCACGCCAGGCCGTGCAGGCCCTGGTGACTGGCGCCCGCGACCAAGGCATCACCCTGGTTGCCACCCTGCACCAGGTGGACGTGGCGCTGGCGCACTTTCCGCGCATCGTGGGCCTGCGCGACGGCGCGCTGGCCTTTGACCTGCCGGCCGATCAGGTCAGCCCCGAACGCCTGGCACGCCTGTACGCCCAGCATGAACACGAGTTGCTGGGCGCTCCGCCCGCAGCTGAACCGCCCCCGGCTGCAGCACCCGCCCCCGTGGTGATGCACTGCCGCTGATGCACTGCCGCTGATGCACCACCCATGAGCACCTTGCGCGCGCCCCCCATCGCCGCCCGGGACCCTGCCTGGGCCGGCCGCGTGCTCTGGTGGAGCGCTGCGCTGGTGCTGCTGTGGCCGCTGGCCGTGGCCACCGAGTTCCGGCCCTGGGTGCTGTTCGAACCCGAGAGCTTGCGCGTCACGGCCCGGTTTGTCGGCAGCTTCTTTCCGCCAGCCATTCAAGGTGAGTTCCTGGCCCTCGTGGCACGCGAGACCTGGCGCACGGTGGCCATTGCCACCGCGGGCATGACCCTGGCTCTGGTGCTGGCGGTGCCGCTGAGCCTGCTCTCGTGCTCGGCGCTTTCGGTGTCGGCCCTGGCCGGTGACATGGCGCGCGGGCCCTTCTGGCTGCGCCAGCTGGTGCGTTGGCTGCTCGTCGTGCTGCGCAGCGTTCCCGAACTGGTCTGGGCCCTGGTCTTCGTGCGCGTCGTGGGCCTCGGGCCGACGGCCGGTGTGTTGGCCATTGCACTCACTTACGGCGGCATGTTGGGCAAGGTCTATGGCGAGATCCTGGAAAGCGGCGAACTCCAGCCCACGCAGACCCTGCTGCGCAACGGCAGCGGCCGCGTGCAGGCCCTGGCCTACGGCCTGCTGCCGCAGAACGCGGCCGAGCTGATGAGCTACACCGTCTACCGCTGGGAATGTGCGATCCGTTCATCTGCGGTGCTGGGCTTTGTCGGGGCAGGCGGCCTGGGCCAGCAGATGGACAACTCGATGAAGATGTTCAACGGCGCCGAGGTGGCGACCATGCTGCTGGTCTTCATCGCCCTGGTGGCGCTGGCCGACCGCATCAGTGGCTGGCTGCGCCGCGCGCTGGGTTGAACGTGCCAGAACACGCCATGCAAAGCGCCGCCAACAAACCCTACCGCCTGCCGCCGCCGCTGTTCAACGCGCGTTGCAGCGCCTGCTGGTTCACCGCGGCGGTGGTGGCCCTGGTGGTGCTGAGCTTCTGGTCGCTGGATCTGCAATGGGCGGCCTTCCTGTCGCTCGATGCCGCACGCAGCATGGGGCGCTTCCTGGCCGAGTTCTTTCCGCCGGATCTGAGCCCGGCCTTTGTGGCCAAGGTGGCCCGCGGCACGGTGGAGACCCTGGCCATGTCGGCCCTGGGCACGGCCATGGCAGGCGTGGCCGGCTTGGCCCTGGCCCTGCCGGCCAGCCGGCTGTGGGCCGAGCAGCGCACCCCCGCGCGGGCACCCACGCGGCTGCTGCTGAACGCCCTGCGCGCCGTGCCCGAACTGGTCTGGGCCGCGCTGCTGTTGATCGCCGCCGGGCTGGGACCGATGGCCGGCACACTGGCATTGGCGCTGCACACCACCGGCGTGTTGGGCCGGCTGTTTGCCGAGGCGCTGGAAAACGCCCCTCCCGGCCCGGCCCAGGCGCTGCGCGCGCATGGCGTGGGCACATCCAGGGTGTTCTTGTACGCCACGCTGCCGCAGGTACTGCCGCAGCTGTTGAGCTACACCTTGTACCGCTGGGAGAACAACATCCGCGCCGCTGCCGTGCTGGGCGTGGTGGGCGCCGGTGGCCTGGGACAATTGCTGAGTTACCACATGGGCCTGTTCCACATGGGCAAGACCGCCACCATCCTGGCGGCGATGCTGCTGCTGGTGGCGCTGGTTGACGTGCTGAGCCTGGTGACGCGGCGCGCCCTCACGCGGTGAGCGCCGGTGTAAGGTCCGCCCGCCTGCCCCGACCCAGCCCTGCATGAAGCCAATTTCCTTGTCATCGCTTTTTCACGGTTATCACCGCCCTGTGCTGACTGCGGGTGTGGTGCTGGCCCTGGCCTGGGCAATGGTCTGGGCATGGACCTGGTTCCTGGCCGGCGCAACCCTGCCCGGGCCGCAGTGGCTGCATGCGCAGCAGCAAGACCTGCTCTACCTGGTGCAAGCCCAGCCCTGGTCCGCGAGCCTGGGCTTCTTCCTGGTCTTCACCTTGATGTCCGCACTGGCCCTGCCCGGTTGCGGCCTGCTGGCCTTGGGCGCGGGCCTGTGCTTCGGCTGGCTGGCCGGCACGCTGCTGGTGCTGGTGGCTTCCACCTTGGGCGCCACGCTGAGCTTTCTGGCCGCCCGCCACTTGTGGCGCGACGCGGTGCACCAGCGCTGGGGGCACCGTCTGCGCCGCATCGAAGAAGGCCTGGCACGCGACGGCGCGTTCTACCTCTTCACACTGCGCCTGGCGCCCGTGATCCCCTATGCCGTGATCAACCCGCTGTTGGGTTTGTCTTCAATGCCCACGCGCCAGTTCTTCGGCGTCAGCCTGGCGGGCATGCTGGCCGGCAGCGCGGCTTATGTGTACGCCGGCACGACATTGGCGCAGGTGCGCGGCTGGGGCGATCTGTTCGCGCCGGGCCTGATGGCCGCCCTGCTGGCCCTGGCGCTGCTGCCCTGGCTCGTGCGCGCCGCCTGGCGCCGGGGGTCATGAGACCGATGGGCGAACTGCCCCGCGTCGGGCTGCTCTTCACCTTCGACTGGGACGCTGCGGCCTTTGAAGCGCTGCGCGGCCAGGCTGGCTTCGATCACGCCGGTTTCGATCTGTTTTCCTTTCCCAGCAATGCGCACCTGATCCACTTTGACATGCTGCGCTTTGCGCGCCGGCAGGCCCGGCGTGGCCGGCGCCGCCAATGGGCAGGCGTCATCTCGCACCACGAGCAGTTTGGCGCTCTGGCCGCCGCACTGGTCGCCGAAGAGCTGGGCCTGCCCGGCACATCACCCGAATCCATCCTGGCCGCGCAGCACAAGCTGCATGCGCGCCAGGTGCTGCAGCAGGTGGCGCCCGAGGCCAACCTCGGCTTCGAGCCGCTGCAGGCCGTCTACGGCGGGCCGGTGCCCGATGGCCTGCACTACCCGCGCTTCGTCAAACCGGTGAAGGCCGCCTTTTCGGTGCTGGCGCGGCAGGTCAACAGCCAGGCCGAGTTGCATGCGCACACGCGCTTCGGCCGCCGCGAGCTGTGGGTCATCCGCCGCCTGGTGGAGCCCTTTGAACGTGTGATGCAGGCCCGCCTGCCCGGCGCCGGAACGGCCCACCGCCTGATGCTGGAAGAGCCCCTGCCGGCCCACACACCACAGTTCAACCTGGACGGCTGGGTTTTCAAGGGCCAGGCCCATGCGCTGGGCGTGGTCGACGCCATCATGTACCCGGGCACGCAGGCCTTCATGCGCTGGGAACACCCCAGCCGCCTGGCCGCAGCCGTGCAGGCCCGTGCGCTGGACGTGGCACAGCGCTTTCTGCGCGCCATCGGCTTCACGCAGGGCCTTTTCAACATGGAGTTCTTCTTCGACCCGGCCACCGACCGGCTCAGCGTGATCGAGTTCAACCCACGCCTGGCCTCGCAGTTTGGCGACTTGTACCGCCGCGTGCAGGGCCGCGATGCCCACGCCATGTCCCTGGCTCTGGCCCTGGGGCAGGACCCCGCCACGCTGCCGCGCAGCGAACCCACCGCGGGTGCCGCGGCCAGCCAGGTGTATCGCGCCTTTTCAGCCGGCGCGGCGCCCGCCATGCCCAGCGCCGCGCAGCAGGCGCGCCTGAAAGCGCAGTTCCCCGACGCGCTGCTCTTCTGCTACCCCAAGAGCGGCCATTCGCTGGACCGCGATTTCAAATGGCTGGGCAGCCACCGCTACGGCATCCTGCACCTGGGCGGCCGCGACGAACACGAGCTGCGCGACCGCACGCTGCAGGCCAGCGCGCTGCTGGGCTGGCCCGCCCCCTATGCCGACCAATTGAGCGCAGCCCCGGGCCCGCAGCAAGCCCACCGCACATCCATCCACCTGACCGGAGCACCCCCATGAACGTCCTCTTTCAACGCCTCATCAAGGGGCTCGTGTTGCTCTGCGCAGCAGTCTCCTTGGCCGGCTGCTCGGCCCTGCTGGCGCAGAACCCTTCTTCCGCGCTGAAGCCCGTCAACGCCGTGCCCGGTGATGGCGATGAACGCCTGATGCTCAAAGGCCACGACGTGGTGGCCTATTTCACCCAGGGCCGCCACGCATTGGGCAGCGCGCAGTTCAAGAGCGTGCATGAAGGCGTGACCTTCCGCTTTGCCAGTGCCGAGCACAAGGCCCTGTTCGACGCGGCACCGGCCAAGTACCTGCCGCAATACGGCGGCTTCTGCGCCAACGGCATTGCCTACGGCATCCCCTGGGGCGGCGACGCCGACACCTGGCTGATGATCGACGGCAAGCTCTACATCTTTGGCGGCGCGGGCAGCAAAGCGGCCTTTGAGCTGGATGTGCCGGCCAACCTGAAGCTGGCGCAGAAGTACTGGGACGAAGAAGTCAAAGGCAGCAACAGCTTTGTGCAACGCAGCTGGCGATTGGTCTTGCGCGTGCCGCACTACAAGAGCGGGGAAGAGCTGGATCGAATGGTCAAGGCGGCGGGGGCGGGCAAGAAGAACTGATGCGCCGTTGTGGGCGATCGGTGTATGGCACGCGCGTGGCGGGTGCGGCGGGCGCAGCGGGCGGTACCCGCCAAGGGTTCGGACTCCGTCGGTCGCCGCTTCGCGCCGACTGCGCTGTGATGCTCGGACCCAGGCGGCCCCGGGGCAACTCGCTTCACTCACTTCGTTCGTTCTCGCTCAGACACTCCCCGGGGGTCTTGATGTCGAGGCGCGCTGCGCGCGCTCCGCCTGGGTCCTGCGCTTCTCGCCGACTCCGACTCACCCTTGGCGGGTACCGCCCGCCGCGCTTTCCACCGGTAGTTGTGCGCCACCTGGTGGCATGCCACCTCTGCTGTT
>Ga0138256_10008327_pt1 | contig 10905 bp, 8 predicted proteins | sample KNB2016incub_MG_FD_105486 | JGI IMG/M metagenome (GOLD analysis project Ga0138256, IMG submission 105486) | Active sludge microbial communities from wastewater in Klosterneuburg, Austria - KNB2014incub_MG | ecosystem: Engineered > WWTP > Activated sludge > Unclassified | place: Austria... | reverse complement strand
GGCCAGCGGCATGTACATAGTTTACATTGATGCCGGAAGCATTGGAGCTACTACTTTAAAAGTAGCAATTTTTACACCGGAAGAAAGAATAAGTACATTCTAAATAAAATATACTATGCCTGCTGAATTTTTCAGCAGGCATATTACTAAAACTAAATGTTTTAATATAAGGAGAAAAAATGAAAAAAATAGTTTTCTACATAATTATAATAATAACCCTCTTAAGTAATTCTTTATATGCAGGACCAAAAAATAAATTTGGTTTATCTGCAGCTACTGAATTAATGATACCGGTTGGTTCGATAAGTACTGCCATGGGAGGTTCTAATTTGGCAACTACCTCAGGGTTGGATGCTATTTACTGGAACCCGGCAGGAATGTCAAACCTGAGCACAAAGACCGGTGAAGCTTTGTTTTCCAATCAGATTTACATTGCTGATATCAGTGTAAATTACTTTGCAGGAGCTTACAAACTTGCAAATGTCGGAACATTCGGAATTTCAGTAAAAGCTCTGGATTTCGGTAATATAGAAGTTACAACAGTGAACGCTCCGGACGGAACCGGTGAGACATATTCACCTACATTTCTTAATGTAGGATTATCTTATGCAAGGAATATGACTGACAGGATTTCATTTGGAACGACTTTCAAAGTCATTTATAATGAGATCAGCAGGGAATCTGCAAAAGGATTTGCTTTTGATTTCGGTTTACAGTACAATGTTGTTGGATCCGGATTACAATTCGGGGTTGCTCTTAAAAATCTGGGACCAAGCATGACATTTACAGGACCTGATCTGGAAGCATTCTATCTTCCTTCAGGTACACCTATCGGAACAAACGGCGAGCCTAGAACAATCATATTAGCTGATTTTGAATTGCCGACAGCATTCTCTCTTGGATTGAGTTATGATTTCAGATTAGATAAGAAAAACAATCTGAATGTTAACGGAACCTTCCAGAACAATAGTTTCTCAACTGATGACTACAACGTTGGTCTGGAATATAATTTCAACAAAATGGTCTACTTGAGAGGCGGATACATGTTTACTCAGGAAAATGAAGATAATGACAACAGAATCTTCACAGGACCGACTTTCGGAGCAGGATTTAATTATAATGCAAGCAGTTCCCTGAATGTTGGTTTTGATTATGCATACAGAGTAGCAGATAAATTTGATGCAAATCAGTATTTTACTATCAGACTTGGATTCTAGGAAGATCACGATTTAGAAATATTTTTATTATATAAAAGGTAATCAAGAAATTGATTACCTTTTTAATTTAACTCATATTAATATGAAAAAGATTTTATTTGTAATAATTCTTTTGATATTGCAGGTCTCACCGGGTTTATGCGATAGTAACATTGTTTTTAATTACGATTACTCGGTGTTCAAAGGTGAAAACGGAAAGTCAATTCTCGAAATATATTATTCTGTAAGTCAGCAGTCATTAACCTATATTCAGAATGAAAATAATTTTGAAGCAGCAGCGCTGGTACAGATCACCATTTCTGAACTTCCAGGCAATAATGTACTTTATACAAATGCATATAAAAGTCCTTCTATAGTCTCAGATACTTCAAAGAACAATATTAATCAAAAACTTATTGGTCAGGTCAATTACCAGCTAGATAACGGTAAATATAAATTATCAATATTAGGAAGTGATTATTACGATTCTACTAAAACTGATCTGTTTGAACAGGAAATTGCATTAGACTATTCAGGTACAGAAAAAGTAATGATCAGTGATATTGAGCTTTCATCGTCTATAAACAAATCTGATAATACTAGCAGTCCTTTTTATAAAAACACACTGGAAATTATTCCTAATCCATCAGGATTATACGGAATGAATCTCAATGAGCTTCACTATTATTATGAAATTTACGGTCTGACTGAAAATAACATTTCGGAAAACTATACTGTAAATTATTCGGTAAATGATCTTAACAATGTTAATCTGATTTCAAGCAGTAAGAATTTCAAAAGAAAGAATGATTCGAAAGCGGATTTCGGAAAGTTCATAGTAGATAGTTTAGACAGGGGTTCTTACTTTTTTAAGGTTACTGTTATTGATACGCTGAAAAATGTAAATGTAAGCACTGAAAAAAAGTTCTATATATTCAATAACAGCAGGACCCCGGTCATAACTTCGGATCAGAATGATTATCTTAAAAGTGAATATTCAAATAAATCAGAAGCCGAGATTGAAAATGATTTTGAAAAAATGATTTACGTAATGAGTGATCAGGATCGTGACAGATTTGAGGACCTTACGAAACTAAATGATAAAAGAAAGTTTTTATATGAGTTCTGGAAAGCAAAGGATATTAATCCAAATACTCAGGTGCTTGAATCGAAAATAACATATTTTAAAAGAGTGAGCGAAGCTAATAAATCATATAAGGAAGCATATACTGAAGGATGGAAAACAGACAGAGGAAGAATATATATTATATACGGTCAGCCAGATGATGTTGAAAAATATCCTTTTGAATCACAATCAAAAAGCTATGAGATATGGAAATATAATTCAATAGAAGGCGGAGGTGAATGCTCATTTGTTGAGATTCAGCAGGCTACAGGTGTTTATAAACTCGTTCACAGCACTTTCAGGAATGAATTAAGGAATATGGATTGGAGAGATCAAATTGATAAATACTGATCACCATGAATAAAAATTTAAGAATATTTCTGCTTTCACTTATATTTGCATCAGCTTTATGGCTCTATATTAGCTTAAATCTCAGCTACTCCCTGGATGTCTCTATTCCCATAGAGATACTTACTACAAAGTCACAAGCTCTGACTGAAGAAATACCAAATACGATCGATGTAAAAGTAAAAGGTAAAGGGTGGGACCTTTTGAATATTCTTATATCCAAAGATCTTAAATACAGTCTTGACATCTCAAAGCTTAAAAAAGATTCAAAGATTATTACGGAACAGTTTGTAAATGAAAGGCTGAATCTGCAGCAGAGTGTATCTATACTTGAGATCAATCCGGATACTATCAGCATTAATTTTGATAAAGTATTTGAGAAACTAGTTCCTTTAAAAAACAATATGGTCCTTAATCTTAAAGAAGGTTACAGTATAGTAGGAAATCCCGTCCTGATTCCGGATTCAGTTAAGATACAGGGCGCTTCCTATTTGCTGAACAAAATAAAATTTATCCCCACTGAAGCGAAAGTTATCAATAATGTAAATTCGGATATACAGGGAGTTGTAAATATCAAAGATACTTTGTCCAATTTGATAAAGGTCGATCTTAAGCAGGTGAATTTCAGATACAAGATACAGCTTTCGGCTGAAAAGAATCTTGAAGATTTATTGATAAATGTATTGAATGTTCCGCTTGACAAGGAAGTCCTGCTTATTCCACCAAAGCTGAATGTTTCTCTCAGAGGTGGAGTGGAACAGCTTTCACAGATCGCTCCTTCAGATGTAATTGTAAATGTAGAATTCGGTAAGTTAGAAAATGATACACTTGGATTTGTGATCCCGGAATTAATAATACCCGATGAAACTTCTCTGCTCAAAATAGAACCTCAGAAGCTGCAGTATATTATAAAAAGTAAACAGTGAACGGAGATTGTTAGAGTATTTAAAAAATGAATTAAGATCCCTCCTGAATGAGATCAGACAATTAGATTTTAAGATCTCTTATATATTCATGTCAATTGCTTTCATAATATTTCTTTCATTATCATTCTCATCTCCGAATTTTTATTACGAAAATTTCAGCAGGGACAGATTCTTTTCAAGGATCTATTGGTTTCTTGCTGACGGAAGTATCATGTTCATTCTTCCTCTCCTGTCGATAAAATTTATTTTCAAAGAAAAATTATCGGATTACGGATTTACATTAGGGGATAAAAAATTCGGACTGATTACATCCGTTATTTTTTTAATAGTTATGCTGGTAGTAGTATGGATCGTATCAGGATCGCTAACATTTGCAATCACATATCCCCAGGGAGGACCCAAGGTAAAAGAAAGTCTATTGATCTTTGCTTTATATGAATTATGCATTCTCATTTATATGCTGGGCTGGGAATTTTTCTGGAGAGGTTATACTCTCTTTGGTTTGAAATCCAGATTCGGATATTATGCCGTATTTATTCAAATGATCCCTTTCTTCATACTTCATAAAGGAAAACCTGAAATTGAACTGTTCGCATCAATCTTTGCAGGATTAATATTAGGCATTCAGGCAATCCGAAGCAGATCATTTATATATTGCTGGATACTTCACTGGTTGGTTATGCTGTCCATTGACGGGATTTCAGTTTTAAGATCACAAAAAAGTGTTTACGGGATTGGATTAAATGATCTGATAAAATTATTCTTTTGATATATGCAGTAAGTTTCTTTGTGATCTTATCAGTTTTATTAATATAAACGTTTTAAAAATATATAATGAGAACTCAATAATTAAAAAACTTCTGTGCATTATTTTTTTCAGATAAAAACTATAATTTATAATATTAGTTAATGTGTAAATTATATGATAAAAAATTATCACACCGGTTAATTCAGTCTCATACAAGAATAAAAGTATTGATAATGTTATAATAAATTTTTATAATATATAAGTTTAACAACCCTCACAATAATCTTTCTAAATTTGTGAGGGTTTTTTTTTAAAAAAAATTTAACAAAGGAGGCATACAGGGTTCAGTAAATTACAATTCATCAGATACATTTCTTAAATTTTAAATTCAAAGCTATGGATAAAAGAATTGTTATTATCGCGATACCAATTGTATTTCTGGTAGCTTTCGGGTTAATGTTCTCAGAACAGCCTGAAAGAATCAAGAATCAATATGGTACTTTCCCGCAAAGAAATTTGTCCAACCCCGACCAGATTCAAGCAATAAGCTCCAAACAGTTAAATGCTAATCAGATCAGTACATGGTTCAGAACAAACGGTTCATTCAACCGGGATCCATCTACGGGTAACGCAGGTTTTGAATGGCCTATCACAACAGGTAAGACTGCAAGATATGCATCAGGTTTATGGCTAGGGTGCATTGTAGGGAATGATACATTAACTGCCGTAGCAGCCTTCGCTTATGATTATACAAACGGATATGTAGATGCACAGGGCAATTCTCAGGGAAGTGATGACCCATTATACAAGATATATAAGATAACAGAAGGAAATACAACCAGTGAAGATTACATCACCTGGCCTGTGAATCAGGGCGCATATACAGATTCATTAGGTAAGCCTTTGAATCTCGGAGCTCAGACAATGTTCTATGTATATACAGATGCATATCCTCATGCCTCAGGATCAACCAGTCTGCAGTCACTGAAAGCGCAGATACTTCAGACAAACTGGGCATACAATGTAAATGGTCCTCTTGGAAATATCGTTTTTCAGGAATACCGTATAATTAACAAAAGCTCAAATGTGTGGACCCAGACATATTTAGCTCAGTGGACAGATGATGATCTGGGAAATTCTACTGACGATAAAATAGGTGTTGATACTGCCTTAGATCTAGGATACACATATAACTCAACAAATAATGACGGTATTTACGGTGCCGCTCCTCCTGCAGTCGGATTTGACTTCTTCAGGGGAGCACTGGTTGCATCTCCCGGAGATACAGTAAGATTTTACAGCCCTCCCGGAAGCAATAATCTTGTTGTAAAACCTAACTATAAAGATCTTGGTCTTACGGTATTTAATGTTTATAACAACACAAGCCCGTTGCCTTCAGATCCATTGAATAACACGGAAACATACAGGGTGCTTGAAGGAAAATGGAAAAATAATGAATCATGGGTAACACCCGGAGGTGATACTACAAGAAAGTGTTTTACGGGAGACCCCGTGACAGGAACCGGATGGGTCATGCCGGGTGAGCAGGACAGAAGATTCTTACAGAGCACAGGTCCGTTTACTATGAATCCTAATGACACACAGATCATTATAGTGGCTCAGGTCATAGCAAGAGGGAGCTCAAACCTTGGCAGCATATCATCATTAAGAAGCACGGATGATCTTGCACAAAGAATATTTGATCAGAATTTCCAGGTACCGGCATCAGCTCCTGTAGTACCGACACAGGTGTACGCTCCGGGAAACGGAATAATTTATTTATCATGGTCGGACACAGCGGAAAAAATATCCATTCCGAATAAATTATCGGGCGGAACATATAAATTCCAGGGATACAATATATATCAGATAAAGCCGGGAACATCCGGAGGAAATGAGGATGACAGAGTTCTTATGGCTACATATGATATAAAAGACAATGTTGGTGATATTCAGGACAGTATATTTAATACACAGTACGGTGTGTTCATATATTATACTGTACAGCAGGGCACAAACAACGGCATATCAAGATACTTTGTTATGAACAGAGATTATGTAAATAACAATGAGCTTTATAACGGAACACAGTACAGGGCAGTCGTAACGGCATATTATTATGATTCGCTTGGCGGTCCGTTCTCAGCGCCGAAAGTGAATGAAACACCAATTACAAATACTAATATACTTCAGATCATACCTCAGAATCTAACAGCAGGAACTGTAGTAAGTTATAATACAGGTGATACAGTTTACACAAGCCAAAAAGATCTGGGAACAGTTCCGTTAGTAATGGAACCTCTTAGTCTGATATCGGCAAGCTATACAGCGACATACGGAGGCACAACAGCGACTCCTACATCTACTCTGACGAAAACATATAATAACGTAACGTCAACAATATATACAAATAATCCGGATTTCTCAGGAACGCAGGATACAGCGAAAATAATAGACGGGTTCATATTATTGAATCAGATCATAAAGGATTCAGGAATAGTTCTGGATCAGAATGATGCTGTAGCTGTTGCAACCGGCAGAGAGACATATTCAAGACCAAACTGCTGGACATATGAACCTTCGAACGGTCAGTGGTTCACAGGACCGGATACGAATGCGATAAGGACAGCGAAATTGATAACGAACAGACAATTCCAGAGCAGGAGCCTTGGAATCAGTTTCCCGACAACCGGCGCAGGACCAACATTCAGAGGTCTTGCAACAAGAATAAAGGCAAACAGTCCTTATTTCACACAGACGGGAACCAGTCCGATACTATCGGGAGGACCATTGAGACAGATACAGATAGTATTCGGAGTGAATTCAGAGGCATACCGTTATACGCCATCGAGATCAGGTGATACAGTGTCATATAATACACTTGAAGCAGATACGACCCTGACATTTACGCCGTGTAAAGGAATGGTAACAGTGCCGTTCAGCGTATATGCATTTGAAGAACTGGATTCAACGCAGGGCACACCAAGACAGTTGAATGTAGCTTTTATAGATGCAGACAACAGCCATACATGGAATCCTGATGGCTCACCACTGGGCGGATATGAATTCACATACATACTGGCATCTAACTATGATCCAAATCCGAATGTCAACTATACGGGAAAGAATCCGGGATTAGCGGCACCGGGCATAGGATTCGGAACGATGGATATAATGTATGCATGGTTACCGAGAGCCAATACAGTAAACGGAGCACCTCTCACCTGGAACACCGGTGATAAGCTGACAATTTCTCCATATATAATAACAAAACCGGAATTTGTACCGGGTTATCCAATAAAATATTCATGGACAATCTCAGGAACCCAGGTTGGTAATTCGTCAGTAGCCTCATCACAGCTAAGTCAGATAAAGGCATACCCGAATCCATATTACGGAACCAACCCTCTGGAACCGGATCCATTTAACAGGTTTATTTACTTCAGTCATTTGCCGAGCGTATGCAACATATACATATATTCTCTGGACGGATTGCTTGTAAATAAGATAAGCAGGAACAATACTGATCCTAACAATTCACTGGAGCAGTGGAACCTGCAGAACTTTGATCAGATACCTGTGGCCAGCGGCATGTACATAGTTTACATTGATGCCGGAAGCATTGGAGCTACTACTTTAAAAGTAGCAATTTTTACACCGGAAGAAAGAATAAGTACATTCTAATATATTATACTGCACCTGCTGAAGTCTTATGCAGGTGCAGTATCTGCTGAAGAGTTTTTGAAATCCATAAATTAAATACAGAATTATTTTTTTACGGATTGTAAAAGAAAAATTTATCCGCAAAATTTCTTTTTGTTGTCTGTATTAATACGAATTATATAGGCTCAGTGTTTATAGCAATTGAAAAATTAATAGTGAGCTGATCATATTATAAATAGTTACAATCAGGCTAATCCAAAAATAAACTTTGTCTTATAATATCAAGAGTTGCATACACAGGAATTATTAATCCGGAAAATTTTAGTATTTATACATACGGCAACTTTCTTTATTTTGCATAAAACATAAATCAATGTAATATGAAACTTGCAGTTAATATTGATCACATTGCAACTCTAAGAGAAGCCCGCGGTGAAAATGAACCTGATCCTGTGATTGCAGCAGGAATCTGCGAACTTTCAGGCGCATCAGGAATAGTCTGTCACCTTCGTGAAGACAGAAGACATATCAATGACCGTGATCTGAAATTATTGAGGGAAGTTGTAAAAACTAAACTCGATCTTGAAATGGCTGCAACTGATGAGATGCTTAAGATAGCAATTGAAACATTACCTGATCTGGTAACTTTAGTCCCTGAAAAAAGACAGGAACTTACAACTGAAGGAGGTCTTAGTATTTCTTCAGATAGAGAAAGATTTGAAAGAGTTATTGATGAACTTCACAATAAGGATATTCTTGTAAGTCTATTCATAGATCCGGAACCGGCAAATGTTGATCTTGCATTTGAGCTAAGCGCTGATATAATTGAAATTCATACCGGTAAATATGCCAACATGAGGACTGAAAAAGATATTCTTACCGAATTGAGCAAGATTGTTATTTCGGCAAGAATGGCTTCTGAGCAGGGTATTATTGTGACCGCAGGTCACGGACTGAATTACCATAATGTTCTCCCGATCGTTAATATTTCGGAAATACAGGAGATCAGCATTGGTCATTCAATTATCTCCCGTGCAGTTTTTACAGGTCTGAGTAAAGCAGTGCAGGATATGATAAGCCTGATGAACAGTAACAAATAAATCAATAATAATCTGCATTGAGTGAGCTTAAAGTTTCCAATTTAATAAAAGAGTATAAAAAGAGGGCAGTTGTAAATAATGTCTCTCTGAATTTAAAACAGGGAGAAATAGTAGGATTGCTTGGTCCGAACGGAGCCGGAAAGACAACTACATTTTATATGATCTGCGGTATGATAAGACCCGATGAAGGAGAAATTGAAATTGACAGGGAGTATATTACAAGGCTTCCAATGTATAAAAGAGCAAGAATGGGAATTGGCTATCTTCCACAGGAAGCTTCGGTATTCCGAAAGCTGACAGTGAGGGAAAATATTTTATCAATTCTTCAGTTCATGAATTTAGATAAGAAAGAAAGAGATGAGAAATGTGAGAATCTTATGAAAGAATTTAATATCACAAAGATAAGGGATTCAAAAGGAATTGTGCTCTCAGGAGGTGAAAGGAGGAGAACAGAAATTGCCCGCTGTCTTGCAACTGACCCTAAATTTATTTTACTTGATGAACCATTTGCCGGCATAGATCCTATAGCTTCCGAAGAGATAATGAAGATCATTGCTACTTTAAAAGAAAGAGGAATTGGAATTTTGATTACAGATCATAACGTTCATGAAACACTTTCAATTGTTGACAGGGCTTATATATTAATTGACGGAAAAATATTCAGATCCGGTAAAGCACATGAACTGGCAAATGACGAATTAGTCAAGAAATTTTATCTGGGTGAGAATTTCAATCTGGAAAGGTATAATGTAAAAGACATTTGATAAAATTATAGCCGGTTCTTTTACATTGATAAGTCAGAAAGGCAGAATTCAGAAATGACTTTTAATAACGGAATGAAATTGATTATTCCTTTTCTGTTTTAGGTTTTGTTTCTTTTTTTCCGGATGGTTTGGAATCTTTATTGCTGACAGTTTTAGTCTCAGGTAATGCCGAATCAGATGAAGCAGATGCTGATTCGGATTTTTTGGAATCGGATGAAACAGATTTTGAAGAAGATGATTCACCCGGCTTATTTTTATAATCAGTCAGGTAAAAACCGCTTCCTTTGAATATCAAACCGCTTCCGGAACCGATTAGTCTTTTTAAAGTTTCTTTTCCGCAGTTAGGACATACAGTTAATTTATCATCTTTCATTGACTGATACGTCTCGAATTCATGAGCGCAGTTATCGCAAATGTAATCGTATGTTGGCATTTACGGCTCTAAATTTTTAAAAATTCTTTTTTAGCGTTTTCGTACTCTTCAGTTGTGATAAGTCCTTCATCAAGAGCTTCTTTAAATTCCTTCAGTTTATTCTTAGAAACATTTACCCTTGTGTTGTGTTCAGCACCTGATTCCATTTTAGAAAAATTTCCGTTATCATTATTCAGAATACTGCTGACTTTAAGAACTCTCTTTTCACCGTCACCGGCAAGTACTGATATCTCATCAGGATTATTTTTGTATCTGATCACTTTTTCCGTAAAACTGTCTTTCTCATTTAAAGCTATTTTATCTTCGATCTCTTTTGAAAGGTTTCTTAAAATTTTATATTGAAATGTTTCTATCTTTCTCCAGGCATCGCCGGATATTTCAAATTCGGTTGGCTTATAAATATCGTCATAATAATACTCGTAAATAGCAAGCATCTCAGCAAGTTTATTCTCTTTAAAAAAATTATTCTGAATAGACTCTGCGTCTTTCAGTATCCTGTAACGCAGCGCATCTTTACCCTGCTCTTCAAAAAGCCTGTTAATAAGCCGTGATTCAATTCCAAGCTGCTCGACCCTTTTAACAGTTATGCCTTCCTGTTTTG
>Ga0138256_10008326_pt1 | contig 10905 bp, 9 predicted proteins | sample KNB2016incub_MG_FD_105486 | JGI IMG/M metagenome (GOLD analysis project Ga0138256, IMG submission 105486) | Active sludge microbial communities from wastewater in Klosterneuburg, Austria - KNB2014incub_MG | ecosystem: Engineered > WWTP > Activated sludge > Unclassified | place: Austria... | reverse complement strand
ATCCATCGCGCATCCCATCGCTTCTGCCGGATCGCAAATTCACCATGGAGTTCGAAAGCGAATTTGGTTCAGGCGCAAGCGCGGTGATGATCAAGAAGCCAGTGATCGTCACGCTGGTTGATGGAGTCATCGTCGCTACGACTCTGTTCCTGATTGTCGCTCTGCAAATGCTCGTCTACCGAACAAAGATCGGCACAGCGATGCGCGCAGTGAGCTTCAACATGGATACTGCGGCGCTCATGGGCATTCCCGTAAATCGTGTGGTGAGCTTCACGTTCGTCACCGGCACAATGCTGGCAGCGGCGGCTGGTTTTCTGTACGCGCTCAAGTATTCGCAGATTCAACAGCCCGCGCATCAAACATGGATCGTGCTCGGTTTGAAGGCTTTCGTAGCTGCGGTGGTCGGTGGAATCGGCAACCTGCGCGGCGCTGCCATCGGCGGTTTTTTGATTGCATTTATCGAGCAGTTTGCTGCCTACATCGGCCTGCAGGCGGGCTGGGCCAACGTGACGGCCTACACCGACGTGATCGTTTTCCTGGTGTTGATTTTCGTGTTGCTGGTGAAACCGGCGGGCATCTTTGGTTCGACCGTGCGTGAGAAAGTCTGATGCAAACCAATCTGAAAAAAATTGATTGGACGAAGCTGATGCTAATCATGATCGGCGCGCCGCTCGCTGCGCTGGCCTTTGCAGCGCTGGTCCATGCGTCGAGTAGTTTTTTGGGCGACTACAACCAGCGCGTGGTGCTGACTGCAGGCATTGCGATCATCAGCGCGGTTTCACTTAATGTCGTCAACGGTTTCACCGGTCAGTTTTCGATGGGCCACGCAGCGTTCATCGCGCTGGGTGGATATGTCAGCGGATTTATCAGCTACTACGTCACGCTGTCGATCACCGATTCGACCACATCCACTGAAGGCTGGTTCGGCTGGAACCAGTGGCTGATGGCCGGCAGCGCGATCATCGCAGGAGTAGTCACGGCGCTGGCCGGCTTGGTGGTTGGGTTGCCATCGCTTCGATTGAAAGGGGATTACCTGGCCATCGTCACGCTCGGGTTCGGTGAGATCATGCGCGTGCTGCTCACACAATCGAATCCGATCAAATACACCAAAGCGGAAGTTGCCGAGACAGGTGGATGGGGTTCGATTTTTTATCCGCCGGCACTGGGCGGAGCGAGCGGCTTCTACGACATTCCCAAAGCGACGAATATTTTCTGGGTCTATCTCTTCGTCGGTCTGACGGTGCTGGCGATCTATCGATTGAAGCAAAGCAGCTACGGCCGCGCGATGATCAGCATCCGCGAAGACGAAATCGCCGCCGAGGCCATGGGCATCAAAATCACCAGGCTGAAAGTCCGCGCGTTCATGCTCGCCGCATTTTTCGCGGGGATTGCCGGCACGCTCTACGCGCATCAGCCGTACACACTTTTAAGCCCAACCGACGCGGGCTTCGCGCGCTCATTCGATCTGGTGATGATCATCGTATTGGGCGGACTCGGATCGATCAGCGGATCTATTTTGGCTGCGATCGTCATCACGATTCTCAACGCGCGGCTCGTGGCGTATGCAGAATATCGAATGATCATCTTCTCACTCATTTTGATTTTGATGATGATCTTCCGCCCACAGGGCCTGTTCGGCTTGCGCGAGATTTGGGATTTCTTCAAACCAAAACGGAAAGTGGCGCGCGGGTTCGAGGTCATTCCGAAATAGGATTCGATCATGCTGCTCGACATCCAGAATCTCGGCATCAGCTTCGGCGGACTCAAAGCCGTCCAGAATTTTTCGCTGCGCATTCCGCGAGGTGGGTTGTACGGATTGATTGGTCCGAACGGTGCTGGCAAAACGACGGTGTTTAATTTGCTGACGGGCGTGTACGAGCCGAACGGCGGAACGATCAAGCTGGATGGTACGGAACTCGTCGGCATGGAGCCGTGCGAAATCGCTGCTGCTGGTGTGAGCCGGACGTTCCAGAACATCCGCCTTTTCCCCGATCTCACCGTGCTCGACAACGTGCGCGTTGCGATGCATCTGCGAGGCAAGCATCGCCTGGCCACGACGCTTTGCCGCGCGAAATGTCATCTCACCGAAGAATCGGCGCAGAAAGAAAAAGCGCTCGGCCTGCTCGATGTTTTCAATCTCCGCCCGCGCGCCGATGAGTACGCGCGCAACCTTCCGTACGGCGATCAACGTCGATTGGAAATCATCCGCGCGATGGCGACGTGTCCGAAATTGATCCTGCTCGACGAACCGGCAGCGGGGATGAACCCATCCGAAAAAATCGACCTCGCGCGATCGATCGAAAACATCCGAACGAAATTCGATCTGACAGTCCTGCTCATCGAACACGACATGACGCTGGTGATGGATGTTTGTGAGATGATCACCGTTTTGGATTACGGGCAGATCATCGCAGTCGGAACGCCCGCTGAAATCCAAAAAAATCCCAAAGTTATCGAAGCGTATTTGGGGGAGGAAGTAACAGATGCAGCCTGAGCTAAATACTTTCCGGGTGGCACGGTCGGTACTCCGCCCGTGGCGCTGCGGCGTGTTTTGCGCATCCGCGCCACGGACGGAGTACCGACCGTGCCACCCAGAGTTTCTGTTTGATGACAAGTAACCCCGTGCTCCTTCAAGTTTCCAACATCGATGTTTTCTACGGCGCGATTCAGGCGTTGCACGGCGTCACGCTTGAAGTGAATGAGGGCGAAATCATCACACTGATCGGTGGCAATGGCGCGGGCAAGACGACAACGCTACGAACAATCTCCGGAATGATCCGCCCGCGCGAAGGTCATGTGAAGTTTGAAGACGACGACATCACCGGCCATCCACCGCACGAACTGGTTCGCAAAGGTCTCTCGCACGTTCCCGAGGGTCGCGGGATTTTCAGCAACCTGAGCGTTGCGGAGAATCTGTCGCTCGGTTCGTACGTTCGCAAGGATCGTCACAACATCTCAACTGATTACGAACGCGTGCTGACGCTCTTCCCACGCGTGCGCGATCGACTCAAACAAGTCGCAGGCACGTTGAGCGGTGGCGAACAACAGATGCTCGCGATCGCGCGTGCGTTGCTCGCGCGTCCGAAGCTGTTGTTGCTTGACGAACCGTCGCTCGGCCTCGCACCACAGCTCGTCCAACTCATCTTCTCGATCATTCGCGAGATCAATTCACAAGGCACGACGGTTTTGCTCGTCGAGCAGAACGCGCACATGGCCTTGCGAGTCGCGCATCGCGCGTATGTTTTGCAGACCGGCAGGATCGTCAAGAGCGGGATTGCGCGGGAGCTGCTTGAGGATCCGGATGTGAAGAAGGCTTATCTGGGTGGGTGAATTGCTTCGAGGGAATCATCCAAAAACGGGCGCGATGGGATCGCGGCGCTATGCTGGTTTTCGATGACGCCGTCTGAGCGCGATGGGAACCATCAGCGCAACCAGCGCTATCGAAGTCGGTTCTGGAACCACCAGCCAGACTTCGCCCGGCCCGCTGTTTTCAGGGCTGGTGTAGTGGATCGGCATTTCGAACTGAATTGGTAGCCAATCGCTGTACGTCACAGTCGTTTGTGGAAACGATCCGATTCGATTGCCGTAAGTGGCGATCACAAAATGGTCGAAGTTAGGAACATTCGACGACCAGACCTGTGCGACCGATTCAGGATGAATCGATGCGTTCGTCAAATCGAGTTCGCCGGTGACGTTGACTCGATCAATGATCGGACTAACCATTTCAATTCCATAAATCAAAAACTCGCCAAGCTTCAGATCTCCTTCAACGGTCATTCTACGACTTATGTTGTAGCTTATTGTGTTGTCTTGACGTCCGAGATCGAGCGTGCCGGCGCTCAAATCTGCGGGTACGCCGCCAACCATCTCAACTGTGTCCTTTATGTCGAACCAACCTGATCCGGAGAGTGAATCAAGCTGTAGGTTAGATGCCCAGGCATCAAGTGAAGTAAGCGGGTTGAGATGAATTGAACCGTGTCCTTGAAGATAATCGATGCGCCAACCGCCGGAAAGTTCCAGAGGGCCACCGACCGCCAGCCTGCTGATCTGGCTCACGGTACGCGGCCAGCCAACTTGGGGAATCCCAAAGCTGGTTTCATCAATCAAAGTCACATTTCCAACAGTTGAAATGCTCGCACCGATGCTTAGATATTCGCCCAAAAATGGATTGTTACTCACAATGGATTGATGAACCCGAATCGCTCCTCCCTCAAAATAGGGATTGCGAAGTGTTCCCACATCAAATTCGGGGGAAATGTTCTGGTAGCCTTTAGCATCTAATATGGTCGAATCCGCTGCTGAAACCGGGACGAGGCCGTCAGCCCAGTTGAGCGGGTTGGACCAGCCAACGTGATTCCCAGCACCACCGGTCCAAGTGTATGTCTCACCAGTTGCATCGCCAATGAGAACGAGCGAACCGAATCCAACGAACAAGTTGAGAAGCTTCGATCGCGATTTCATCGTCGTCCTCGCAGTGTGAGTGGGAGAAGGATCGCGAGCGATGTGAGCAAGCCCGGCTCTGGGATAATCAACCAGATTTCACCGGGGCCGCTGTTTTCGGCGTTCGTGTAATGGATAGGCATATCGAACAGCGGTTGGAATACGTCCCAATCCACCTGGGTTGCGGGGATAAAAGTTTGTGGGAATTCGCCAATGCGGTTTCCATACGTGGCGAGTACGAGGTGATCGCCGTATGTCGAAATTTCGTTTTGTGGAAATGCGTGGCCAGCGATTTGGGCTTGTGTGAGATCGAGCGTGCCGGAAACGTGGATTTGATCGACCGGAATTGGCTCCGGGTTGGAGTTATAGAACTCTTGACCACCGATGAACCAGCTTCCGAGTTTCAAATCTCCTTCCACCGACAATTTCGCAGTGGTCGGCGCGCTCAATGTGAACGTCTGCCTGCCGAGATCAAGCGTTGTTGCCGCGAAATCCGCGGGTACTCCACCCGTCATGTGAAGCGTTCCGGCGATGTCCAACCGATTGTCGCCTGCGCCGGTTACAGTGAGAGAAGAAAGTTGATGATCGCCGGGCATTTCGATCGCTGACCAATTATTCAGATGGATCGTTCCCTCACCGCTTAGACCGCCGAATACTCCGACGCCGCCAGTCACTTCGATCGTGCCCCCGATATGCAGCGGACCGAGCATCAAACGAACCGCAGGTATCGTGTCAGGACTGTTGGGATAGAGATGGCTGAACAGTGAAATGTCCCCATTTGCATTTAAAGTGGGGGATAAATGGGTTGGCGAATAATCCTGAGTGGAAACCAACTGATGCACGCGAAATGAATGAGTTCCCGTGATGCTGCTCAAAGCGTAAATAGTTCCAACATCGAAGTTATCACCCAGATCATGGATCCCCTGAGCGTCGCGAATGATTGAATCGAGCGATGGAATGGGAATGCTTCCACCAAGCCAATTTGCAGGATTCGACCAGAGTCCCTCTTGAGGACCGACAAACGTGTAAGTCTCCGCCCCCGCGTGCGCGCAGACAACGCAGATCACAATCGCAGCCAGTGAGTGTCGAGCCTTCATGCGCTCATCTTTTAATGGTTGAATCGCTAAGCAGGCTCGGTGTTGAGCTGCTTCCCTCCCCGCAGTTCATTTTCTGGAAGACTTGGGCGCGCAAACTCGAACTGGTTGCGAGCGACATCATAGCCAAGGCGACGTACGACTGATGTGACACGGCATTTCTCCCACGTTTTTAGGCGAACAATCCCTCAAAATGTGAACTGTGAGCGTAACAGTGGGCAGCGGGAATCCACATAGAACATTCTGCTGTTCCGGTTCGGATTATCGGCCCAGCAGGTAACCGCATCGATCCAAAACTCGCTCAAAATCATCCGACATCAACATCTCTGTCTCACTCTTCCAATCAAACTTCCATGCTGCGTAATGGGTCGAGAGCGCGTCGGTCTGGTCGCCTGGATGCGCGACCAATTCCACATCGCGCTTCGCCTGGCGCAGCTCGTCTTCGAGAATCTTAATCGTGTTGTGACCGGCGAATTTCAGACCGATGCAGGGTAGCGAGCGATCGTCTCTTCTCGATGCACTGATGAGTTGCAGCACGCGCCCCGCAACCGTTGGTTTGGCGAGCAGCGGAGTGGGTGCCCATGGCACTCGGATTCTGTCGATGCGGAATTGCCGCGCGAGGTTGTGGACGATTGTCCAGATCGGTTCGATCACATGGACGTGCTGGTGGCTGTCGATGTGATCCACGCGGAGTTTGTTCTTCTGGATGATTTGGATTTGGGCGGCGGCTTCGTTTTCGATCGCTCGGCGCGTGGATGGGAGCGCGAGCATCGGAACGAGCGCGGGCCATTTTGTGATCGTCTTCGTCTGACTCAGCCACGGCTCGCCAACGAGTGTGAGATGCAAGCCGACCTTCATGCCGAGTTCCTGAAGCTCGCGCGCGAGATCCCAATCGACTGCGCTTCCGTTCGCGCTGATCGAAAATCCACTCAGTCGTCCTGCGCGAGCGCAGCGCGCGATGCCGGCGTTGATGTCGGGATGCAGACCGAAATCGTCGGCGTTGATGTAGAGGCGATGCACGCCGTCAGACGTTGGATGATCGAGGCTCACTGGTGGTAATCGTAGCGTGGGTGGGCGTGAGTGCGGATGGTTCTTCCTTGCGCATGACAATGTACGCGGGCCGGCCGCGAACCTGTTCGAGGATCATCATGAGGTATCGCCCGATAATTCCGACCGCCGCGAGGATCGTGCCGGACAAAAACAGGATCGCGCAAATGATGTCGGTGTAGCCCGGCGTGACGCTGTGCCAATAAAAAATCTTGATCAAAATCGAAACAATTGCAGCGATGAAGCTGGCGAACGCCATGAACAGCCCGCCCCAGAAGGCGAACTTGAGCGGGACTGTGCTGAAGTCGAACAGCGCTTTCATTCCGAGACGAAGCGAGCGACGAAAACTGAAACTCGGCGTGCCGTGCAGGCGTGATGCTTCATCAAACTCAATCACGACTTGTTTGAAGCCGAGAGATGGGATCAATCCACGAAAGAACTTTTCGCGTTCGGGAATTCGATTCAATACTTCGACGACGGACTTCGAGAGCAACCGAAAATCCGCGCCGCCTTGAACGATCTCCGCGCCGCTCAACATCGTGAAGACTTTGTAAAAGCCGCGCGAAAAAACTCCCTTCAGTCCACCGGTCGGTTCGCGCCGAACCATCTGAATGATATCGGCGCCTTCAAGATGTGCAGCCAGCATGCGCGGAATTTCTTCGGGTGGATGCTGCAGATCGCTATCCATCGTAATGACCGCATCGCCGTGCGCGTGCGCGATCCCGGCTTGCATCGCGGCCTGATGTCCGAAGTTGCGGCTGAATTGGAGGAAGCCGACAGGCACGCCGTCGGCGCGGAGCGATTCAATTCGCTTCACGGTTTCATCGCGCGAGCCATCGTCAACGAGCAGCACTTCCAGCTTCCATCCACTCAGCTGGTTTGAGATCGCGCGCAATCGTTCGACGAGCACCGGCACATTCGCCTGCTCATTGAACACCGGCGCAACGACGGTGAGAATCTTGGATGGATTGGATTGAAGCATTCGCTCGGTGCAATCTTGTAGGGTGGGGTTCAGCCCACCGCAATTCACTTCAAACTTTCATACATCTTCGTATTCGGGTTCCACAACAACGCCACATCGCTCGCCGATAAATCGACGCGCGAGACCTCATCCGAACTATCGACCATCACGCTGTCGATCACGATTCCACGTCCCGGAAATAGATAATCGGACGCAGGCGGACGGACGTGATAAATCTCCGCCAGCCGGTACGCGCCGAATGTCGCACGCGGGGGCATGAGATCACGACGAAAAACCAGCGTGATTTTCTTCACATCAGAATTTTGAGCGACGGCTTTGACGATTTGATCGGTCTGGCGTTTTGTATCGAGCCCGCCTTCGACGATTCCGTAACTCTTATGCCGGATCGCAGCGAATGCCTGGATGGCGAGCAGGATGAAAATGATGGATGTGATCCACGTTGCGATTTTCGATCGACGGGTCATCCACTGCACACACAAACCGACGAGCAGCGCGACCGACGTCACCACGCCACACAGATACATCTCGCCGATTTTCATGACGGTGTTGGCGGGGAACGACATGACGGCGGGGGAGAGAAACAGAAAGATCAGCCAGCGGCGATCGAATTTTGTCTGGCCGAGTGATTCATCGTTGGATCGAAATGCTTTGACGAATCCGATCACGATGAACGCGCACATCAACACAAGCGTGATGCCCGTGAGCGCAAGCAACATCGGCGTGCGCTCGACAAAGACTGCCAGCGAATCACCCGTGAACAATCCGCCGAGGATGACCATGGCGATATTGAATGCGATTGTCTTTGGATCTTTGAATTCGAAGTCGGCGTGATCGGCCAGGAGAAGGAGATCATCTGGTTTGACGAAGCGTCTCAGCCAGATCAGCGCGAAAGCGATCGCGCCCATGGTGATGAATGTGATCGTTGCGCGCCGAATTGGCTTGTCGAAGAAACAGAGCGCAACGAGCGCCGCGGCGGGCCACATGGCGAAAGCGTATTCTTTCACCAGTGTGCCGAGAAAAAGCATCAATGCCGCACACGTCAGCGCGAGCGCGAATCGATGCCGCAAGCGAAACATCATCCACACGCCAAACCAAACAGCCGAACATGAAAGCAAAGAACTAAATCCATCGATGCTTCCAGTCGCGGCAGCCAAAGTCGGATGCAACGCCGCGATGCCAAGCGCGACAGCGCTCGCCAGCAAGCCAAGTCGAAGCTCGCGCGCGATGAGTGCTGTCACGACCAATGAGATTGCGAGAGAGATGAAGTGAAGAATGCGGATCGACACCCAGCGATCCGGCTCATCGATCTGACCGAAGAGCCAGATGAGAAGCGATTGAACAGGGCGATAGCTGTCGAGCTGCCGAGTCTCCGCAAAAAAACTCCACGGCCCTTGCAGATCGCCGCGAACGATTTCGGTGAGCGGCGCGCCCCAGTCATCACCCACTGGCAACGCATGCAGCGTCGGCCAGTATGCCGCCATCGCAAGCACAAGAAACAACACCGAGAGCAGCAGTAGTCGGGGCGGGCCGACGCTGCGGGTGTCTTCTAAGCTGGCGTACGCGTGGTCGGTCACGCACTCAATTAACCATACTTGATGACGTTCCGCCAATTCGGAGGCGAACGAGGTCCGAAAAGTAAATTCGGAGAATCTTTTCGCTCACAAGTCGGGATAGAAACATAGAGATAATTTTCAGATTTCTCGAATCGTTTACTGTCATCGGCAGGATCGTTGACTCAAATTTTCCTGTCGGGCGCGAGGCTAAATTCTACACGATTCAGCCTCATTTCGAGCAGTTTTTGCGCCAATTGCGGCTGGGGTGTATAGCATAGTATTCTGCCAAAAAAGAATGGCTGCGAGAATGGCAAATCGGATTGAATTAGACGAATAAGTCCGTTAGTCTGATAGTCGTCGTAGAAGTACCACGTCCGCCGTCTATCGGCCTTGTCACGAAAGGAGAGACTTAAAAATGTTTTACAACTCTCCCGCGCTGCCATTCCAGGCAGTGTGCGCCTCGCTTCCAAGTGCTCCTTCGCGCTTTGATGGTGACGGCCCTTCATGTGGCATTTGCCATGCTGCTTCGCCAGCGGACTTCCAAGCCGACGTCACTGGCATTCATCGTCCGGACTCTTTCAGTTCGATCGCTCTTCGATCAAGTTTCCATAGTTCGCCCCAATTCGAATCCATCTTGGATTTTTTGATCCGCCATAGTTCGAGTTCAACTCGATCTATTCTTCGGTATGCAAACTTCCATAGTTTGAGTGACAGTCTATTCAAAACCAACAATCGCGATCTGCGTCGGATCGCGCACCTTGAATCAGTTCGTACTTTCGGCCGCGGCCGGAAAGGTGGTGTCATTGCGTAATTGATCTTTGTCGCATCAAAACTTCCGCGCCTCGCTCATGTCGCACATATCGATTGAGTAGCGAATCACCCGCCGCGTGGCCGGTGGATTTCGGCTCACTCGAAAAGCGAAAGCGTTCCTGCACGAGATGTGAAATTTCCGGTTGTCGATTCGGTGACGTTGGGTCACGAAGACAATCGGGCGCATCGTAGGTGGGTGAACAGGCAAGGCGCAAGCTCGGATGAGTGCCAGTGCATTTCGATGCACGAGCGCGCTCACGGCTCAATAGAAACTTCGGAAGTTTGATCGAGTGCGCGGATCAATCGATATCGCCAGTTGTGGCCGATGTCGGTTCGGGTGCGGGTGTGCCCGAATGTGCAACGAATTTTCATTGAATCAGCGATTGGCCAGGTGGTGTGAAATCAGAGTGAGTAATCACTGAATAATCACATTGAGTAACCACGGGCCGAGCGAATTGAGTGCAGAAGATTTGAATAACAAAACATTCTCACGCATCGAAAAAGCGGCGCGTGAGAGATTTGCGAGAGTGCGTCATTCGTGTCTGTGCGGAGTTCGGAATCCCACGCAGAAAGCGATCTGGCGCGATCGCACGCCACAAGTGTGGCGAAGTTGTATTGATGGCTCGCGGCCGATGCCGACGAGTCACGGAAAAAGAGACACTTAGCTCCAAAAAGGGAGAGACCATGCAATCGGGTAACAAGTTCGTGATCGCAGCCGTTGCGGCAGTTGGTTTGATTTCGATCCAATCGGTTCAGGCCGCTGGCCTGGCTATGACCACCGGTAACGGCGGCGGCACGCTCGACATCACCGTTGACGGATACGGCGCATTCGGCTCCGTGGTGACGACCGACGCCGGCAACGCGTTTTATGATCCGGTAGGGCCAGTCGCCCAGGCTGGTTCGGTGTTTCAATCGGCGCTGGCGATTCGAATGAATCAAACCACCGGTGTCCGCCAATATCTCAGCTCAAGTTCAATCT
>Ga0138256_10008325_pt1 | contig 10906 bp, 4 predicted proteins | sample KNB2016incub_MG_FD_105486 | JGI IMG/M metagenome (GOLD analysis project Ga0138256, IMG submission 105486) | Active sludge microbial communities from wastewater in Klosterneuburg, Austria - KNB2014incub_MG | ecosystem: Engineered > WWTP > Activated sludge > Unclassified | place: Austria... | reverse complement strand
TCTGATACCCATAAATATGTCTTCTGCCTGCTCTAGCATGACTCTGTGGTCCGTGGTCAGATAGGGTTCACATTCTATACCGTTGATGATCAGATATTCACATGTTTTTCCATCTGGAACTTTAAGTTTTATATGCGTAGGAAAAGCGGCACCACCCAATCCTACTATGCCACAATCCTGTATTCCTTTCAGAATTTCATCTGCAGTGGCTGTCTCCAGACGGATGGGTTTTCCTTCTGCCACTTCCTGACCGGAATACGGAAAGGCTTCCAATTGTATCCCTTCTATCTTATTGCCCGAAATGGTGGGTACCATAGATATCTTTCTGACAGTGCCCGATACCGGCGAATGAATGGGAACGGAGACATAAGAAGATGCTTTTGCCAGTATTTGTCCTCTCTCCACTTCCTGTCCTTCTCTGACGATAATTTCAGCCGGGCTCCCGATATGTTGTGACATCGGAATAATCAATATGGGAGAGAACGGAAATTGCCTGATAGGTAAACCTTGGGTTATATCCTTATTTTCAGGAGGGTGAATCCCGTTCTTAAAAGTATTTTTATATAACTTAAAAATTCCCATTCCTGTGCTTAATTATACTTTTCTCCCCTTTTGATCCATTTTTCGATATCTTTTCCGGACAAATCCTGAGGCAATCCCGGATGTATGACTCTTGCTGTACATTTTTCCGCTGCTTTGACCAGATCTTCATATGGGCCGCCAAACGCATTGAGAATGTATGCTTTTTTATTGTTGTTGTAAGCAAAGATTTTATTGTTGAGTTTTGTACACTCGTCGCAGGAAGTACAACTTTCCGTTTCTATCCATGGCGCCATATAGCTGCCGTTGGAAGAAGTATTGGATGGTTCATTTACGGCAGGAGCCACTACATCATTGGAAGCTAATTCTATCAATCCTGATCCATCATCACCTGCCAATTGCATGAGCCCTTTGGAAATCCTATTGATCACCTCCGTACGGATCTTTTTCTCGATATCTGCTACTTCCTTTTTCTCTTTATTTAGGCCTGCCAGTTCGCAAAGCATCAACCAGAAATTCCTTCTGTCTTCGCAGGATTCTACTATCGGAGCAGCAACCAGAACCCTGACTAGATTTTGTTTTTTATCTACTGTCCAGATGTATGGGAATAAACCTTCTCTGTCTGCTCCAGACATTTCCAAAAATTCAGAAAGGATTACCATATTGTCATTCCATGCATCCCGGGGTACTTTCCTGAAGTGTTTTCTGAATCTGGCTTCCGTGATGGCAAAATCTGCAAACGTCATAGCCACCTCCATCGTTTTTTCCTGTCCATATTCGTTGTATTTCAATTGGTAAGTAGGCCATACCTGATCTATGGAAGGATTGCCGCTGAGATCAAGGCATTGTTCAATTTTTTGCCCTTTGTTCGGATTGTATTGGAAAATAGGGTAGGCACGTGATTCCATGACTAATCTGGCTTGATTGACTCCCAGATCATCTGCTACACCATGTTCAGGCTGACAAGTAGTATAAATGTTGAATATTGCAGGTCTTTTTGCCATCAGACCATCTATAAATCCTTCGATCATCTGACTGGTATTGGCCAGCGTACTTTGGAGCACAAAAGTATTTCTATGAGCCATAGCGATCAATCCTATCTCTTTTCTTGGCTCTGATTTTCCTTTTTTTACTTTACCATATTGTGCCATGTCCGAGACCTGACCAATGAATCCTGAAGTACAGGCTTGTCCACCGGTATTGGAGTACACCTGGGTATCTACGACCACTACTTTGATAGGTTTTCCGGAGGCCATCATTCTGGATAGATTCTGAAATCCGATGTCGTACATGGCACCATCACCACCTAATGCTACTACAGGTGGGCAAAGTAACCACTCTTCTTCAGAAAATTGTTCCCAAGTAAAGTACGTGAAAAATGAATCATGGACTGATGGATCATATTTCCCATTAAGTACCAATTCCGCTTTTCTCATAGCCTTAAATCCGTCCGCCATTTTGGCCATGTGACCTTCAAAAATACCCATTGCCATAGACGTAGAATCCTGGAAAAGGTGATTGGCCCAAGGGAATGGATATGGATTGAATGGATATGTGCTTCCCCAAACAGATGTACAACCTGTAGAGTTACACATGCCCATATTTGACCTTCCCTGGCCTGTAGTGCCTTGGGTATATTTCCATTTGAGTGATTTCAGTCTGGTCAATAAACGAGTGATATCCAATAGCCATTCCTGGTCTACCGGCTGCATATCTTTTTCGTGATCCATCTTGCCGGCTAAATCTGCTATTTTCAGATCTCCTGCATGAGATTCACTGATGATACGTGTTAAGGTATTAGTATCTGAGACATCCAAAGTGTTTATCAGCTTTTGTTGAACCAATTTTTCCAAATTAAGAATTTGTTCATCTATTTGTGCGACGTGTTTCTCGATGCGAGGTTGCATTAAGGATTCTACCGTTGCCGTAAAAATATGAACCACCGACTTCTCTGAACAACCCAGACAAGCACCGTCACCACTTGCAAAACTCAGATAGGCATCTTTATTCAACAAAATGGTTTCCAATGGTCCGATTTTTTCTTCCAGACTATCTATTCGATTGTATTTTTTTGGAGTATTCGGCAAGTCAAGCCACAAATCCCATTGGTTTCTCAGGCTGTCAACAGATGATTCTGTCTGTGGCACAATCCTGAGTGCATCATCATTACAGACATTGACACATTCCATACAGCCTTTGCAGGTAGTAGGATTGATGGTGATGCTGAATAGACCGCCGCTATTGGGTTCATTTTTTTCATGAATATCATAATAAGGTCTGGTCAAAGCAAAATCAAAGTCACCAAGTTCATCTCTGAACCAATCAAATTCTTTGATGACGTTTGCGTCGCCGTTATTATCAGCAATACTTTTTGATATAGCGTGATTGATGTAGGTATTGACAGTAGCCCCGTTTTTGGGTTGATGCATCAATGTCCTGATATGACTTTCCATTTGCCTGACGGCTTTTGGTAAAATCTCTACATTGCCATGTTTCTTTTTGACTCTCTTCACAATGGTATCCAGCACATCAGACAGTGTACTTACCAAACCTGGTATGGCTGTATCCGGACAAACGGTGTAGCAATTGCCACAAGCGGTACAATTATTGGGGATCCAGGATGGGTGGTCAAAACGTATGCCAGTCATATCTCTGAATAGGGAGGTAGCAGCTGGCATGACACTCAGTCCTATGAAAGGATCTGTGATATTGTCATTGCCCATACCTTGCAAATAGAAATTTCCTGTTTGTTCCCAAAATCTGTGTATATCGCTTAGTTTGGATTCGCTTTGCTGTATTTTTTTCACCATATTTGGCACAGGCACTATTTTGTGTCCGTTCAATATTTCAGCTGCATTGCTGCCTAGTACTTTATTTTTGATTTCTTTTACTTCGTCAAACCCTCTTTTCACTACCCGCATATTGTCATCGATGACCCTTTGACCTTTGGAGCCAAATTTGTGCATCAATTGATCTTCTATGGCTTTCAGCAACTCCTGATCTGTGAGATTGGCTTTTTGCATTAAAGGTGAAGCTGCAAAAAATGCACCCTGAAACGCAATACCCTGCATCCTGAGTTGTAATTCAGGATCTGTAGCCTCTTCCCGGGCGATCTTGAATCCATCGATGTAGTAAATATGGATTTCCTGATCTATAATGACTTTTTGGTAAGGGACTGGAATATTGGCCCATACTTTTTCAGGGCTGTCCTGATCACTTTGTATGATGAAAAAGCCACCTTTTTTAAGTCCCGCCAATGCATTGGTATGCTTAAATACATTGGGGTCGGGTGAAAGGACGACATCCACAAAAAAGTATTCACAGTTGATTCTAATGGGTTCTGGTGCTGCTGCAAGATAGTAAGTAGTTGGTTGGCCTTTCTTTTCAGAACCATATTTAGGATTGGCTTTGATCTCATAACCGAGAAGATCATAGAGCGTCATCGCCAGGTTTTTACCTGTTGTGATGGCTCCCCAGCCTCCGATAGAGTGAAATCTTACTGTGATGGCGTCTTTGGGCATCATATTAGGATTTTCAGATCCTCTCACGGCCAGATCCTTTATATTTGGATACGCATCAGATATCGATTCCTGATAGAGTTTTTGTTTTGGGGTGTAAGGTACATCTCTCAAAAAATCGATGGATAAGTAGAATTGTTTTTTGTGTTTTCCATCCGGTAACATATTTTCTACAGCACCGATGATACCTTCCGGCTGAAGGTCTCTGCTGCCCATACCAAATGACCCTGAATATATTGCAGGTGTATCACCGCTTTTATATGTTTCGAGGTCCGGATATGGTTTGTTTTTTTGAGCCATGCCATTTTCCTGACATTTTGAAAGTGCAGCTCTGACTTCTCTGGCTATAGGCAAATCTTCTGCCAAAGGTTGATCCAGTCTTTCTAAAATTACTACTCCTTTTTTTCCTTTCAAAAGCTGAGACAATAAATCAGCAGGGAACGGTCTGAACATGACCAAGTCAATTACACCAACTTTGATTCCTCTGGTTTGACGCAGATAGTCTGACACCACTTCGGCACTCGGGATAATACTGCCTTGTCCCAAAATCAAATAATCTGCATCCTGGGCTTTGTATGACATTACTCTTTGGTATTGTCTGCCGGTGAGTTGATAATACTCTGCAAAAGCCTGATCTGTCAAGTCTTTGATATGGTCAAAAAAGAAAGGTCGTTGTGCTGCTACACTCTGCATATAAGAATCCTGGTTTTGCACAATACCCGCCATCATCGGATTGTCTACATCCCACACTTCCGGTATTCGTCGGCGGGTTTCGCCATAGATTATTTTTTGAGCGGGGGTAGGTGTTTCAATGATTTCATCCGGTCTGCCCAAAAAATCTCTGATCAATTCTCTTTCAGGAAGATACAGAGATTCAATGAGGTGTGTAGTTAAAAATCCATCCTGAGCGATAATTCCCGGTGTCAGCGCCAGTTCAGCTATTCTATGGGCTATGATATTTAAGTCAGCTACGTGCTGAACATTTTTTGCAAAAAGTTGAAAAAATCCGGTATCATCTATAGCATGATAATCATCATGTCCGGCATGTACATTTAGTGTGGATTTGGTCATCGCACGGGCACCGATATTCAACACATAAGTCAATCTTTTGCCCACAGCTGCATATAATGATTCGTGCATGTATGCGATACCTTGCCCGGAAGAAAAGTTGGAAGCTCTTAATCCAGTCATGGATAGTCCCGCAGTCACTGCTGCCGCAGCGTGTTCACCTTCCGGCTCTATAAAAATCAGCGGACGATCTGAAATATTTAAGTGACCTTTTGCAGCTTCTTCAGCCCAATATTCGCCCATTTGGGTGGATGGGGTGATTGGGTAAGCGCCTGCTCCATCTGATGATTCTCTTTCGCACATGATAGCAGCTGTGTTACCATCCATAGCCGTTTTTATACCCGGATATTTGATTAAAGTTAAATCCTTCATTCTTTTGACTTTTAAATGGCTGCAAGGTAAAAAGGATATAAAGCCAGAAATATGACTTTAATCATTAGGGATTGTGATTTAATTCATTTTTGGCTTATATAAAATGAAATCTGGTTTGATTTTATTTGTAAATTATAATTTGTGAAGGGTACAGGATTCTCAGGGAAAAAGAAAGGCAATATTAGATGCTTGATAAGCTCATTTACCAAAGTGGCAACCAGCGCTTCAATTAACAAAATTAAATGTTCCATTAAATGGATAGAAGAACCTTAAAACGAATTAATTCCTATTGAAAATCTAGATAACTCTTTTGATAATCCGGAGTTTGTGGGTATATTTTTTCATTTCTACATTAAAGAAGCCGTGATGGTCCAACTTGTCAATTCGAACACAGCCATGGACATGCATTACCTTTTTTTCACCTATGATGAGGCCTACGTGATGTATTTGTCCCATTTCATCCATACAAAATGCAAGATCCCCTACACAAGACATCTCTACAAAATCTATGATCTCTCCCAATAAATACTGTTCGTGAGGAAATCTTGGTAATGAGACATTAAAAAATTTAAAGACATTTTGGATTAATGCTCCGGGATCGATTCCGAAAGGGGTCCGGCCGCCCTGCAATTCGGGAGAGTATAAGTATCTTCTTGCAATTTTTACAATTAACTCATTGAATTGTTCCAGTCCCAGGGAAGATGCTGCCTGACCATTATACACATATTTATTATCGGGCATAAGGCACGAAATTCCGTCATATTGGGGTAGGGAAGATCCAATGACTATTGATTTGGATATATCGTCATTAAATATGGGATGGCATATCTCCAGTGCAGTAGAAGAGTTTTCAACATATTTTTCATACATATTTTCTTCCATCAGCATTACCTGAATTGATCTGACCCAACCCATAATATTACAAATGGATGTTTGTATTTTATACCAGTGTTTGTTTTTTTTCTCTAAAATGATGCAAGTTTCCCCAAAAAGCATCTGGCTTATCATAAGGTCTTCGTCAGATGGCTTGCTGCGCACCGGAATTACATTCAGATGGCAAACAGCATGAAACAGATGTTTTGTGTTAACCTTTTTTTTCTTTGACATGTTTACGAAACGTATACTTTAAGTTCGCTTTAAAGCGTTATTGGTATTAATTCCAAAAATCAGTCCATTCTTTGAGATATGGAAAGATGAATGAAATATTTATTTAGTTTTGCATTTTTAAAATTTAATAATAGCATTAGAAATGAATCAAATTTTATTAAAATTTGCCAATAATATTTATAATAAAATGACGTTATTTGCGGAAGGATACCAAAAATGTTTCACATTTATTTTTATAATGGTATTATCTTTTTCATCCTTTGCTCAGGATGCTCACTTTTCTCAGTTTTATGCATCTCCACTTACCCTAAATCCTGCCATCGCAGGTACATATACCGGAACATTCAGGATATCAACTTTGTATAGGGATCAATGGAGGTCAGCATTAGACAATCCGCTCCGAACATTTGCGATAAGTGGGGATGTAAAATTTGATCTGAATTACGGTGGTAAAAACTTACCGGATGTAGTGGCTCTTGGCATTACATTTTTTGGAGACAGAGTGACCACTTTTGATTTTAATACCAATCAGATCATGCTAACTGCGGCATATCATAAAGCATTGGATAAAAGAACAAAACAATATTTAGGCATTGGTATTCAGGGTGGTGTTTTCCAAAAGACCATCAATTATGAGGACCTGACATTCCAGGATCAGTTTAATGCCATCGATGGTTTCACTTTAGGGACCGGAGAAAATTTGCCGCCAAATAATAAAGCTTATTCGGACATCAGCCTGGGTATATACTACAGTATTACACCAAATAAAAACTTTAGTTATCATGCAGGATTGGGGTATTTTCATCTCAATCAGCCCAATTTGTCATTCTATAATACTCCTGACATTATTGATCCCAATATTTTTAAAACAGACACCCTCAATGCAAAATGGAGTATTCATACCGGCGCTTCGATAAAAACATCAGATCGTGTATCTATCCAGCCTAGGGTTAATGCTTTGGTCCAAGGTCCCCAGACAGAACTGAATCTTGGGGCAACTTTCAGGTACAAGATATCAAAAACAGCTGGACAGTATTTGTTATTTGGTCCTTATTTCAGAGGTGTAAAAAATTATAATAATTTTGGAATGGAGTCTATCATAGGCATGGTGGGCATTGAAATGAATAATTTTATTTTCGGATTCAGTTATGATCAAAATGTAAGTAATCTGGTAAAGGACAGAAGATCTTTGTCATCGCTGGAGATTAGTCTTATTTATATCGGGGAGCACCACAATGAAGATAATTTCTGTCCGCAGTGGTAAAAAATACAAAATTAAATGTTTGTTTAGCTTTTTGTTAACAATAAAGAATTGGATGTATGTATATTAGATTAAAAAATAACATACCTTTGTAAAATGAAACCTGCCATAGCAAAGTTTTTGATTGCGATTTATCTTTTTTCTTTCACTCCCTTGAAAGAATTAAATCGTATACCTTTGTTATTCATACATTATGCACAACATCTCGAAGAAGATAGCACCATGACCGTTGCTCAATTTTTTGACATGCATTATATGCATGGTATCGTCTTTGATGAGGATTATGAACAGGATATGCAGCTCCCTTTTAAAACTTTTGATTTTTCACCCTTACCGGTTTTTGTGTTTCAGCATTATAAAGAATTCGACATTATTAAAAAAACTTCCCCATTTATTATAAAAGATAAAATCAATACTTCCTATAGTTTTTATCTCTCTGATGCCAAACTCAAAGGCATTTTCCACCCTCCGAAATTTTCCTGAATAGCATAGTCGGACTTAATTTTGTTTCAAAGTTTATTTTCAATACACTGAATAAATCTTTTGCTTAAATGCGTCTGTGACCAGATGTAAACTTTCTTTATTTTCGACTATTTTTTACGTATACAGTTTCGTTGATTGATCGCTGTCTGATATTGATGGCAAAAAGATCATTTCAGCCATTCAGGAATTTATAATTATTTTATATGTTAAATAGTATCATTGCATATTCTATTAAGAATAAGCTCATTATAGGTTTAATGACAGTAGCATTGATAGCCGTTGGAGCCTATGAAGCAACCAAACTGCCTATCGATGCTGTACCTGATATAACCAATAATCAGGTGTTGGTCATCACCCAGGCTCCATCCTTTGGGGCGACAGATATCGAACGATTAGTTACTTTTCCGATCGAGCAGGCCAATAGTAATATCTCCGGTCTCAAAGAAATCAGGAGTTTCTCAAGATTTGGCCTATCCTTGGTTACTATGGTGTTTAATGACAATATCGATGTATATTGGGCGAGACAGCAAGTGGCAGAAAGACTTCAGCAAGTAGCCTCACAAATACCACCTGAGATAAGTACACCTGAATTGGGACCTGTTGCCACCGGTTTGGGTGAAATATATCAATACGTAGTCAAACCCAAGAAGGGTTTTGAATCCAAATTCGATGCAACTTCTCTCCGCACGATTCAGGATTGGGTAGTCAGAAGACAATTGTTGGGTGTTAAGGGAATCGCAGAGGTATCGTCCTTTGGCGGTAAGCTCAAACAATACCAGGTCGTAGTAGATCCCAACAAACTCAATGCCCATAGTGTATCTATATATGATGTATTTAATGCTCTCGAAGCCAACAATCAGAATACAGGAGGCGGATACATCGAAAAAAATGCTACAGCCTTATATATACGCACGGAAGGTTTGATAGGGACCAAAGATGATATCGGGATGATATCTGTAAAAACAGTATCAGGAACTCCTTTGCTCATTCGCGACATAGCGGAAATCACCGAAGGTGCTGCAACAAGATATGGAGCTGTGACCTACAATGATCAGGGCGAAGTAGCTGGTGCTGTGGTCATGATGCTCAAAGGTGCCAATAGCAGTCAGGTGATCAAAGATGTAAAAGCGAGGATCGAACAAATCACCAAAACTCTTCCTGAAGGCGTAGAAATTGAACCTTTTCTGGATCGAACTAAAATGGTTAATAACGCCATCTCAACTGTGGAAACCAATCTGATGGAAGGTGCGCTGATCGTCATTTTCGTATTGGTTTTATTTTTGGGTAATCTTCGAGCCGGTTTATTGGTGGCATCTGTGATTCCATTGGCCATGCTTTTTGCCATTATCATGATGAATCTATTTGGGGTCAGTGGCAATTTAATGAGTCTTGGAGCCTTGGATTTTGGTTTGATTGTAGATGGTGCCGTGATCATTGTGGAGGCAGTCATGCATCAGCTGGGACATAGCAAACATTATCAGGGCATTCAGAGACTGACATCTCATCAGATGGATACAGAAGTAAAATATTCCGCAGGTAAAATGATGAATAGTGCGGTGTTCGGTCAGGTCATTATATTGATAGTTTATCTTCCCATCTTCACATTGGAAGGCATCGAAGGTAAAATGTTTATACCTATGGCACAAACTGTTGCATTTGCTCTATTGGGTGCATTTATTTTGTCCCTAACATATATACCCATGATGAGTACGCTTGTTCTGAGTAAAAACCTAAAGCATGAGCTTAATTTTTCTGATAAAGTGATGATTAAACTGGAGAAAATATTTCAGCGAAGCCTGGAGTTTTTTGTGAAGATACCCAAGCTTACTATTGCAGGAGTGATTTCCTTGTTTTTGATCGCTGTCGTAGTGATGTCCCGTATGGGGGGCGAATTTATACCTGCCCTTGAAGAAGGGGATTTTGCGGTGGATACCAGAGTTTTGACAGGCAGTAATTTGAATACGACGGTGGAGTTTACCCAAAAAGCAGCCAATATCCTTCTGACCAGATTTCCGGAAGTAGAAAAAGTAGTAACCAAAATTGGAAGTGGTGAAGTACCTACCGACCCTATGCCCATGGAAGCCAGCGACATGATGGTGATCATGAAGGATAAAAAAGAGTGGAAGTCTGCCAAAACCTTTGATGAAATGGCTGAAAAGATGAGCAAAGAACTGGAAGATGTTCCGGGAATCACTGCAGGGTTTCAGTATCCGGTACAGATGAGATTCAATGAGTTGATGACTGGCGCGCGGCAGGATGTGGTTTGTAAGATATTTGGTGAAAATCTGGATACGCTGGCACACTATGCCAATCATATAGGCCAATTGGTCAATAAAGTAGATGGAGCGCAAAATTTATATGTCGAAGCAGTAACTGGCGTACCGCAAGTCATTATTTCTTATGATAGAAATGCATTGGCTCAGTATAATGTCAGCATAGCGGATGTCAACAAAGCGGTCAATATGGCTTTTGCAGGTCAAAGTACAGGAATGGTATTCGAAGGTGAAAAAAGATTTGAACTGGTAGTCAGATTAAAATCAGAAGTGCGCCAGAGCCT
>Ga0138256_10008324_pt1 | contig 10906 bp, 10 predicted proteins | sample KNB2016incub_MG_FD_105486 | JGI IMG/M metagenome (GOLD analysis project Ga0138256, IMG submission 105486) | Active sludge microbial communities from wastewater in Klosterneuburg, Austria - KNB2014incub_MG | ecosystem: Engineered > WWTP > Activated sludge > Unclassified | place: Austria... | reverse complement strand
GCCGCGCCGAACGTCGCCACCAGGTCCGCCCTGGCCGACGCAAACAACGTGTCGTGGTTGGTGACGCCTGGGGCGACCTGATTGGGGTGCATCATCAATCCAGGCTTCGATGACACGAGTCCCACGTCCATGGGCGCGGAGTGCAGACCGAAAATGGCCTCGGGCCTGCCTGCGCTGAACAGCCCGGCGTCGAGCATCGCGCGCGCACCAGTCGCGCGTTCTTCGGCGGGCTGGAAAATGAACATGACCCGGCCTGGAAGGTCAGCCTTCACGCTCGCAAGCGCCGAGGCGAGCCCGAGCCCGATCGTCACGTGCACATCGTGACCGCAGATATGGCGCACGCCTGGCACGAGCGAAGGGAACGCAACGGGATCTGGCGCCGTCGAGCGCACCGCATCCATGTCGGCGCGATACGCGACAAGAGGACCCGGTCGGCCGCCAGTCAGGATGCCGACAACCCCGTGACCGCCGACACCCGTCCTGACTTCAAGTCCCAGCTTCCGCAAGTGGTCGGCCACCACCTTCGCGGTACGCACCTCCTGCCCCGAAACTTCCGGGTTCTGGTGCAGGTCGCGCCGCACGGCCACCCATTCAGCGGTCGTCGCGTCCACGTGTGCGGCGATGCGTTCGGCCACTCCTCCGCGCTGCGCGTCAGCGGATGACGCGGGCAGACTCAGAACACAAAAGACACTCAACCACGCGGCTACCTTCGGCATGGCCGAAGCGTAGACCATTCCCGGTGTTCGAAGGCGGACCTACGATCCCTTCACCATGTAACAGAACTTCTTCACGTTCGACGGGGCCGGGAATTTCATGTGGCCGCCGTCCAGCACAACCGCCGCAGGCTGGCCAGGGCAACACTCGTACGTCACGATCATCTTGCCGCCCTGAATCTTCCACGTCCCCTTGGTGTTGTAGAGCGCCTCAAACGTGCCGTCGGCCTTGATCGAGAGCGTCCGCATGAGCAGCGCGCCGTTGCCGTCTGGGGCAGCCTTGGACTTGGGCTCATCAAGCTTCCACGTGCCCACCACCGACTGCGCCGTGAGCGCTCCGGCCGGGGCCGGCGCGGCGACCGGAGCCTTGGCAGGGGGCGGCGTCGCCGCTGCGGACCCGCGCGCTGCGGCCGGAGCTGCACCTGGAGTCGCCGTCGGCAGCGGCGCACTCGCCACAATCTTCCTGGTTCCGCCGACGAAGTCCGTCATCATCAATTTGACGCCGGTCGCTCCTGTGGGCACCTGAAAAAACGCGACCCACGCCTGCGAACCACCAGGCGGCACCTGCACCGAACGCATGATCGACGTTTCGTCCGGCTGGAACGATGTGGCCGCCTTCGGCGTGATCTTCTTGCCATCGAGCTCGATCCAGAAACTGCCGGAGTCGAGGGAGCGGACCTGCGTATCGCCATTCGCGCTGCGGCCGCGAATGACGTACCACACGTTGCCTTCAATCGCGGGCTTCGGCAGCGGGTTCTTTCCGTACTTGGGATTCCCCCATGCGGAAGGGAGCGTGGCGATCGCCGTGGCCGCCTCCACGGTGTGCGTGACCTTGCCCGCCGTGACCACGATCTGCGCCGACGCGGGCGACGCCAGGAGCGAGACGACGATTGCCAGGACCAGAGTTGTAGATGTGCGCATGGTATCTCCTACGGCTTCAAGGCCAACGTCTTGCACGCGTCGTACATCGCGCGCGCCTGTGTTTCTGAGTACACGGGCCCCTTGGTGTCTTGACACACGAGCCCTCGCATCACGCCTTTGACGATGAAGAGGAGGTGGTATTCCGGCTTGCCTCCAAACGCGGACTCATAGACCATGCCGAGCGGCGGTTCGTCCAGGACGAAGCGCTTGAACACGTTCATCGTGTTGGACTGCACGTCCTGCTTGAAGCGTGACAACACGCCGATCCCCGCGCTGATTTCGACCTGAAATCCCGGCCCCGCTTTGACATCGATGGTCGACCCTGAGTTGACCTTCGCGGTGGCTCCGGCGGGGGCCATCAGGGTCAGCGTTCCGCTCTTTGTGGGAATGTCGAGCGGCTGCGGGGCGGCCACCTTCTGGGAATCGCCGGCGGGCGCGGCCTCGGCCGAGGCCGCGCCGGTGTCACCGCAGGCCACTATCAACGATGAGACCAGGACGCCTCCGGCACACAACGACGCAAGACGAACACGCGAGAAAAGTCTGGACATGGGTTTCTCCTGGCATGACTGGCGACGTCGGAGACCCAGATCGGACATGGATGTCCGATTGCAGCCTCGGGCGTCGCCAAGACCTTCAGTTGTCCCCAAACCAAGGAGCATCCATGCCTGACAAGCCTTCGTCGCCCCCAGTCCCCGCGCCCGCCGGCGAACTCTCACAGGCGGATCTCGACTCGGTGTCCGGAGGGATTTTCGACATCGTCGATCCGCGTTCGCCCGACTCCGTCGCGAAACCCAAGACCACGCGCCCCGGCAACAAGGCGGTCTTTGAACCCAACGACTCCAACACCTGGTAACCCGATGTCTCGAACCCTTCGATTTGCTGCCATTCCATTCCTGGTCGCGGTCCTGCTGCTGACGCCGGCCGAGCGGATCGTGGTGGCCGCGCCACAGAACGCGGCCCCGGCCACCGTGGACGCCATCCTGAAGGCGCAGAGCCTTTCCAACGCCTATAACCCGGTGCTCCTTGAGTACCTTCTTGCTGAAGGGCGGCCCAAACTTCGGGCGGCCCAGCACAAGCAGGCGGTTGACCAGTTGGTGGCACGCTTCAGGCAGGAAATGACCGTCACCGGCACCGAACAGGTCATGGCGAGCGCGGCCACGCTTGGCGGCGTCTTCTCATCAGGGGTGGTCGGCGAAGGCCTCGCCGACGGCGCGGCCTCGGTCTGGGCCGGCTGGGTGCAGGCAGCGCTGGTCATGACACGCGCCGGCTACAAGGCCGACACGATTCCCTTCTTCGAGCGTTGCATGGCCACGTTCCCCTACGAGGGGCTGCGCCGCGACTGCGCAGTCGGGCTGTTCCTGGCGGATTCCAACCGCGCGTTCACCTTCCTGCTGGGACAACTCGAACGGCGCGACACCGAGATGAACCAGCTCGCGCTGCGGCTGCTGGGGCTCCTGGCCGGGGACAAAGCCTGCCCGCCGGACAAACGCACCAAGGCCGTGGAGGCCATCATCGCGAAGACGGAAGGGATGATGAACACCAGTCTCTTCCCGGCGGCCATCGACGGCCTGATGCTCGCGCGGGATCGCCGCGCGATTGAGCCGCTGCAGAAACTGACCGGCGGCTTCGGCAAATCCACCGAAGTCAAGCGGCTCGCCAAGCGCGCGCTGCTGCTGACGTTCAAGGACACGTCAGTGCTGCCGGACCTTGAGAAGGAAGTCAAAGGCGGCATGACAAAGAGCGATGACGGCGTGATGTTCGCCGGCTCGCTGCTGATCGAAGGCGGCTACGACGCCGGATACGCCTGGGCCCGTGAGAAACTCGCCAAGAAGGCCGGCGGCGTCTCGAAACTCTTCAACAAGGAAGATCCGGACGCGCTCGCCGACATCGCCTGGGTGCTCATCGAGCGCGGTGGCGCCAAGTCCATCCCGGTCCTCCAGGCGGCGGTTCCCGTACGCAAACCCGATGAATTCATCAGCGCCTACATGGCCATCGGGCTGCTTCGCCTCGGTGACAAGAGCGCGATCGAAATCGTTCGCGCGAGTCTCACCAACAAGAAGTGGCTGGCCACGCGGCTTCGCGCCGCCGAGGCGCTGGCCAAGGTCGGAGACCTGTCTGGCATCGCCGCCCTGGACGCCATGGTCCAGGACAAGAGCCTCGGATCAAAAGCGGCGGACCTTGCGCTCGGGCGTTTCCGTTCGGCGTCAGACGTCAAGTCCGCGGTCGCGTACTCACTCGCGACGATCGACAAGCCGGCAAGCGTGCCGGTGCTCATCACACTGCTCAACGACAACTCCGCCGACGTCCGCACCGCTGCGGCCTATTCGCTCGCGTCGATGAAAACGCCGACGGCGATCGAGGGGCTAAGCAAAGCCATCGGCCTCGACTACGGCAAATCGGCTGGCCGGGTCCGAGGCCCCGAAGTAGAGGCGCACGTGCTGCGTATCGCGCTTGCACGTTTTCCGCGAGACCCACGTACGACCGCCATGGCGCGACAGGCGACCAAGAGCGAGTGGCTGTCGGTCCGGTTCCTCGGGCTGGTAGCCACCGGAGGCTAAGGAGAGGAATCATGGATACGAATGACAAGAAGATCGAGACAAACGACAAAACACCGGAACCTCTCGCCGACAGTGACTTGGATCACGTGGCCGGCGGAATCTCTTTCACCTTCGAAAAAATTTCGGTGAAAGCGACCGAGCCGTCACAGGGAGGTCGCAAGGTCCAACCGGGCGGGCTGATCCCGAACGACGACTAGAACGGCTTCGGAGAAAACGACCTCTGAGGTAATTACCTCAGAGGTCGTTTTCCGCATCACCGGACGACGACGTCGCCGAACGGCGCGGCGTGCTCGCGTCCGAACCGGGCGACAAACACGCGGCCGATGCGACATCGGGAGGGCGGATCGGACGTGCGACTCAACGACCGGAGAGCGCCGCCTTGGCGGCCGCGACGTCGTCTGGGTGCGCCATGGGCCAGGCGGAGAACGCAGGCAGGCCTGCTTCGATGAACGTGCGTCCCCTGGCCGGATCGCCGCCGGCCAGGAGGGCACGCCCGAGGGCCACGCGCGCCTCTTCAATTGCCGGGTGATTCTTCGGAAGCACGCGCTCGCGCATTGCGAGGGCGGCTTCGAGGTGGGTCACAGCTTTCGCGGACGTCCGGCGGTCCAGCGCGCTCAGGCCCGCGACCAGTGAGACGTCTGCCAGCAAAGGCAGACCCGCGGCGGGTGCACCGGGCTCAAGAATGCGTCGGGCCTGCTCCAGGGTGCGCGCCGCGTCGTCGTGACGACCGAGGCGCCGCAGCAACTGGGCGCGCTGCGGCAAGTACTGGGCGAGCGTCCTGTCGGGCGCAGCCGCCTGACGCAGTCGCGACTGCAGGTCCACCCATGTCTTTTCCGCTTCGGGAAAAAGACCCTGTATCTCCTGAGCCCGCGCGATGTTTCGCAGGTTGTTGATCGTCTGTTCGTGCGCCGGACCAAACTGCTGGAACCAACGCGTCTGGGCTTCGCGCAGGGCCGCCTCCCCTTCCGCGTACTGCCTCGTCTGAATCAGGGCGACGCCGAGATTGTTGTTGGCAAACGCCAGGGCCTTGGCGCCCCCGCCGAACCGCTCATAGTACGAGGCGATGAGCCGCCTGTACACGGGAATGGCCTCGGCGGGCGGGAGCGCCGCCGCCAGATTTTGCATGGACTGCAGGGTGTCGATATGAAGGGGGCCCTTGACCCGTTCGGCAAGATCGAGGGCCTCCTGGAAGATCAGGCGGGCGCGTTGCGGATCGAGGCGCTGCCGCAGCACGCGTCCGCCCAGCGCGCCGAGGCTTCCGGCCAGGGCCCCCTCGTGCGCCGGACCACCGGCGCGCAGGACGGCAACCGAACGCTCGGCAAGCGCGACGCCCTCCTCACTGGGCGTCGCATTCGCCAGCGTTTGCAGCGCCCGGCCCAGCACGTCTGGATCGGGTTGACCCGTGGCCTCCTGTTCGGCCACAAGCGGCAGCATCCACTTGCGCACGTCGGCTGGCCGGTCCATGAGTTGCAGGAGATTGGCGTAGTCGAGCAGCAACGACGCCCTGTCGGGATCGGTTCCAGGCCGCCCCTGACTGGCCGCGACAGCCCGCTCGAAGATGGGAAGCGCTTGCGCCAGTTCACTGCGGTCCACACGAATCGTGGCAATGGTCTGCCACAGCCGCGCCTGCACGTCGGGTTGCTCCGACAGTGCTTCCACCTGCGTCTCGCCGCGCTTGAGCAGGTCATCGACCGAGACCTGATCCATGGGGGCGCCTTCCCTGGGACCGGATCCGCCGAGCAGGCCAACGAGCAGGTCTGCGGTGGCGCGGGTCTTGGTGGCTTCCGCCGCCACCCGGTCGCGCTCAGTTCGCAACGCCGCGCTCTGCATGGTCGTGCCAATCGCCAGCACGATCAGCGCGAGCGCGGTGGTCAGCGCGGCCGCTGACGCCGCGCGATGGCGGCTGACGAATCGTTGTGCGCGATAGGACCACGCGTCGGGTCTGGCCGAAATGGGGCGCCGCTCGATCACGGCCTCGATATCGTCGGCCAGCAGGCCGGCGTTCTGATATCGGCGCTCGGGGTCGGCCTGGAGCGCCTTGGCCACAATGACTTCGAGGTCGCCGCGCAGGGCTCGCCTGAGACGGGCCGGCGTGGTGGCGCGCGCCGAGGCCACGGTCTCGGCGGTACCACGGTCGGCGAGCCCACGCGTCAGCCGCTGGGGTTCGCGAGTTGTGACGTTCGCCGCGATGGTCGCCACCGAGCGACCGGTCACGTCGAAGGGCAGGCTCCCGGCCAGCAGTTCGTAGAGCAAAACCCCCAGGGCCCACACGTCTGTGGCGGTGGTCGGCGGCTCACCGCGCAATTGTTCCGGGGCGGCTCGCTCGGGCGTCATCGGCGCGGCACCATGCCGCGTGACATCGAGGCCGTCGGCGTCTTCGTCGGCCGACAGTAACTTCGCCACGCCGAAGTCCAGCAACCGGACCAAGCCGTCTGTGCCGACGAGGATATTGGACGGCTTCAGGTCACGATGCACGACAAGGCGACCGTGCGCAAACTCCACCGCGCGGCACACGCTCACGAATACCTTCAGCCGGTCGCGCACCGGCATCTTGTCGGCATCCGCCTTGTGCGTGATCGGCGCGCCATCCACATACTGCAGGACGAGGTACGGCCGGCCATCGGCAAGCAATCCCCCGTCGAGAATGGGGACCACCGCCGGGTGATCGAGCCGTGCGAGGATTCGACGTTCGCGTTCGAAGCGCGCAATCGTCCCGCGGCCGTACATGCCGGCGCGAAGGATTTTCACCGCCACCTGATGCTCGTAGGCGCCGTCGGCCCGATCGGCCAGATACACCTCGCCCATGCCGCCTCTGCCGATGGGCCGCACGATGCGATATGTCCCAATCAGCGTGCCTGGCGTCAACTCAGCCGCATCGCTGCGCTCAAAGAGTTCGCGTTCAAGGCTGAGCTCGCTGCCGGATTCGTGAGCGGCCACCATCTCTGCGAGTTCAGCTGCGAGTTGGGGCTCGCCCACCGTTCGGGTTGCGATCGCACGCGCACGTTCGTGCACCGGCAGTTCGACGATGTCGGCGAAGAGCGAGGCGAGCCGATCCCAGGCGTCCGGGTCCAGCTGCGTCATCGTCCGGGCAGCTCCGCCGTACTGAGGTCGCGGCCCACTTCCTTGCGCAGCCATGAGCGAGCCGCCTCCCAGTCGCGGTGAACGGTCTTGGTGGACAGGCCGTGTGCGGTGGCGATCTCATCCAGTGAGAGCCCGCCAAACAGCCGTTGCTCGAACACGCTGGCGGCCCGTGGGTTGGCGGCGGCCAGCCGAGTCAGCGCCTGATCGAGCGCCAGTGTTTCCTCCGTGGCCCTCGCCGACAGAAACGGTTCAACGTCTTCGATCGGGACCCTGGCGGCACCTGCACCCCGCTTCTGGCGGCCCCGGCCGCGCGCGTAGTCCACCAGAATCCGCCGCATGGTGTTGGAGGCCGCCGCAAAGAACTCGGAGCGATCAGACGCTGACACCAGCCGCTGGCTGGTCAGGCGCATATACGCTTCGTGCACAAGGGCCGTGGTGTCGAGGGTGTGCCCATCGCGCTCACCCCTCAGGCGCTGCCGGGCCAGACGGCGCAGGTCGTCGTACAAGAGTGAGACCACGCGTTCCAGCGCACCAGGATCTCCCGCCCGCAGGTCCGCCAGTCCGCGCGTGATGGAGCCCGCTTCCATGGCCCGGGCATCCTACCACGCGGCTTTGCAGACGCCGGAGGCGGGGAAAGCAGGCATGTCTGTACCGGGAACCCGATGTCGCCAATACAAACATGTACACGACAACCTTCGACGAATTGGCCGCCCTGGCGTTGTGGGGCACCACGGCTGATCACCATGCGGGCGCTCCGCCGACCGACCTTGGGGCCCGAGCCGAACAGCTCATGCAGGCCATTCAGGACACGCTTCCGGGTGCCGACTCCCTCGAACGCGCCCGCCTCCGTCACCGGATGGGCTATCTCGCGCTCCTGACCGGCGCAGCGCGCACGAAGAGCATTGAGGCGTTCACCATGTCGCGTGACGGCGCAGTCAAAGCCGGTGACCGCGCGCTCGAAGGTCTGGCGCTCTGCGGACTCGCCGTGGCCTTCGACCATGTCGGCGAGCGGCACAAGTCGCTGGCCTCGGCTGAGGCGGCAGAACACATTGCGCACGAGCTTGGTGACCAGCACCTGCTGGCGGCCGCTCTTGGATGCCGGGCGCACTACCTGAAGGAGACCGGCGAGAACGAACGCGCACGCGCCGTCTACCGGGAAATCAAAGCCATCGGCGAGGCCATTGACGACACCCGATGGGTGATGGCGGCTCTTATCGGTCTCGGGCGAACGCTGCCCATGAGCGAAGCTCCGGAGGCCGTGGCCAGCTACGAAAAGGCACTCGAGCTTGCCACGGCGTCTGGATCACCAGCGCGAGTGGCGATCATCTACAACAACCTGGCGGACTGGGCCTTGTATCGCGGCGAGATCGACGAAGCCATCGCCCTGCGTCAAACGTGCCTCGACATGGCGGTCCACCTGGGATTGAGGTCCATCGCGGGACGGGCCATCGTGGGCCTCGCCAAGACGCATTCGTTCCGGGGCGACCTGGCCACGGCGAAGGTGCTGCTCGACCGTGGCTTTCCGGCCGTGGTCAGTGCCGCCGACATTGAAGGCGACCTGCACTGCTCGCTGAACCTCGCCTACCTCCACTTGCAGCAAGGCGATATCGCCCGCGCGACGGAGTTGTATCGTCACACGCTCGAGCGAGCGCTCCAGGCGCCCGACCACGCGTGCGCCGTCTTCGCACAGCGCGCCCTCGAGCTCGTCGCCGAGGGCCAGATTCCGCTGCCCGGCATCATGCCTGCGCAACCGGTGACCGACGAGCTGCTGACCGACCTTCAACTCGAGGCGGTGGCCGGCGGCGCGGGAATGAGGAATCTCAGGGACCTCAAACTGACCTATCCGACGGCCGATCTGGCCTGGCACGTCGGACTGTGACGCGGCGTTCGAACCGCGGTGTTCGTTGTCACCGGGCTCGGGGTAAGATGTCGCCCGGTCCGCTTCCCGGACGATCGGAGGAAATTGTTATGAAAATGCATCGCGCCGGCCTCGTGGCCATTGCCCTGACCTTGGTATTCGCCTCGATGGGAGCCGCTGCCTGGGCCCAGAATGCCAACCAGACGGCCACCGAGTTCTACCTGGCGTATCGGGTGGCGTTCGACAAGGCCAAGTCCGTGGCCGACATCAGGCCGTGGCACTCAAAAGCCGTGCAGGCCAAGATGGACGCGACGTCGAAGGAAGACGCCGTCATGATGTTCGAAATGGTCAAGATGATGGCCGCGGTCACCAACCTCAAGGTCACCAAGGAGACCAAGACGGCCGCCGGCGTCACCCTGTCGGTGGAAGCGCTCGACTCGGACAAGAAAAAGACCACGGGCCAGGTCTTCCTGATCCGCGAGGGTAACGCCTGGAAGCTCGAACGCGAGAGCTGGTCGTCGTAGAGACCTTCAGCGAAAGCGGTAGTTGAAGCCCACGGTCGCCAGAGACTTGTCCTGTTTGAAGTCGGACGTCGTGAGGTTGATGCTCCTCGCGATCTGGATCTGAAGCTTGAACTTCTCTCCACCAAGGCGAAGGGTCACGGCGGGCTCAATGAGCGTGCTCGTCTTGTGATCGGTCAGGTAGGTCACCTGGTTTACACCGCCAAAAATCAGGTTGCCCTGAATGTTGCTGTACCGCAGGCTGGAAATCCGCGCGGAACCTGACAACGAGAAGCGCTGGCGGTGCAGACTCAGGCCCGGCTGCACACCGAAGCGGACGATGTCGGCTTTGATTATGCCGGTGGTGTTCGGACTGGCGGTCAGCGTGGAGGGAAAGTCGTTCTCCATCTTGCCGAATCCACCGAGCACATACATGTCGAACAACACGTTGGGCGAGACGTTGCGGTAATACCCCAGGCCGGCTTCAAAGAGGCTGCCCTTGCCGCCATCGCCATTGTCTTCCTCGCGAGGCCGCACGATGCCCGCATTCACCTGGAACGCCACGGCGTTGCTGACGCCATACGCGGCCTGAAATTCCCCCTGGTTTCCGTTCGCGGCGACGGTGACGTTGGCCTGCCCTTTGGCCGAAATCATCGGCACGTTCTGCGTATTGGGCACGTAGTACTTCGGACTGCACGCCACCGATAGCAACAGCATCAACGCGCCGGCGCCCTTTGTGATCTTCATAACATCTCCCTTGTCACCTGCCACCCGAAACAGGGTGCGGCGGATTCTACTCGTGTCCGACAACCGGCGCCTTCAGCGCCGGCCGATCAGTTGATGCAGTCGATCCAGGGTCTCCTGGGTCGGCGACGGTTCGGATTCGCCAAGAATAGCGCGGATCCAGTGGCCGTCCGTGGGATTCGGGAACAGGATAAAACGCCGCCCGAACTCGGACGTGTCCGCGGTCAGCCGCTGGCGTCGGCTCTGGGCGTCGGTGACGTAGTAGGACCGCCGAAAGTCGTTCAGGTTGTCGCCCAGGAAAACCACGACGTCGTGGGACTGCGCGACCTGGCGCTGACGCGGTTCCTTGTCCGAGCTGTCGGTGATGACGGTCAGATGTTCGGCATCCGCAAACGGCAGGCCGGAGGCCTTCATGTTGCCGAGCGCCAGCTCCATCGTCTTCGGCCCCTGATCGCGGTTCGTGATGTAGAACACCTCGACGCCAGAATCACGGCAGAAGTTCAGGAAGTCCAGCGCTCCGGGACTGGCGCG
>Ga0138256_10008323_pt1 | contig 10907 bp, 9 predicted proteins | sample KNB2016incub_MG_FD_105486 | JGI IMG/M metagenome (GOLD analysis project Ga0138256, IMG submission 105486) | Active sludge microbial communities from wastewater in Klosterneuburg, Austria - KNB2014incub_MG | ecosystem: Engineered > WWTP > Activated sludge > Unclassified | place: Austria... | reverse complement strand
GTGCAGCCTTAACGTGTCGAACGTAAGTGTCTGTGGATTCGCCCTTTATCGCCATGACCGGTATTCCCCAATCAGCCACGAGGGAAGCGGCGACATCGTCCTGCGTCGAGAGCGGATTTGACGCGATTAGTAGAGATTCCGCACCTCCGGCCTGTAAGGTCCTGGCCAGATTAGCGGTCTCTGTAGTGATATGAGCACAGGCGACAAGCTTTACACCTGTCAGCGGTTTTTCAGCCTCAAAACGTTCGCGAATGAGCCTAAGAACGGGCATTTCGCGGTCAGCCCACTCGATGCGCTGCTTGCCTTGCGGTGCAAGGTTGATGTCTTTGATGTCGTATTGCATTGAAATTGCTGGATCAGCCATATAATTGGAACGCAGGCTGCTGACCTGCGTTTTTTATGAAAATACTAAATTACGCAGCTTGCAGGCTGCATTTCGGTGATTAGACGTTGGTTGCGATTCCGACATGCGAATCCGCCGCCGACCTTAGTGCTTCCGCCTTATCGGTCTTTTCCCATGAAAATTCATCATTTGCACGGCCAAAATGTCCAAATCGGGCAGTCGCCTTGTATATCGGTCGTCGAAGGTCGAGGGCTTCAATGATTGCCTTTGGCGTAAGCGTGAAATTCTCGCGAACAATGTCCGAAATACGCTCGTCATCGATCGTTCCGGTCCCGTGACTATCAATCAAAACTGAAACCGGTTCCGCAACTCCGATAGCGTAAGCTAACTGAACAGTACACTTATCCGCCAAGCCCGCGGCGACAACGTTCTTCGCAATATACCGGGCCATGTAAGCCGCCGAACGGTCAACCTTTGTCGGATCCTTGCCCGAAAAAGCCCCGCCGCCATGCGGAGCATAGCCGCCATATGTATCGACAATGATCTTTCGGCCGGTAACACCGGCGTCGCCCATAGGACCGCCAACGACGAACCGGCCAGTCGGATTGATGTGATATTTGGTATTGTCATCAAGCAGATCCGCAGGTATGACCGGCTTAATCACTTTCTCAAGAATATCAGTTCGAATTTGTTCAATAGGAATTTCACCAGTTTGAGATGAAATAACTACCGCCTCGACCCTAAACGGCCGGCCATCACGATATTCAATCGAAACCTGCGACTTTCCGTCAGGTCGAAGATAGGGAATCGTGCCATCACGCCGAACTTCGCTAAGCTTTCGAGTCAGATTGTGGGCCATCTGTATCGGCATAGGCATTAGCTCCGGCGTCTCATTACACGCATACCCAAACATCAAGCCCTGATCACCAGCGCCGCCGTGATCAACGCCCTGCGCAATGTCAGGTGACTGCGTACCGATCGCATCAATTACCGAACAAGTGTTCGAATCGTAGCCATATTCCGCATCACTGTAACCAATTTCTTCAATGGTTTCGCGAATAATCTGCTTGTAATTGACGGTTGCCGACGTAGTAATTTCTCCAGCGACGACTGCCAATCCAGTAGTCACAAGAGTTTCGCATGCCACGCGTGCCGTCGGATCCTGGGCGATGATCGCGTCTAGGATTGCGTCCGAAATATTGTCGGCAATCTTGTCTGGGTGGCCTTCGGTCACTGATTCCGATGTAAATAGATAATTTCCGTTACTCAATTGATACGTAACTCCTTATATTGACTTACTCAAATGGGACGATGAAAATACAACAAAACAATTATGATACCGATTTGCCATCAACATGTCAAAGTCACCCCGCGATTCCATCGAGGCTTGTTAATTGCCCCAATCGGCACGTAACATACCAGCTGCGTCCGATAATAGAGATTATGTAATATTAGCCGATCAACTCAGGCCAATCGTCGGAGGGCGATTCCTCAACTATTGGCTCTGTGGGGCTGGCAGCCGCAGAAAGTTCAATAACTTTTTTATCAACGTAAATTGGACAATCCAGTCTCAACGCAAGTGCGATTGCATCTGATGGCCGAGCGTCAATTATTACGGCACCGCCGTTGCTATCCTTAAGCTCTATCCTAGCGTAAAAAGTGTTTTCTTGTAGGTCAGTTATGACAACGCACGCTGCGTTAAGCTCGCACTCAACGATAATATTTCTAAGCAGATCGTGCGTCATCGGACGCTGCGGAATGACCTTTTCGATTTCCAAAGCTATCGCATTTGCTTCATAGGCTCCAACCCAGATCGGCAGCACTGTTTCGGATTCAATGCCTTTTAACACCACAATGGGCGAATTGGTATTCGGATCCATAATTAGTGCACCAATCTTCATTTCAATTAGATTTTCCTTGTACGTCATCTCGATTATTCTAGCTCGCCATATAGCGAATTTGACTTAATTTCCGATATTTTTACTTTAGCGATGCTCCCAGGTAAACAATCAGGGCCATCAAAATTAACAACTTTGTGGCATGTTGAGTGTCCAGTGCGAGAAAATGGTGTTCGCGTCGAATTGCCCTCAACAAGCACTTCAAGTGTTGCTTTAAGGTATCGCTGCAAGCGCATATGCTGCATAGATTTCTGTATTCGCTCAAGTTCAAGAAATCTCACCGTTTTTTCCGCATGCGATACGTCATCGTCCATATGAAATGCAGGTGTCCCCGGGCGCGGTGAATATTTAAAGATGTACGCCATATCAAACCCGCAATACTCGACCATCGAGACCGTTTCACGAAAATCAGCTTCCGACTCGCCGGGAAAACCAACGATAATATCAGTTGTGAGAGAGATGTTTCTTCTAGAAGACCTAATTCGATCAATTTGGGCAAGATACTTTTCAATTGTGTGGCCGCGCTTCATGCGGGCGAGAATTCGATTGCTGCCAGATTGGACGGGCAAATGTACCCAATTGCAAAGGTTGTCATTCTCCTCTATTGCGTCAACAATGTCGTCACCGAAGTCACGAGGAAATGACGTGGTGAATTTTATACGTTCCATTCCTGTGGCGGCAACGGCCCTTAGCAATTGTGAAAATGGCGACTTTCCCGAAAACCCTTCAAGCCCATCCTTAGTATCTGGCTTGTAACTGTTAACATTTTGACCAATTAGATGAATCTCCCTAACTCCGCGATCACGAAGCTCGGCAACTTGGCGGACGATTTCGGATGCACTAAAACTGCGCTCACGGCCTCTCGAAAAAGGAACGATGCAGTAGGTGCAGAATTTGTTACATCCCTCAATAATCGGCACAAATGCAACGAAGGGCGAATGCCGATGAGTGTCTGCAACCGTCCAATCATAATTCTCCTCACGCTCTGCGACGTCGATTACCGGCTTCCCTGTCTTGATTGTTTCGTTCACAGCAGCGGAAACGCGTCCCACGGCCCGGGTACCAAGCACAAAGTCCACCCCGCTTATCTTCTTGAAGAGGGTTTCGCCTTCAAGTTGTGCGACACAGCCCATCACCCCAACGATAGGTTTCTGGCGTGCCGAGTGACGAATGTGTCCAACTCGCGTAAAAAGCTTATGCTCCGCCTTTTCACGGACCGAGCAAGTATTGAATATTACAACATCTGCCGCATTCTCATCACTCGTCATTTCAAACCCATCTTGCGTAAGACGGGACGAAACACGCTCCGAATCAGAGACGTTCATTTGACAGCCAAAAGTTTCAAGATAAACTTTTTTCATATATGGACCACAAGACAACGCGGCCTATTTTTGGAGCAAAAGACTTCGTCCACTTGCATTTGCACACCGATTATAGCCTGTTGCAGAGCACAATCCAACTTAAGCCGTTAGTCGAAAGGTTAAAGGAACTTAACCAAAAAGCGTGTGCGATTACAGATTACGGCAATATGTATGGTGCCGTATCCTTTTTTAACGCGATGTCCAAGGCTGATATTCTCCCAATAATTGGCATCGAAGCCCACCTGACATTTGGTAGTCGTCATGACCGGAGTTCGGCGATTGGTGCTGGTGAGCGAGGGTATTACAACATCCTTCTGCTTGCCCGCGATTTTAATGGCTATCAAAACTTAGTCGATCTTTCATCTAGGGCCTTCACGGAAGGGTTCCACCACAAGCCGCGAATAGATGTAGATATTCTTGGTAGTTGCAATAACGGACTAATTTGCCTATCGGGAGGAATCTACGGACCAATCGGCCATTTTCTTGCCCTCGGCGATGTGGATCGGGCAAAGCAAAATGCTGGAGTTTTCTTGGAAATTTTTGGTCGCGATAGTTTGTTCCTTGAGATACAAGAAACCTCCGACGAAAGCGCAAGATTGGTGGCGGATACCGTGCAGATTGGTAAGCAGACGGGGATTTCTCTGGTGGCGACTAATGACGTGCACTACTTGAATGCAGACGATGCCAGGGCACAAGCCGTCCTTATTGCGATTGGCGAGGGGCGAAGTATTGGTGAGCGACGCGAATCTGATTTAGCAAACCGATATCTCCGATCAGCACAGGAAATGTGGGATATTTTCGGCTCCGAGTTACCGGAATCACTACACAACACGATAAAAATCGCCGAAATGTGTGATTTGACAATTCCACAGGGCGATGAGGTAAGGCAACTTCCAAATTATCCCATACCAGTTGGCTCCGGGATTTCAGACACGGACGAATATTTCGAGAAGGTTCTGTGGGAAGGATTCCGGGATCGTAGGGTTACGGATTGGGAGCCGATGCTGCAGCTTGGCACTCTCAAGCATTCGATTACGGAATATGAAGATCGCTTAAAGATCGAGATCGCCACAATCAAACGCATGGGCTTTGCCGGCTATTTTCTCATCGTTTGGGATTTTATTGAATACGCAAAAAAGAACAGCATTCCTGTGGGTCCTGGTCGTGGTTCCGCTGCTGGGTCACTCGCGGCCTACTGCATGCAAATAACTGACGTCGATCCAATTCAATACGACCTTTTGTTCGAGCGGTTTCTAAATCCTGAACGCATTTCGATGCCGGATATCGATATCGATTTTTGCATTCGGGGCCGGGCTGAAGTTATTGACCATGTCACACGCTTTTATGGTCGAGAGTCGGTTTGTCAGATCATAACTTTTGGAACAATGGCATCGCGCGCCGCTATTAAGGACGTTGGGCGAGCGTTGAATATGGCATATGGTGATGTGGAAAAGATCGCCAAGATGATTCCGCCGCCAATTCGCGGTCGTAACGTTAGCATCTTACAGGCGCTAGACAGTGTGCCCGAGCTTAAAGCAGCGACTAAAGATAGTAAGGTGAAAGAATTGGTAGATTTGGCTTTACGACTTGAAGGATGTTCGCGGCATACGTCCGTTCACGCAGCAGGCGTGGTGATTAGTCCCAAACCGCTTCACGAGATCATACCTGTTGCCAAGTCCGGCAAAGACGAACTAACCAGTCAGTATTCGATGGGAGATCTGGAAAAAGTGGGCATGCTCAAGATGGATTTTCTTGGCCTGACCACATTGACCGTCATCGCGGACTGCCTTGCCTCGATGAAGGCAAAGTTGGGAGTAACCATTAATTGGGCCAAAATTCCAACCAATGATCAGAAAACGATGGAATTGTTCGGCGAAGGGCGAACGGAAGCGATATTTCAATTTGAATCTTCGGGAATGGCCGACATGTGTCGCCGGCTGCGTCCGAAAGAAATCGAAGACCTTTCTGCCCTCAATGCTCTTTATCGTCCGGGGCCACTGGACGGTGGAATGATCGATGATTTTATTGACAGACATCGGGGTATAAAAGAGGTCGAGTACATTGTGCCTGAAATGGAAGAGATACTCGGCAACACCTTTGGTGTGCTTGTATACCAGGAACAAATCATGCAACTTGCTCAAAAACTTGCCGGTTACAGCCTGGGCGACGCAGACCTTATGCGACGAGCGATGGGCAAGAAGAAGATCGAGGAGATGGCACTTCATGAGAACAAATTTGTGGATGGGGCTGTAGAGCGTGGAATAAAACGAAAAACCGCAAAAGAAATCTTCGACCTAATGTCCAAGTTTGCCGATTATGGGTTCAATCGTAGCCATTCTATGGCCTATGCCTTGCTCGCATTTCAAACTGCCTATCTGAAGGCTCATTATCCTGCATATTTTTACGCGTCTGTACTTTCTCATGAGGCCCAGGACAGTGCGAAAGTCTATAAGTACTCTACCGAACTTAAATCGATGGGGCTGGCCCTTTTGCCCCCGGATGTCAATGAGAGCGGCGAAGGATTTACGCCCATCGAGAACACCGTCCGCTACGGCCTAACAGCGATAAAGGGTATGGGAACCAGCAGTGTTCAAGCGATAGTGGAGGAGAGGAACGCGTCAGGTAAGTTTACTTCACTTTATGATTTCTGCGGTCGACTTGGAGCCAGTGCCGTTAATCGACGAGGCCTTGAAAGCCTCGTGGCCGCTGGTGCGTTCGATTCGTTGATGCCTGGCGACTCTCAGACTGGCGAATGGCGTGCACGACTTCACTCTGGGATTGATTCTGCATTGCAGCAGGGGCAAAGACTTGCTGAGGATCGCTTGAGTGGACAGACCGCATTGTTTGGAGGTGACCTCAATTCCAATATGGCAGTGGAAGACGTTTTGCCTTTGGTGCAGCAATGGTCACAAGCGGAATCGGCCGCCCGCGAAAAGGCAGCGATAGGATTTTATTTGTCCTCGCATCCGCTGGACGATTACCAATTCCTGCTATCCGGGCTTAATTTGGGAAACATCGCGGAGGCAGGTGATGCCAAATCAGGGGACTATTTAACCCTTGCCGGCCTTATTAGCGGGTTACAAATCAGAACCAGCAAAAAAGGGAACCGATTTGCAATGTTCCGATTTGAAGACCATTCAGGTGGAATAAAGGCTGTTGTTCTTGGCGAAAACTTTAATCGGCTGAGTTCCCTGCTTGCAGATGACGGAATGTTCATTGCCGATGGCAAGATCGAGACGAGCGATGGACAAGAACCCACCTTGATGATTAACGAGTTGAAGTCGCTAGACGAGGCAGTGGCGAACCGGGCGACAGCAGTCAATATTGGGGTTCCAGGTAAAACCCTGGATGAGAGCTACTTCGAAGCAGTTTATTCGGTTCTTGAACGCGATCGCGGCCGCTGTCCTGTCCGCATTATTTTAGACGTTGATACTCTGCACGTTACGATTGACGCCGGAGGATTTGGCGTAACCGCGAGTCGCTCGCTGCAGCGCGACCTTGAGGGTCACGGCTGTTCTGTGGAGTGGGTACACTAGTGGAATCAAACTGAGTTACAATTGAGAATATGGCGACAACTGCGTTCGAACGTGTACAAATGGCACGGCATCCTGACAGACCGTATGCGATGGATCTCTTCTCGACTATCTTCGATGACTTTGTCGAAATGCACGGGGATCGACGATATGCTGACGATCCGGCAATGATCACTGGATTCGCTCGAATCGATAAAACCGAAGTTTGTGTGATTGGGCAGCAGAAAGGACGTGATATTAACGAGCGGCGTCACCGGAACTTTGCGATGTCAAAACCCGAAGGTTATAGAAAAGCTCTCCGATTGATGCGAACCGCGGAGAAATTTGGTCGTCCGATAGTCACGATCATTGATACGCCCGGCGCGTACCCTGGAATTGATGCTGAGGAGCGCGGCCAGGCTGAGGCAATTGCCTTCAATTTACGCGAGATGGCCGGTCTAAAGGTTCCGATAATCGTTGTCGTTTTAGGCGAAGGAGGCAGCGGCGGAGCCCTCGCAATTGGCATTGGTGATCGTGTCCTAATGATGGAGAATGCCGTCTATTCCGTGATTACGCCTGAAGGCTGTGCCGCAATCCTTTGGAAATCGGCAGAACGGGCACCCGATGCGGCGGAGGGTCTCAAACTGACTGCGGCGAATTTGAAGCGGTTTGATATTATCGACGAGATTATTCCTGAAGAAGAGCAATGGATGATTCGCGACGACGGTGATAAAAAACGTCAGAAGGGTTTTGACAAAATCTCCGAATCGTTGAAAAGTGCCCTCATGCGAGAACTGAAGGTACTCAGGACTATGGATACAAAGACGCTAGTGGACGAGCGATATCGCAAGTTCAGAAAAATGGGTGAATGGGTCTAACGCAGGCGGTTGAAAAAGGCACAAAATCGCAATTGTTTTGTGCCTTTTGCCTAGAATTTGCGCAATTAGAAAGGAATGTCGTCATCGGATCCATGCGGAGCGACGACGGGGGCGGCTGACGAATTTGTAGGGGCCGGACCGCTGTGAGTTTGGCTGTCATCTCGTTCATAAGTCCCGCCTCCGCTGTAGTCCGTAGCTCCTGAACTCTCGCCGCGGCCGCTTATGAAATGCATATCCGAGGCCTGAACAACCAGTGAGTAACGTTTGTTGTTATCACGGTCTGTCCACTCCTCGATTTGCAGGCGTCCCTCAATATATACTGAACTCCCTTTGGTGAGATATTTGGACGCATTTTCGGCCATGCGACGCCAAAGCGTAACTTTGAACCATGTCGTAACGTCCTGAAATTCCCCGGACTTATCTTTCTTTCTGTCGTTCGTCGCCATCGAAAAGTCGCACACAGCGTCTCCTTGTGGCGTGTATCGAAGTTCTGGATCACGACCTAAATGGCCCACCAGGATTATCTTATTAAATGACATAATTTCCTCAGATTTCTAAAGTTTGTGTTGAACTATTTGTTACTTAATAGCATCAATATAACACGACAAGGGGCGTGTGCTAAAATCGGAAATTCGCACGATCTCCAGTGAGTTTTTGAATGCACGGCATCACGGTCTCCAAAATCCTACTTATCTTTCTTGTTACGGTACTTCCTTCGGGACGAGGCGTGTTCGGTCAAACCAACATTGGCGGTGATTTCGTCGTCTCTAAATGCTGGACCTACAATTCAAATGAAACAGTCACAGGGGTCTTTGTGGAAAACGGAAGGGTTTTGCTGACAACAGCAGGAGCGCGGGTCGAAGTGTTGGATGCGAACGGTACGAAGCAATGGTCCAGTGAATTTGGTGGAGAGGTCAGTTCAAACCTTCTGGGTATGAATGGCAGTTTGGTTTTCGCAACGTCTGCGGATTCTATTGGCGGAACAAAGTTTCGGGAAAGCGTGCTCCGGAGTATCAGCGAGGAAACAGGCATTACAAATTGGACGCTGAAGCTTCCGCCTGCTACCCAGTTCTATTTGAATAGATTTAACCGGTCGCTGATTACGGTTACATCGAGCGGCATAATTCTTTCGGTCGATTCAGCGACGGGAGGGGTCATTTGGAAGCGGGAGATCGCTGTGGGGTTTGTCGCAAAGCCGGTTCTTGGCGGCGGCAAGCTATACGTCGCCGGCAAGAACAATAATATTTTCAGCATTCTACTTAGTTCCGGAGAGATCGATTCGATCCGAAAGTCGGTGGATGCGGTTAAATCAATAGACGAACTGGTGGCCGGTGAAATTGTGATGGGCGACGCCCGCGGCGGCGTGAGTGTTTTGAATGGTACGAATCAGGCTGTCTGGAAATTCAAGACTGGCGGTGAGGTGTCGCGGGTTTTCTCTGTTAACGATCATGTTATTGCCGCTTCGTTCGACAATTTTGTCTACTATTTGAGCGGACGCAATGGTGGTGTTAAATGGAAAAAACGTATGCCGGGCCGCGTCAATCGTATTGTCAACGTCACCGACAAATATGTGATGCTTTCGAGCGTCGAGGAAAGCAATGCCGTGCTGGTTGAGTACGATAGCGGGAAGGTCGTAGGCCAGATCCTATTTCAGCCGGGCGAAGAGATAGTTGCAGATCCTGCAGTTTCTGGTGACGCGATCTACCTAACTACTGATCGAGCCACATATTCCTTTGGTCTAAACGGTTGTACCGCAAAGAAGAAAGGCGGCACGGGCAAATAATATCGCCTGTACCGCCCTTTAAAAATAACTTCAGCAGCCTTGCCGATTCCTAATGTGAAACGGCATGCTGCTGCATCATCGAGTAAATTTCGTCTTTAATCAGTAACTTCTTTTTCTTGAGGGTAATTTCTTCCAATTGTTCGTCGTCGCTTGGGTAGGTAAGATGGGCCAACTCGTTGAGCCTCGTTTCAAAGTCCTGATGCTGATGAACGAGATCTCTGAAGGTTGAATTGCTTTTTAGCAGTTCGTCTCGCACCGGATCAGCCGTTGACATATCCATATGGCATTTTCCTCACTTATCAATTTTTCCCGAGTCGCAAATTATTTGTAACCGGGTAAGTTCATCTTAGATCAATATCGGCCAATTAATCAAGCCTGCGATTGCTTCAAAGGCAATCTCATTAGCAGGGCGTGTTCGCGGGGATTTTCATAAAAATGATTCCTGGTTTGGACTCGCGAAAATCCATTGCGCTCGTAAAATGCAATTGCCGCCGCATTCGATTCGCGGACCTCCAGCCAGATATTACCGACTTCCCCGCGAGTACATTTTGCCCTGAATGCTTCGAAAAGCAATTGCCCAAACCCGCGGCGCTGTTCGAACTTAGTGACGGCAATGTTGTAAATATCGGCGTCATGGCCATAGTCCGCATGTGCCGCCGTGATAATACGACCGACAACGAATCCGAGCGTAATATTGTCATCTCCGACAAGCCGCAGCAGAATAGCGTTCGGATTTTTCATTTCTTCAACGTAGCTTTGCGCGGACCAGTGACTGAGGTTTGTTTCTTCAGCTATCCGGATCAAATCGGCAATGTGCGAGGTTTCCACCGGTCTAATACGCGGCTGCGGCCCGTAAATCTCTGAGTCACTTCGCATTTAGAAAGTCTTGCTGATAAATAGTGGATTTTCAAGTTTGTTGGGATTAGCACGGCATAAATTAGCGATTGCCAACGCAAGGTTTGATCCGAAATCGATTGCGTTTGTCGTCCCGCCGGCCAGGGAGGTGTGTACTAGGAACTTCGCATTGGGTTCCTCAACGGCTCTTCTTAATTCATCCTCGGTCATAGTGGTTGGTTCAGTAGCGGCCATAAGTTCCCTGCCCGGCCAATGGAATGCTTGAACGCAAGCAGAG
>Ga0138256_10008322_pt1 | contig 10907 bp, 11 predicted proteins | sample KNB2016incub_MG_FD_105486 | JGI IMG/M metagenome (GOLD analysis project Ga0138256, IMG submission 105486) | Active sludge microbial communities from wastewater in Klosterneuburg, Austria - KNB2014incub_MG | ecosystem: Engineered > WWTP > Activated sludge > Unclassified | place: Austria... | reverse complement strand
CGTCTGAACCAATCCGCGATCGGTCACCGGCTGGTTGCTGTTGACGATCACTTCGGTCAGAACATTCTTGCCCGCGGAGAAACTCACAACGTGGCCGCCTTCGACGAGCCAGATGTCGGCATCGTAAGCGCGGCGCGAAACCTGCTCGCTCCCGAAGATCTTGAAGAGTTCGGGGTGAAGCAGTCGCTGGTAGAGCGTCAGTGTGAGACAGCTCGAGCGGCGTTGTTTGGTTCGGTTGGCCATAGTTAGCGTCCTTGCTCTTTCTTAGGAGAGCGATTCCTCCTGCATAACGGACTCAAAATCGGATGGTGTCTCCCATCCGAAAACCTTAGCGGGCGGTGATCCGATAAGATTGTCGGTGTCGGGCTGAGTTCAGGTCACTTTTTGAGTGACGAAGGCTCATTCCGGCACCCGCCCGGTTTTCTCCGGGCTGCTGGCCAGTTGCGGACGCACGAAACGAATCTGCATGAAATGATCAAGTCCGTCATCCTTGAAGACTTCGATCACCTTCCGGTTAGTCCAGCACCGAAACCCACCCGGGCTTCGGAAACGCACAGTATAGCGGGCTGTGCTGTCCTACCCCAGTAAAATCTTTGAACTGCGGCAGAGTTGCACCCCAATTAGAACGAATAGTTGCCCTAAGATGCCAGATTACATCTGGTTAACGAGGGGTTTGGACGGTCGAAAAATTTGCCAGGAGGTGAAAGATTTTTCGTGACAGCCACCATTCATGGTGCATGGGCTAAGGCAGCGTCCTATAGATGGCGTGATCTATCGGACTTTGAAGTGCAATAGTGGCAGAGCTTTGCCGACAGTTGCTTTGGTTAAGCAGAGCGACGGGGTCGGCGGGGGGCTTTCTGCCAGATGGCGCGACCGTTTTTCCAGACGGCAATGCGATCGCCGAGGAGCTGGTGCTCGCGGATGGCTTTCGTAATGGCTTTCGCCACCTCAACATCGAACTTCGAATGGGATTTACCCTTCGTTTTTGATGATGCTGTGGTACTGCGTTTTGATGGCATCCCAAGTCTCGTTCGAAGGGTGGCTGTTCCGATCCGTTAGGTCCATCAAGAACGAGAACCAATGGACGATTCTTCGTGGCTCACGATCTTAATCGCTGGTCGCCTGCAATTGTCGTACGAGCATCGAACTCGATTCGACCTCGACGCGCCGATTGGCAGCCAGTGATTCATCGCCACGACGAGCGCGCTGGACCAGAGGCTCGAACGCGCTGCAGCCCTGAAGTCGCATGGTGTCGGACGCGACGCCTTTGGATTGCATGTAGTCGACGACGGCCTGAGCGCGAGCGATCGAGAGATTCATGCGGGCGGCCTCGTCCGAGCCTTCGTTCAGATCGTCGAGTGAAACGTGACCCTTGATGAGAAAGACCTGACGATGTCCACGAACGAGAGTGATGACTTGATCGAGTTGACGACGGGCGGAGTCGGACAGCTTCGACGAGCCGCGTTCGAATCGAATCGGCGCGCCGACGGTGCTTTGGTCGCCCGGGCGAATGCGTTGAACTTCCGGATCGACACCTTCCGCACCTTCGACGGGATTGACCTGCCGCCCCTGCGTGTCATCACCCGATCGCGGCGCGATGGCTTTGTTGCGAAGCGCCGCCTGGTCAACCGGATCATCCGAGTCGGGATCCGGCACCCATCCGAACGCCTCACGAATGCCGATGAGTGTTTTGATTTCCTGTTCAGAGAGCTGCGGCTTGGCCGGCTCGCCGGAGGTTTTCAAAACCCAAAGCAGCACGAACAGACCCATCATGCACATGATGAGATCGGCAAGAGTGAAGATCCATTCAGGACACTCTTCGCAGATTTCGTGGGGGTCGCATTTTTTGCACTTGGCGGCCATAGGAGTTGCGAGTTGCGAGTTGTGAGTTGCGAGCGAGAAGACGTCAGATTGACTTATTCAGACCGCGGATAATGCGGCCAACTTCGTTTGTCTTATCGAGCAACCGTTCGCAGACTCCTTTTTTGAAGTATCCGAGTCGTTCAGCAATGATGATCTGAGTCTCGACTTCCTGCCTGGACCCATTCGCAATCAGCAGAAAGCGCTTGAATTCAGCTTTCGTCCCGCGCCCTTGTCCTTCGGCGATGTTTGATGGAATCGAGACCGCCGCGCGACGCAGTTGCGAGCAGAGTCCAAACGATTCGTCACGAGGAAATGAGCTGGATTCGTGATAGATGTCTACGACCAATTCAATGGCCTTTTGCCATGCGATCAGTTCTTTGTATTCAATCGCCAAGCGACACCCACTCTCAATCTCTGTACTCGCAACTCACAACTCTTAAGCGGCCTTCGCCATTCCCTTCTGTTGTCCCATGCTCAAGAAGCTCATCAACTGCATCTCAACCACACGCGGATTGTTCCCGGCTTGAATGCTCAGAACGCCCTGCAAAATGATCTCTTTCACGAACAACTCGTCTTTGGAAAGCAATCCAAGCTTTTCCGCGATCGGGCCGGCGATCAGGTTCTGTAGCAATGCTCCGTACAGTGTTCCAGTCAATGCGACGGCCAGTGCAGCACCGATCGTTGCGGCGTCTCCACTCAGGTTTTTGAACATTGCCACCTGGGCGCACAAACAGGCGACGAGTCCGCAACCGGGGCCGAACTTGGCGAGCATTCCGAAGAAGTGTTTGCCGTGCTTGTGGCGTTCGCTCATTGATTCGATTTCGATCCGTAAAATCCGTTCGATTATGTCTGGGTCAGTACCGTCGATTGTGAGTTGAAGTCCTCGTCTCAAAAACGGATCGTGCGCATCTTTCGAAGCGGATTCGAGCGCCAGCACGCCATCGCGCCGGGCGACTTCCGCATACTGAACCAGGTCTTTGATGATGTGCTGCGTGTGAGCGTGCTTGTTGAGGACGTATTTCTTGGCGCTCTTCAAAGCGCCGATGATCGAATGCAGAGGCATCGACATGAATGCGGCGCCCAGGGCGGTTCCACCGACCAGGATCACCTCGCCGATCTTCATGTAGCTGCCGAGGTCGCCGTGGGTCATGTGGTTCATGCTGTACAACAGCGAACCCCAGGCGATGAGAATTCCAATGATGGTCGCAAAATCCATGTGTCAGTTTCATCGGCATCTGGACCGATAAAACATGAGCAGCAACGATGATTGATGAAGATAAAGCTGGTCGGACGTCGATTAAGGATCGACAAGCTCAATTCGGATTTTCATGACCGCTTAAGCGGTCATTGGCGATCTCGTTCGATTTTAATCAGCCGCCACGCATCGATTCTTCGCCCACGCGCGAAGATGCGCCACCGACTCGGCCATCGTCACGCTCAATGGCGGGCTTGATTTGATCGCCTCCACAATCATCTGATCGCTCAACAGCGTGTTCTTCGCAAAGCCGGTGAACACTGCTGCGCGAATCGCCTGCTCGATCTCCGCGCCGCTGAAACCGGTGCTTGTTTCGGCCAGTTTATCGAGATCGAACAGCGACGGGTCGCAGTTTCGTTTTTTGAGATGGATCGAAAAGATCATCCTCCGCGCTTCGGTCGTTGGCAGATCCACAAAGAAGATTTCATCGAAGCGACCCTTGCGCATCAGTTCGGGTGGAAGCGACTTGATGTCGTTGGCGGTGGCGATCAAAAAGACGCTGCTCTTATGTTCCTGCATCCACGTCAGCAGCGCGCCGAACATGCGTTTGCTCAGCCCGCCGTCCGCGCTTTCGGCGCTCGCGCTGGCGAAGGCTTTTTCGATTTCATCCACCCACAAAACGACCGGCGCCATCATCTCCGCCTGGCGAAACGCCTCGCGCATGTTTCGTTCGGTTTCACCCACGAATCGGTTGAAAAACGCGCCGACATCCATGCGCAACAACGGACGCTGCCAAGCCGTCGCGCACGCTTTGGCCGCGAGCGATTTGCCGGCGCCTTGCACGCCTAGCAGCAAAACCCCGCGCGGCGGTTCGATGCCGACTTCCTGCGCGCGATCGCTCAGCGCGTCCTTGCGCGTCTCCAGCCACGACTTCAATTTTCCGAGCCCACCAATCTCATCCATCGATGCCGGCGCTTCGACGAATTCAAGCAAACCCGTTTTCGACATCACGCGCCGTTTGAATCGCATCACCGTTTCGACATCCATGCGATCGAGCACACGATCCCGCGCAACGCATTCCAAAATCGCCTGCCGCGCCTGGCGACGCGTCAGCCCGCGAAGATTTCGCACGATCGCGTCGACGTCCGCTTGCGTCAGGTTCACCTGCAGCTTGTTGTTTCGCTTCACATCTTCGACCGTTCGCTTGATGATCCCCTTCAGCTCCGGCTCGGCGGGGAAACTCAATTCAAGCCGCGCGCTCGCCCCCTGAATGACCGCAGGCAGCGTGTCGGATGGATCAATCAAAATGACCGTCGAGTCTCCCGTTTCGGTATATCGACCCATCAAATCACGCAGCAGGCGCAGCGTTTTGTGATCGCTCAGATGCGCCGCGAGATCGAGAAAAACAACCAATCCATGCGGCGTTGGGATCTGCAATAAGTATGCAAGCGCGCCCGCAGGATGAGTCGTGTCGTTGATCGGCATGGAATCGCGCAGCATGCCGTCGCGCAGGCCAAAGCTGTTGCTCCAGATCCACAACTGTCCGCCGCGCGCGGTGGCGGAATTGAAGACGACATCGAGCGCGTATTCCTCTTCAAACGTGAGCATCGAAACGCACGGATGACGAGCGGCGAGGGCTTCATTCAGGAGTTCGATATCGCTTTCGGCCATAACCGGAATAGTAACTAGCCATTAGCGACTAGCGACTGGTTAATCTTGATCAACCAGGAACTTTTCACCCTAGTCGCTAGTGGCTAATCGCTAGTCGCCAACCTTCTATTTTAATGCTGGTCCGAGAAATCGTCCGATAAGGAACACAATGAGCATCACCGTCGACGACCAACCTCAGGATGCGCGCGAACTCGGCGTGCGCACGGTCGGCGAATTGCTCGATCGATTTTCCACGCGCGAGCGGCTCGTGGTGTATGTGACGATCGACGGCCAGCGGCCTGAACTCGACGAGCTCGAATACATCAAGAGCCAGCCGCTTGAAAACAAAGTCGTCTACATCGAAACGACGCGCCCACAGACCATCGCACATGAAGTGATCGATGAGGGATTGAAGCTGATCGAAGAAGCCGACAGGCTTCGCGGCGAAGCTGTCGATGCGCTTCATCACAATAAGCCTGCGGATGCGTTCAAAAAGCTTGGCACTTGCTTTCGCAACTGGACATGGACACAGGAATCCGTCGAAAAACTCGGGAAGCTTCTGCGGCTCGATCTCGAAAAAATTCAGCTCGACAACATCACGCTGACCGAATGGCTCACACAGTTTTCGATGCAGTTGAATGAAGTTCGCGAATCACTTGAGGCGCGCGACTATTCTCGATTGAGCGACGTGCTGGCGTATGAGGCACACGATGCGAGTGAGCGATGGAAGCAGGCGCTTGAGGACATGAGAAAAACGATCGTGTGAATTTTCTGGGTGCCACGATCGTGTACTCACGGTCGTGCCTGAGATGCCCGATTCGCGCCGCAGCGCACGACCGTGAGTACACGATCGTGGCACCCGGATTGTCCGATTCAATTCGATTCCAACACTCACCACCCGAACGTCTTCATCAAATACTCGCGACTCGTCTTCACCGCGTCCCACGGTTCGCCTATCACCACGTCCTGTTCGATCGCCGCGAAGTTCACGTTGGGCATTTGTCGGATCGCATTGACGATGCTCGGCATGTCGAGTTTGCCTTGCCCAAGCGGGCACCATTCATCCTTCGTCGTGTCTTTGAGATGCAGGTAGGTGATGCGGTCTTTGTGTTGCAGCAGGTAGCTTGCCGGGTCACGATCGCCGCGCCAGATCCAGGCGACGTCCATGCAGAAATCGACGGCATTCGGATCGAGTCCATCCATCAAAACGTCCATGCCGGTTTTTTCGCCGTCCACTTTTTCGAACTCGAACGCGTGGTTGTGGTAGTGCAGTTGGATGCCAGCGGACTTGAGTTGTTGGCCGAGGTTGTTGAGGGATTTGATGCTGTCTCGATAGCAGGCGAGGTCGGGCTTGTCCCAGCGCAATAGTCCGCTGTTACAGACGTCGGTCGCGCCGACTTTTTGCAGGTAATCGATCGTCTTCGCTGCGTCGGGTTTGGTGTGGAGCGCGATATGCAGCCCGCTCGATTTCATTCCGCGGGCGTCGAGCTTCTTTTTGAATTCGACTGGATCATCCGGCCCGCCTTCGATCGCCATGATGTCGAGTGATTTCAAACGATCGAGAATGAGATTGGCCTCGGTCTCAAGGCTGTATTTTTTCTGCAGCGTGATCGGCTGAAACGAGAGCGCGGGCAGCTTGGGTGTGGGCAGCATCGAGCAGAGTAAAACGGATCAAAGCAGTCGCGACAAACTCAGGGCGACTTCATTCGAAACGTATCGCCGCTTGCGGCTTAGCAGTGAAAGAGCCGAGAACAACTGCTAAGCCGCAAGCGGCGATAAGAAATCAGATAGAGGATTTTCAATGACCCGCAGTGGCGATCGCGGGGCCTTTGGCTTTGTGGGCGGCGATGATCTCGCCGGCCATCGAGCGGATGCTTGCTACGCTCAGATGTCGACCCGGGCAGGCAGTCGGCTTGGTGTCGTTGTGGCCGATGACGTTCGCCGATGGAATCGCGTAACGCTCCTGGAGCCATGCGACGAGTTCGGCGAGTTGGTGATATTGAGTCGACGTCGGGCTGGTGTTCTCGAAGTTTCCGACGAGACAGATGCCGATGCCGAATTCGTTGAAGCGTTCATCCGGCGTCTTGGCGTGTGCGCCGTGTTTCTGCTTGCCCCAGCGGGTACCGATTTCAATGCGTCCATCCGGTCCGCCGTTACCGTTGTCGATCACGAAGTGATAGCCGAGTTCATCCCAGCCTTTGGCGCGATGTTCGATATCAAACTTCGCTGCCGATCCGTTCGGCGTGGCGCTGTGATGGATGACGATGTACTTCCAGGCGCGGGCCTTTGTCGGCGGAATCCATTCGGGGTGGAGTTCAATCGCACGAAAGATCGGCGGGGCGTAGTGTGGAACCACCGCTGCGGTGTAAGGCGGTTTGATGGTGGAGGGATCGCGCAGCTCAACCTGCGGCTGCGTGCGCAGCACCTGCGCGGTGGTCGGCTGAGTGGTCGTGGCGCAACCGGTGGTGATCGCTGCGAGCGATACGAGAAGAGCAGTCGCCAAACGCATGGAGAGGGAACGAGCCATTCCTTTGACCCTTTTCATCAAGTTGAGTGTGAAAACAAATTCGATTCGATTTGGATTATCGGGATGGAAGGCATCCAATCAACAAAAACGGAACCACAATCAGGAAAATCCTGACTCGACTCATTTCTGCGGCGGGTTCACCATCTCGGCGGCTTTGAAGGCGGCTTCGATCACCTGGCTCAGTTCGGGATCGGACATGTCGATTCCGCTGAGGACGACTTCCACAAGTCGATTGCCACGCGCGGCCCAGGCGAACGTCTTGATGTCGGCGGGTTCGTCCGCGCGGACAATGCTCGATGCGTCGCAGCGAAAACCGATGAGCGGATGAATCGACTGTGCCTGGATGTCGCCTGGCCCGGGCCGTCGCGCGGCGAGGTTGTAACTGCGTGCGATGGCAGATGGGAGCGATTTGACGAGGTCGCGGTCCGAGAACTCAAGCAACGAGACCGCCGATGATTCAAGTTGACCGGGATTGGTGAACCCCTGCGTCCATCCACCGACAAAGCATTCCGCCGCAGCAGTGTGCTTGTCCAGCGGCAACATGTTGAACCACGAGACCGGCGTGCTGAGCGCGTGGCCATAACTTTGCCAGCCGCTGGCGTGTTTGAGGAGGGCGGCGGCTTTTTCGAGTTCGTTGCCGAGCGGCAGGTTCGGTTCGATCGTCGAATCGATGCAAAGCGATTTGAATTCAGCCAGATTCGATGCGCGATCGGTTCCGCGCGTGATGACGCCGATCACCTTGTTGGTTGATTTCAAAATCACCGGGCATCCCCGCGCGCCTTCGATGGCGAGCGGTTCGTCAGTTTGAATCTCGAATCGACGCGCGCCATCGTTCGAATTGTAGGATCCGCTTTGGAAGGACTCGCCGCCGCGAATCTTTCCATTCAAAGGTGTGCCCATTGAACGCAACACCAGAACTTCATCGTTCGAATTCAACGTAAAAACGGGTTCATAATCGAGGAATGCAATTGCATTGGTCTCGTTACAGACGTTGAAAATCTGCACGGTTCCCTGAAGACGCATGGAGCGCGGATCGAGTTCGGTCAGCTTGCCCGTGCGGTCGTGAAATCGCAGTGGTTCTGTCTCAAGCAACACATACATATTGCAGATGCCGAGCAGTCGATCCTTGTGGCGAACAACGAATCCCGAAAAAGTCGAACCGAGCCGCGTGAGTACCGCGTATCCATTCGGCGGGGTGGGATGCATCGGAGCAGGCACTACCATCATGGTGTGAATCTTCGTTGGAGTTAATGGGCCTAACTGTTCAGACGTTACTACGCGGAGATTAAGAATCCACCTCGATACACACTGATTATAAAATTCTGAATACTCTCCAGCAACCTCTTGAGCATCGTATGTCACATCGATTGCGAAAATCGAATCAACGATCCCGCTTCACTTTGGTTGCGCCGAATGAGCCTTTTCATCAATCGTGAGACAAAGCGTCTCAAACTCGCCACGAGTGGCCTTTATCGGTCTGCTTGTTGTCAGAAGCACGCCGATCACCTTGCCGGTCGACTTCAGCAACACCGGGCAACCGGTCATGTTGGATACATCAAATGGTTCGCTGGCAGTGAAATCGAGGGAGTACGCGCCCCAGTCGGATTCGTAGTCGTCGCCTTCGAGCAAATCCTGATCGGGTATGTGGGCTTCGATCTCCCGACCGGCTGGTCCGAGAATGATGATCTCGTCGTCTGATGAGATTCGGAAGGTGGCGTCGTACTCCAGAAACTGAACGTCACTTTTCTGATCGATGAGCTTCAGCGCCTGAACATCTTTCTGCTTGTGGACTGAATCGGGATCGAGCCTGATTGCTCTGCCATCGGTGCTTTCGAACTGCGTTGGCACTTTGCCATCGAACTGATGAACCGTGGCAACACCGAGCAAGTGGTCGGCATGTCGAACGACGAAGGCGGAACCTGTTCGCGCTTCGTCGCTCAACACGGCGTAATCACTCGGTGACGTTGGTTCGCCCGCGCTGGCGACGAGCGCCAACACGGTCGAGGCGAAAACGGCGGGAAGATGTCGCATCACTTCCTCACGATGACATCGAATCAGAATTGAACCTTCGGCGCATCGCGCTGCGCTTGATCCTGCACTTCGAAGAACGTCTGCGTGGCGAATCCGAACGGGCCGGCGATGAGGTTCGAGGGGAAGCTCATGATCGACGTGTTGTATTCGCGCACGCTCGTGTTGTAGCTCTGTCGCTCGCCTGCAATGGCGTTCTCGGTGTTGGCGAGTTCGGATTGGAGCTGGAGAAAACCGCTATCGGCTTTCAGATTCGGATACGCCTCCGCAACGGCGAAGAGCTGACGGAGCGCGCCACTAAGCTGGCCTTCGGCGGCGCTCACTGCTGCCGCACCCTGACTGGTTGCAGTGACTGCCGCGTTGCGCGCCTGAATCACGCGCTCGAGCGTTTCCTTCTCATGGCTCGCGTAGCCTCGGACGGTTTCGACGAGATTTGGGATCAGGTCGTAGCGGCGCTTGAGCATGACGTCGATCTGCGCCCACGCGGTGCGTGTCTTCTCGCGCAGGCCTACAAGTTTGTTGTAGGCCACGATCGCAAACAACACGAAGACCCCGACGACCGCGAGGCCGGCGCAGACGATTCCACTCAGTACGTAACCCATCAAAGTCTCCTGGAAGATTGGAACAACAGCATAAGTGAATTCGCAGGAAAACCGAAAAGTCTTGGAAGTAGCGGCCAGATGGAGCGATGAGTGGCCACTTCTTCCAATAACTATCGGTGCGATAAATCTCGCTCGCATTTTCCGCACGCCCGAAAGACTTCGAGCAATTATTCACCCTCAGATTTCTCGCCCACGCTGTCTGCCGATAACAACCGTCAACCGAAATCAGATCGAACCGCGACCACACTGGTGCGCATCCAGCAAAGGTAATTGTGGACGTTCCTGCCCGAATTTCCGTCACATTCCCACCTAAAGTACCCCATTTCAACAAGTCGATCCCGTCTCTAGCTCGTGCCCTCATCTATTGAGGCGTGAGCGTGGAACTTGAAAGAGAGGAGGACGACCTGTTCGTGAATGACGTCGAGATTTGTTCCCTGATCTCGATGGGTACTTGAAGGGATTGATTGCGACATCCAGATTCGTGGGGCGGATTGCAAATCCGACACGATGAGGAAAAAAGTAAGACGCAGGTCGCCATGCAGAAGGCGTTGCGTCAAAGTCACAGGAAGACAGAGTCATGAGTAGAATTAGCACCAACGTCCCCTCGCTGATTTCTCAGCGGGTCTTGGGACAAAACAACAAAGACCTCAATACCTCGCTCGAGCGATTGAGCACGGGTTTGAAGATCAACAGCGGCGCGGACGATCCCGCAGGCCTCATCGCCAGCGAAAATCTTCGTGCTGAAAAGCTCGGCCTTGCCAAGGCCGTCGATAACGCCGAACGCGCTTCCAACATCATCGGAACCGCAGAAGGTGGTCTCGCGGAAGTCAGCTCACTGCTGAGCGAACTCCAGAGCCTTGTCACCGAAACCGCCAGCAGTGGTGGTTTGTCGGACGAGGAAATCGACGCCAACCAACAGCAGGTCGACTCGATTCTCAACACCATCAACCGCCTGGCAGGCAGCGTGCAGTTCAACGGGAAGAAGCTTCTCGACGGATCGCTCGCCTACACCACCAGCGGCGTGCTCTCCAACCAGGTCTCG